>JGI24890J29729_1000210_pt1 | contig 44436 bp, 52 predicted proteins | sample FreactcultureFD7_FD_29729 | JGI IMG/M metagenome (IMG submission 29729)
GACACGCTTTGAACGCCACCGTCGCGTCTTTCCATCCGAGAAAAAGAGTCTTTCTCTTCCCTTCCTTCAACAAACCACAACGAATGACTACCAGTCGCGGCGGTAGACTCTCTGCATACGATCGCGCGCAACAAACACTTATAGACGAAGCGATCAGGCAATCTCAACAACTCGAAGAACAACAACAACAACAACTGAATCCATTCGCTCTCCCTTCAGCTACAGAACCCTTCCAAACTCTTCACGGTACACTAGATAACACCAGCTTTGCTACATCCACCTCTCAATCCGGTCCCACACCTCTCCGAGAGTCCAGCTCTCTAGAACAACTCCCCTCTTCTCTCCATCCAATTCTTCCAGCTCCTCCTCGCCCTCTACCTTCAGCTGGACCCTCCTCAATCAGCGATCCCGATATCTCTCTCAATCGACAGGGTGTTTCAGGTTCAGACGAAATTCGAAACTCGTTTTCAACTTCAGATCATTCCAACAAGAAGCAAAGTTCGGGAATGAGTAGCGAGATTGGAACTTTCACCACCGACTCAACGAGTAAAGAGAAGGCTGTGGTACCTGTCACAGAAAGAGGAGGAACTGCTGCAGAAGAAACTGAGCAGATCCCGGACAGCGACGACGAAGGAAGTGGTTCTGGTACGCTACTTCCCTTCTCCTCTCTCTTCATTCCAGTCACGTTGAAGCTGACTCGTAAATTCGTACAGCTTCGTTCCCACCACTTGGAGGTCTACCTCTCCCCGGAGACAATCCTACGATCGAAGGTTTAGGTCGACTTCCAACTCTTCCCGGTGCGAAATCTTCAAAAGCCGCTCCGAACCATCCGCTTCACTCGAGCAACACCACTCCCTCTGTCGTCGCGTCGACTTCGACCAAGTCTTCGGTAGCCAACTCTTCGAAGAAACAACAATCGTTCGAACTCGAGATTCCCCAGACCAAGAAACGTACAGCTTCAGGATCAAAGTCGACATCTGTTGCCAAGTCGTCGAAAGGGAAAGGGAAGGAGACACCTTTGTCGAAGGAGATGGTTTCGTCGGAAGTTGATGAGGTGGAGGATTCGACAAAGAGCAAACAAAAGAAACGAAGAATGTTGATACCTCAGGATGAGTCGGAAGAAGATGGGGAGGGTCATACATCTGGAATCAAGGAGTCAATGAAGGATGTGAAAGGCAAGGGAAAGAAGAAGGATGTCGAAGGAGAAGGACATTCAACGGATTACGATGCACCTCCTCAAAAGTCTCGCTCTTCGACCACTTCAACCTCGAAGAAACCAACTTCGAAAAGCAAGGAACCCTCTCTCGTCATTCCCACTTCTTCCCCTGATCCTCTCTCAGCGCCACTCGAATCCTCCTCCTCGAGATCCAAATCCGTCTCGAAACCTTCCACTCTCGAACCTGTTCCCGAATTGTCAACTACTACGAAGGACCTCGAACGAAAATCGACGGACGAATACTTCGAGAAAGCTGCTCAAATCAACAAGAATCGAAGTGACGACGATAGCGATTTCGGGATCTCGGCAGCTACGAAACGCAGGAACGATAGCAAGAAGAAGAAGGCAAAGGAGAAGGAGAAGAAGGAGAAGGAAAAGGCCAAGGCGAAAGGACCAGCTAGAAAACCCACTGTCACTAAATCAAAGTCAATTTCGAAGGAGAAGGAGAAGGCGGAGGAGTCGGGAACGGCAAGCGCGCAAGAGGTGAACGACAAGGAGAAAGCCGCGAGCGCGAAGAAAGCTGGAACTGGATCAGAGAAGAGTTCACAAGCTGTTGAGAAGCAAGTCGAGACGGTGGAAGAGGATGAGGAGGAACCCGTCGCTCCCGTCAAAGCCAAGTCGAAAGCGAAAGCGAAGGGCAAGGGCAAGGCAGTCAACAAGGTCGCTGATTCGGAGGAGGACGATGAAAATGATGGGTTGGCGCAAATGAATCTCGATGAAGATGAGAACCTCGGAGATACTCGCAAGTCACCTCGTTCGAATAAAGGCAAAGCAAAGAAACGACTGGATGAGGAGGAGGAAGACGAGGAGGAGGTTCAGTCGCCGCCGCCGAAGAAACCAGCTGCACCTGCGGGAAAGAAGGGAAAGGGAAAGAAGAAAGGAGTGGTCGAATCCTCGGATGCTGAAGTCGTCGTCGAGTCTAGTCAAGCTGAGAGTGTATCGACGACGGTCTCGAAGGGCAAAGGAAAGGCAGCTTCGAAGGAGAACCCTCTTCAACAACCTACTCCTTCCAACTCTACTACCGCTTCGAAGAAATCAGTCCCCACGCCCGCTTCCGTCTCTCCCGCTAAATCTCGCGCCTCTCGCTCGAACTCGAAGAATTCTGTTTCACCTGTCATCGTGAGGGGAAGGACAAAGTCGATCGAAGCACAGAGGAAGATGGACCTCGTTATGCAAGCTGCCGAGAAGGAGGATCCTAATGCCTTCGATTTCGTCAGAACGCAACAGAGGAAGAAGGAGGAAGAAGCGGCGAAGAAGCAAGAAGCTGCAGCTAGTGCGAAGGGAAAGGGGAAGAAGAGGAAGGCGGTTGCCTCAGAGAGTGATGCCGATGATGAGGACGATTTTGCAGAGGACAAGAGTAGTGATGAGGAACAGGAGGAATCAGGAAAAGGAAAGAAGAAAGCGTCGGGATCTGGAACTTCGAAGAATGCTGCCGCAGATCATGCAAAGGTGCGTTCCTTCCTCTTCAGCCGCTGTCCGTTGCTAAAGTGGAGGTCTTGCGATACAGGAGAACGCTGGTATCCCTACACCGAAACCCAAGAATGTCGCTGCTCTCTCTAGAGAACGAGATCGTTCTGCCAGTCCTTTCTCAAAGACTCCCAAACCTGGCAGTGAGTCCACTCTATATCAATCTACCCGCTTCGAGGGGGCTGTATTGACTCGTTCGTCTTCTCCGTGACCAGGTCTCGCTGCTATCATCGCGAAACGAGGAATCGGTTCTTTTCACTCACCGGGACTCTCCTCTCGTACGAAATGTCCACCTCTTCACATGAACCTGAAACCTCCTCCTCCTGTCAAGAAGGTGATTCAAGAGAAGAGACCGGTCAAGAAAAAGAAGAAGGGAGAGGAGAGTTACTCTGATGAGGAAAAGGTGAGTTTTCGCTTTCTCGCTCTCAAGGAAGTACACTCGAGACTGACTCGATCGATCTTTTGATAGCCTTGGTATGAAGCGAAAGATCCTGAAGATTGGGATTCTGATGATCACGCTCGTTGGAAGAAACGACAAAGGAGGATCGAAAGAGGTTTACCTGCAGATTCTGATCACGATTCTGATTAGAGATACTACGCACTCCTACGACACAAGGAATCGCATCGCATCTATCGCATCCATCTCTTTTCTTCTACCACTCTCTCGTTATTAGCCTCACTCGACTCTCTCCTCGACTCTCTTCTGTACTGTTCCTCTCTCTCCACTGCTTGCATTACTTTACCTGCTATACTGTCTTTCCTAATCGTACTGAACCCAATCCAATGTCGTTGTTCTTCCTGACTCTAACTCGCTGTTTCCTCGCGCGTTCTTCAAAGAGAGTGGTTCAAAAAAGAAATTACAATTTACTGATTCGAGCTGTCGTCTACACCCACCGCAGAGTGTTCTCCTCAGCAACCACTGTTCTCCTATCGAGTACTTCATCAACCTTTGCCTTGACTCCAACTTTCCCACTGAATTCCCTCTCGAACTTCTCTACAATCTCTTTCCTAGTCCTCGCGTAATCTGGACTATCTTTAGCAGTTCCCTTGACGACTTCTTCGATCCTCTTCTCAGTCGGTAATCCATAAATCGAGTAAGGGTGAGTTTTGTAAGCTGGGAGAGGGTTCAATCGATCTTTACGAGAAGGTTTGAAGGTGGATACTGGAGGGTTCGAGAAGGGTGGTGGAGACGAGAAGAAGATCTTTTGAAGCGATTCGGAAGTTACTTCGGGGAGGGAAGAGGGAGACCACGAGGGTTTTTGCTCTTCGGGTTTGATCTTCTTGATGAGGAATTCGGTTACTCCCGTTCGGAAGTCAGTGTGAACTGCTGGTGACTGTGGGTCATTACCAACTCGATTCAAAGTCAGTCTTGAGAACAGACACTATGAATAGGAAAGAGAATGACTCACGCAACAAGCAGCGGCAATTCGGTTATCCATCGCTAAAACTTCCTCGACGTTGAGTTTGGCACCTTCCCTGATCGCCTTGATCGACAATTTGACGCTAGTAGGACTCCTCAACTCGATCTGTTCCCTCGTCTCCTTCGCCCAAGCCTTGACCTCTTCCAATTTCGATTCTTCTCCCTCCCTGACAATCTTGCCCATCTCTTTCGAACTCAACGATCCATCCTCGATCTTCTGCAGAGTCTCCATCATCTCCTCTGCCGTAGCTCGAGAGAAAGTGAAATCGAGTGCCCTTCGAACGGGTCCAACCAATTTGTACTCTTTCATAGCCTGGGCGAGTTCGTCGGCGTCTGCCGAGTACTCGTTCAGTGCCGCATTGACATCTTCTACAGTCGCACTTTGATCGAGTTCTGCGAGGCGTGATTCGAGAGCTGCGAGACGTTCGGAGGGGACGTAGTGAGAGGTGAAACCGGCGAAGTAGGCAGAGGCGCCTTTGAGGGGAATAGAGGTGAGGGCGAGGTAGATGCCGAGTTGTCCGTCGAGTCGGGGGAGGAAGAAGTTGGCGCCGACGTCAGGGAACAACCCGATTTTAGTCTGCGAATCGGGGGAAAACTTGTAAGTAACCAAGAGGATTGTTGAATCTTGCAGAGGAAGGCTCACCTCGGGCATGGCGACTTGAGTAGTCTCAGTAGCTACTCGGAATGCACCGTGCATCGACAGGCCAAGTCCTCCTCCGACTGTGAACCAAGAAGGATCCCAAAATCAGTAATTGCTTGGTCGTCCTGCTTCGAAGAGCTCCTTTTCAGACTCACATGCGACACCGTTCATGAGTGAAATTACTGGCTTGCTCATAGTAGCGAGGAAGTGGTTCTGTGAGAGATGGAAAGTACGGATTCAGCGATGTTACTCGTTCCTCGAAAGTTTCTCTACGACTCACCATGATGTACTCCTTCTTGAAGAATCCACTAGCATTCTTCCAATCCTTCTCATTATCTAATGACTTTGTAAGAGCTGTTCAAAATGAGCGAAGAGTCCTCATATCAATTCCACTCGAATCGAGGAAGAGAGGAAAGGACAAGGTACCCACATACGACGTCTCCACCAGCGCAAAAGTGTTTCGAGTTACTCTTGATGATGACCACGTTTGCCAAATCACTCTGTTCGAACTTGCTCAACTGAGGCAAGATCAAGTCGACCATTTCATCATTCAAGCTGTTCAACGCTTTCGGCCTGTTCAATACCACCTTGCGTAATGAGTGTTGTGCTTCGAAGAGTACTGGAGGTTGAGGAGTGTCGGCAGGAGGTTTAGAAGGCGACGAGGAAGAGGCAGATGAAGAGAGGTGAGAAGAGATCATGTTGACACGCTGGGAGGCCATTCGAGGGTACAGGGAAGAGGTCGAAGGTCTCAGGAGTTGCCTAGAGAGCATAGCGGAAGGAGAAGCCAATTGAGGTGGGGAATGGAAAAAAGGTCGAGATTCAATTCGGCTAAGTGTGTGAAATTCCCGATCTGCTTTCGCAAGCGTACGATTCTCTCCGAACACCTTCTACTACTTCTTGAGAGGGCGAGCAAGAGATAGTGTCGAACGGGAAGCAGACATCTCCCATTGAGTGAACGCCAGGCTCTCAGAAGGTCTTTCGCGAGGGAGTGAGAGGGGATTGCACTGATTGAAGACTAGGATAAGGTACACAGAGTGAAGCGAGACTGACGTTGTAAAGCTGAGAGGGGGTATGGACCAACAAAAAGAGGAAGAGGTACGGATTGAGAGAACGACAAAGAAAACGAAACTTGCGAGAACGACGAGGAGGAGGTGAGAAGTGAGGGGGACTAGCAACAGCAATCACCCCTCGCTTGTGGTGAGTCATCAATAGTTTCGGTCTCGTGGAGAGTGGCCGTGTCGCGCTGTACGTTGTGAGAATTCCAAGAATCAGTTCGAGTTTCGACGAGATTCTGAAGATTCTGAAGAAGCTCGACGTACAGCAGAGATGAAGTGACCGACTGCACCTCCGAGAACGATGGCGAAGAATACACCTCCATTGTAAGACATGACGAGCAACATGAGTACGTAGGCGGTTCCAAACGAGATTCCATAGAATGCAGATCGAATGATTTGTTGATTATAACTAGGGCTGTACGACACACCAGCTCTCGTCACATCAGTATCCGGGAAGAGATGAAACAGTGGAGAGTGATACGTACCGGAAAGGAGCGGGAACTAGAGCGTTTGCAGGGAGAGTTGATTTCGATGAACTTGCGACTGCGGCCAATGCAGCGGTCTCACGACGGTAGTACGCAGATCGGATTTGTCGATCATAGTCTCGTCCCATACGGCGGAAGACTTCGAGGACGACAACCATGAAGAAAATCTGAAGGGAGGTTTAGAAGGGAGAAGTGTCAGAGATGGGACGACGAGTGAGGAGGAGGATGAGAGACTTACGCCGATAAGAGATCCGACGTAGCCTCCTAATGAACGGATGCGCCAATCTTCAGAGAGGAAACAAGCTGTGAAAGCAGAGAGGCTATCATCAGTCGGTCTTTCTCGGTTGGATGAGTGTCTGTTCTCGGAGAGCAACTCACCATCGACAGTGTTCCAGTTCCAGATCATACTGATCTGAAGCATGGCAGGGAATACATGTTGTCAGTGCGAGGTCGAGAGGAGAGGAGCGAGGGGATTCCGACAAGATCCGAAAGAAAAGGGGGACTCACTTTGCAAGCACCGGCACCCATATCCATACTCATTCCACTCGATGATGAGCTATCCATTCCTGACATTGAACCGTGATCCATCTCGGCGACTTAGTGGTGATTTGATGCGATTTGAGGAGAAGTAGGGGAAAAGTGATCTTTTGAATCGTGTCTCTGTTCGGGCAACTTGAGAGTCAGTCATTTTCACTATACTAGCATGACCATAAGAGCGTGTAGGACTCACTGAGGGTGAAAAGCGGCGGGAAAAGAGAGGTGCGAGATTCGAGTTGAAAAAGTGATGGGAAGGAAAGAAAGAGTTGTTCTTGGATTTCTGCCTGACTTTGAGAGCCGCCGAGCTTTGACTCCTAGAGACACGAGCACGTCAATCTGAAGTGTCACTGAGCGGGAGGGGAGGAGGGGAGTGGGTGTTGATGAGATAAGAGAGGATATGAATGCGAAAGAAGAGGCAAGCGAAAGAAATATGATATTGACGAAGAAGCAGCGAGGCGAGGAAGCAGGAGAAGGTGTCCAGCTATTGTTGGCATTGATACGAAGCAGCTGAAGAGTGTTAGAAGCGTTATAGAGAATGAGAACGGGGCGAGACGGCGAATATTTGAAGAGACGGTGAATCCAGTTGAATCTCCAATTTCCTTCTCCCATTCGCATGTCCAGACCTCACTTTCCTATGCGCTATTTTTGTGAAAGGCCCTGTCGCTTCTGTTGAGGAGCTGAGGATCGACTGAGGGTGGTGAGAGGAAGATTGAACCGGTTTAGATCAAGCAATCGAGGGAAGAGGTAGGTTGACGAGGAAGAGAGCTGGAGGTAATTCGAGTGCTTGTGGAGGATTTGTACAGGTTACTGAAGCTGATGGGAGGTACTCTGAGATGTCAAGTGAGGTGGTCGAGGTCTGGCGGCGGAAAAGGAGAAGAGCAGGGAATTGGCGCGCCCTATCAGAATTTGTGAGGCAAGGTGAGCCAGTTTCAGATGCGCTGTTTTCGCGATTTCAAAAAATGGTAAGAACCCGGTGAAATCGTTACGTACAACCCCTAGAAAAGAGACATCTACAAAAGAAGACAAGGAGAAGCTAACGAGTTTTGACAAAAAGTGAGGGAAAAGTTACAGAGAGTGTGACTATGTGGTATGGCAACAAAAGAGAGAGGTTTCACCGTATATGGAAAAGGAGGACGTGCGAGACAGAAGACAGGTGGATATAGATATTGGTATAAGAAGCGAGACGATAACGTCGGTTTGGTATTCAGGAAATCATGAGATTCTTAAGCGTTCTTCTTTGCTTCGCTTTGTGCAGCTTTTCGATTCTTCGAGACGAGCTTGGCATAGCGGAGACCTATGGCGTGAAGGGAGCAACGGATGAGCGAGGAGATGAAGTATTGCGAAGGGAAAGTAAAACGTACCGCATGCGTTGCAAAGCGATTTAGGTCCGTCTGGTCCCTGTACAAGCCAAACCCGATTCCATCAGTGAAATGCATAAGAACGATACAACTTGGATGACGACGTACCTTTCGCCATTCAGGAGAATCGACCGTTCCACAATCACGACAAACGAATTCTCCTTCTTCGACCCGGATCTTCTTCTTCTTCTTTTCTCCAGTCGCATCACCCTTGACTCCGTTTGCACTGATTCCGATACCGAGTGCGCCGTAGGTGTTCGAGGAGGAAGGGATGAGGGTTTGGGTTTGAACGAGACCGGTCGCTGGGTCGATCACGCTTGAATTGCGAGAGTCGAACGATTCTGCTCGGTAGATGCCGGGAGGGAAGGGAGCTACAGAAGCGGAGAAAAGGTCAGCTCGATGCGGGTGCAGGGGGAAAAGAGGAAACAGCGTACCTGTCGTGGGAGTAGTCTCTCCTTCGATGTCCTGTAGATTTCAAGACAACGCTGGATGTCAGCAATTGCTCAGCTTCTATCCGACAAATTCGAGACCTACCTTGTACATGACCAACAACTCTTGCCTCAACCTTTCGTTCTCGAATTTGAGTTCGAGGAACGAGTCGAGCATGGCAGCGTTCTTCGAAGGGTAAGGCCTCGCCATCGCAAAGAAGCATTTCGCATTCTCCTGGGCCTCTGCTGGGGTAGACGAAGAGGAGGTGGAGGTGTAGTACCAATGACCAGTGATCTCGAAGAGGACGTAACTTCCAGGCTTCGTCTTGAATCGATAGTAGAGGGAAAGGGATTCTTGAGTTTTGCTCGCTTCGGTGAAGTCTCTTCGTACAGCTTCTGAATCGTCTGGATGGATGAAGTCGAAGATTGAACGTCCGAACAAGTCGTCGGGAGACCATTGAGCGAGTTCTCGAATGCAGGGAGTAGCGTAAACGAATTCTCCCTGTGGACTCAGAACGTGCATGAAATCCTATGTTACAACGACAACTTTCGGATCAGATTCCGTTCTCTTCGCTGGCAGGATCCGCGATGGGACGATAGTCGTCGAAAGGGTAGGATTCGCGAAGCGAGATTCATCGAATTTTGCGAAGTGGAGGTTTCGGAAGAGCGGGAGAGTGGGAGAAGAGGGCGTAGAGTATAGAGCGATGATAGACTAGGAAGAGAGGAACTAACCTGCATCTCCGTAATGATATGCTCACTCCAATTCTTCCTAGTTGTAAAGAGCGAAGTAGTCGAACTGGCTTTGGCGTTGAAGCTAGCTCCCTCTGGACGCTGGTACGGTGCTGAGGCACCGCCAGAGGATAGTTCCCGCTTGTGTTTGCCCGCTTCTGTGTCTTTTTCATGGAAAGAGTGTTAGATTGCCACCAATTTCTCAGGGGTAAAAGCCACTCACTCCTCTGGTTGATTGAACTCCTGTGGATTGGTTCTGGTGGGGAGTATTGAGACTGAGTAGCGTATGAAGGCATGTTGTTGGTGGTGGAAGTGGAGGTAGAGGAAGAAGGGAAGAAGGAAGCGATGTCGGAGCTGCCTGGTCGCTGGAAATTTGAACTAGATGTGAAGGGTTGAGATTCGCCGTACTGAGTCGCACACTGATATTGAGAGCTCTGATCTTGCATTGGAATCGAATGGAGTTGATGCGAAAGAAAGCGAAAGGTTGAAACGAAGGAGAAAAGCGAGACTTTGTTTCGACGGCGGAGAAGAGAACTCTACTTGTAAGGTCAATTAGTAAATCGGTACTGTGCCGGTGGTCCCATCCCCGCGCTTTCACTTGGAAGAGAAACTTGTAAATCCGATCGGAGGTTGAGGGAGAAGTCAAAAATCTCGCTCTTTTGCGTCGACGGCAACCTTTCTCGAACGACAAAAGACGAGGACGAAGCTTTGCAATACTGAACTGACTGGACTGAACTGATATAAGGATACTGCCAAATAAACACCGATACAGAGATTTGAAGCGAGCGTGAGAGAGTTGAAAAGCGAAAAGAAACGGCAATAGGATGGAAAAGAAGGGGTTCAGGGGCAGAGAGACGACGAAGGGGAAGGTGGGTATCGTAGAGGAGTAAGACAGGGTTTACGATAGAGATAGATAGATGGCGATAGTATATTGAGAGAGAGGATTAGAGGCAATTGACTGTGTGAAGAGTTTTCAAGATGTCAATTTCACTCGGAACTGCATTCTCCGGGAGCGAGATGCGTAAAAACTCACATTTGCTTCGTTTCTTACTAGCAGCTTGCATTCGTAGTTCCATCTCTTGACGAGCTCGTTCAGCTCGAGCTTCACGATTTCGTTGATCTTGGAGACGTTCCTCCATATCGAGAACAGATTGTCGGTAACTCTCGCTAGTCGTATGAGAATCCTGAGCCTGTACAGGGTGTCTACTTCATCAGTACAGGTTCGTGACAATGGAGATCAATCAGGTGTTGGCTCACCTCTACTCGTAATCGTTCATTCTCAGCTTTGTACTGATCTCTTTCCCTGACTATCTCGTTGGCGTTCATTCGAGTCTTTCGCAAATTCCTCTCTGAGTCATTGAGGGCCGACTCGAGAGTGTTGATCAAGTCGGTGTTGGCTTGGTTCTCGGATTCGAGGCGAGAGATTTCGGAAGAGTTGAGGTTCAGCTTCGAATGGGTTTGTTCGAGTTCACCTTCGCAATGAGTGAGCTGTTTCGTGAGCCGGGCGATCTAGAGGAGGGTGGTAGGGTGTCAGTGAAGGATATCAGTCAGACTGAGAGCAAGGGAGAGTGGCCATACTTGAGATTCTTGCTCTTCGAAGCGTTTTGCAACTCTAGGATCAATAGGTTGCGAGTCGGATCGAAGACTAGTGGCGACTGTATCATTCGAGATAGAGTTTCGACCGTGACCGTTGCTCGATGAACTTGAGGAGCGAGTTGCACGAGAGAGAGGGAGACCAGAGGGGACGGGAGGAAGAGGAGAATTTGGAACGGGTGCTGCAGGAGGAGGCATCGAAGGAGGAGGAGCTGCTGGAGGGAGGAAGCGAGAGTCTGGTCGAGGCGAATTCCGACCGAATTCGTGAACTGGAGACATGGCTCGCTCAGGAGTTGAACCATTTGGTGAGCCGACTCTCGAAGTGAAATCGTTGGCAGGATTCGGTGAGGACGCAGAAGGATGAGACGGGAGGATACCGAGACCGACTTGGCTGATGTGGTTGGAGGAAGAGAGGGAAGCGCGAGCTAGCTGAGTCGACAAGGAATCTCGTTCTTTGCGAGTTTTGACGAGTTCGGAATCGAGTTTGATGACCGAAGCTCGGTATTGTTCGAGGTCCTTGAAGATAGAGTCGTATTGAGGCTTCTTCTGACTGTCTCCACCTCGAAGTTCGTGAACCTCGGTCATCAACCTTTCCCGCTCTTGTTGAGATTCGAGTAGTGCCTTCTCGACCGTACCGAGAGCGTCCAGCGCTTCCTGCAGTTCGTTGTCACTTGCCCGGGGAATGATGTTGCTTGCCTTCGAGTCGAGTCGTTGATTGAGGAGATCGATCTCTTCTTTCTGTCCATCGAGAACTCCTTCGTGTTGTTTCGAGATGCCAGCCAATTTCGAGTTGATCGCATCGTACTTCGAGGTGAACGTTGCGAGTGAAGTCTGAGCGGCCTCCTGGCTCATTCTCATGGTGTTGAGTTCGGAAAGAGCTTTTTGATGAGAGATCTTGACTTCGTCTCGCTCAGTGACGACAGCTTGGAGAGTTTCCTCGTGTTTCTTGACAAGTTCAGCGAGGGCAGTAGCGTGTTGAGTCTGTTGTTCTGCAAGGAGTTGGGCGTGTTCGGCTTTCGTTTGCTCGAGAGAAGTCTGATGATCGGATGAGAGCGTCGAGAGGGCGTCCGAGTGTTCTCTTGAGAGTTCTTGAGTGACCGATGCATGCTTGTCCCCTAAAGCCGAGCGAAGTTGTTCGAGTGCCGCTTCGCGTTGCTACAAGCCGAGTGAAGGGATGATCAACGCCATGAATGCCAGAGAGAAGCGAGAACTTTTGCGAATTTACCTGTTTCGCGTCCTCGAAGGCGCTCGTTTGAGCGATTCGTTTCTCCGACAACAGTAACTCTTGCCCATCTTCGACATTCCGTTGAAGCGACTCCCTCTCAGCCACCAAGTCCTTTAGCTTTTGAGCATGACCAGCCTCGATTTCGGTGATCGATCGTTCGTGAGCACCTTGCAGTTCTTCGAGAGCTGATCGATGCTGAGAGGCCAAGTCGTTGACTGTTTCGTCGAGTGTCGAGGTGTGACGATCGGACGCAGAGACGATGTCGGCAGCGTGCTGTTCTTTCAGAGATGCGAGTCGAGCTAGATGAGATTCCTCCTTTTCGCCGATTTGGCGAGAGTGGTCCGCCTTGACGAGGTCGACAGCAGCGATGTGAGAAGCTGATAGTGCTGCGAGACGGATGGCGAGAGCTTGTTCGATTTCGGGGCCGATCTGTTCCATTGCTCTGTCGTGTTCCGCCCGAAGTTGGGAGAGCCCCGTAGCGTGCTCGTTCAGCTTCTCCTCCAGTAACTGTTGATGTTGATTCTTGAGAGCGGTGAGCGCTTCGTCGTTAGAAACAGCGAGAGATCGGAGAGCTTCTTCGTGTTCAGCTTGCTTCGTCGAGAGGATTTCGTCTCGTTCGGCCGTCAAGCGTTGCAGAGTGGCTTCGTGTTCCTCTTGTGTTCGGGAGAGCGCGGAGAGGTGATCGGAAATGGTTGAGTCGAGTACTCGTTGATGTTCTGTCAAGAAGAAAGGACTTGATTAGTCTGACTCCTTTGAGATGAAAGAAGTAGAGCAACATACCTTCGACCAGTTCTTTCTTCGCAACTTGAAGAGTTTCCTCCGCCTCCTGGCGAGATCGATCGAGTTCCCCTCGCTTAGCTTCGAGCTCTGCTTGGAGACTTTGCAATTGCTCATCGTAATGACTCGCTTGAGGTCGTCCTTCGAGTTCCGTCCTCAGCTTCTCAATCTCCGTCGAGACGTTGACAACTTGATCTCGAGAAAGCATTGTCAACTCTTCGTGTTGTCGTTGGAGAGTCGAAAGCTTGTCCTCGAGTTCACTCATTGCCTCTCGGTGAGCGGATTCCTTCTTCGCCATCGAGCGCATGAGATCGTCCAAACGATTGGCGTTCGTCGTCTCATCGTTGTCTGTCGAGTTGAAAGCACCGAGACCGAGACCAGTCGAGGCAAAGTCGGCCTTGATAGCATCGAAAGCTGCTCGAGTGCGAGGGGAGAGGTTGAGATCGTGATCAGGAGGTTGAGACGGAGGAGGAGTTGATGAGCGTCCATTGGTGAGGAGGACAGGAGGATGAGGAGGAGCGGGACTCGAGGGGACGGAACCTTCGAAAGTGGGAGTAGCAGGAGGGAGAGGAGATGTCGGAGATTTGAGCTGATTGAGAGTCGTTTCGAGTACAGAGATCTCTTCTTCCCGCTCATTGAGAACAGATTGGAGTTTCATGACTTCGTTCTTCATTTGATCATAACTCCGTTCGTTCGTTGCTCCGTAGAAGCTCTCGCGTCGACTGTCCAAAGTCGGAGAGGGAGAGATGGGTCGAGGACTCGGAGGGGAAGAGAGTTGCGAGGAGATTTGCGATGAAGAGGGGGCCGCCAAGGACAACTCCTGCGAGAGTGAAAGCGAATGCTGAAGCGACCCCGAGCGCGAATGCGATTGCGAGGCTAACACTCCTTGTCCGCGGCCGAGAAAAGATAGACGNTGAGATGGAGATANNGGCATACTGCGTCGAGCTTGAGGTGAACGAGCAGTGCGAACCGTAGTGGGAGAAGTGTTGCGACTGGCGAGAGGGGAAGTTGGATGAGCGAGTTCTTCGAGTTCGTCCGCTTCTTCTTCTTCTTCATCGGCATCTGGGACGAGTTGTCGACTACGAGAGAAGCGGACGGAAGAAGGGGAAGTAGAAGCTGAACCGCTTGGGCTGGTATCGGAGGTCGATTGGACGAGTTTCGCTTCTTGAACTTGCGAGCTGAGGTCCTCGATCTCCTTGAGCGATTGACTGTACTTTGACTTGGCGTCCTCGAGTTCTGACAGTGTTGCAGCGTGACTTTCTTTGAGTTGAGCCATCTGCTCTTGAATCGAGACGAGGGAAGGATCGGAAGGTGAAGTGGAAAGGTCGGAAGAGGGAGTTTGAGTTTCGAGAGGATCGATTTCGTCGTCGTCGGTTTCAGCGGGAGTGTGAGGAGGAGTGAGACTGCCAGGTCGACGAGAGAGATTGATCTTCTGCCTCGCTGCTGCCACTCGAGTTTCCATCGTTTCCTGAGCTGCTCTCATCTTGTCCGTCATTTCCTGTAACCTCTCCTTCTCTTGTGCAGCGCTCTCCGCCTTGAATCTCATCTCATCGAGATCCCGCTCGAGTTCCAACACCCGCTTGTCCTTTTTATCGAGCTCTGCCAACAATAGCTTGTGTTCACCACTCGTGTCGAGAAGACTGAGTCGAGCTTCGAGTTCCTTGTAGGCCTCCTCCCTTCGTTCGATGTCTCGTGAGAGGATCTCAAGCTGACTTTGCAAAGACTGAGTGGATTCATCGGATTTGGCGAGTCGGGCCTCGAGTTCTTTGATGTACAGCTCTGTTGACTCTGAATGTTCACGATTGCGAGAGAGCTCCTTGCGAAGATCGGTGACAGCGTTCCCAGTCGATTCGTCGGCATCGTCCACCTCCTTGAGTTTCGCCTCGAGATCTCGAACGTAGGCTTCGGTAGTTGCCTCTCGTTCCGATAACTTGGCGACTCTGATCCGTAGTTCATCGATGAGTTGAGAGCTGACTTCGTTCGCCTTAGTCTCCTCCTCGATCCTCGCTTCGAGATCCCTCATTTCGTCCTCTGAATGACCGAGTGCTGCTCGAGTGAGGGAGAGTTGAGATTCCAATGCCGAAAGAGATCGTTCGTACTCCTCGACGATAGGTTCGACTGCTCGTTCGAATTGATCCCGAGACATTGAATTTGAAGATCCTCCAGATTCAGCTCGTGCGAGATCGGCGGTGAGTTGAGCGACCTTCTGTTGTAGTTCGGCTTCGTCGAGTGTCGGTGCTCCATCGATACTCCTTCGTACTCCTTCCTCTGCGATAGAAGCCATTCCTACTCCATCTCCTGATTTGATTACTGAAAGTTCTGCTCGTAGTTTGAGAATCGTTCTCTGAAGGTGTTCGATGTCGTCCCATCCTACTTCGACCTCGTTGATTTCGGCACGATTCTTGATGTTGCGAGCACGATTCGCGTACTTGAGAGTCGAGAGAGTTTCGCTCAAGTTGTATTCGGTAGGAGAGACACAAGCCACCATCATCGTCTTGCTGTTGCCACCGAGAGAGTCTTGTAACAATCTTGTGAGCTTCGAGTCGCGGTAAGGGATGTGAGTGGCCTTCTTCGTAGGGTCGCCGAGTGCTGAGATAACGTTTCCGAGGGAACTGAGTCCAGCGTTCTATCGAAAAAGACCAGACGCTCAGTTTGAGTTCGAAGTAGAGAATAGTACAGTCAAGACTCACGATTGAAATACCTTCCTTCGCGCGATCACCGAGAGCTGAAGTTCGTTTGAGCTAAAGAGACACGAAAGTCAACTCCTCGATCTGATGCATTCGGAAAGGACGGCTCTACTTACTCGTTCTGATCCGGCCAAATCAACGAAATGAAACTTCGAAGTAACGATGGACCAAGCATCTCCACCGTTCGTTGGCGAATCCTCGAGGAGTGAAGCGGCGGGACTACTAGGTCTGCCTATTTGACTCGGCGGTCGAAGTCCAGAGCGACTTGCTGGGCGACCTACAGGAGTCGAAGGACGAGCACCAGGAGTAGGCGAAGTGACACGAGGTAGACCGGAAAGACGATTCTGAACTCGAGGAGATTGAGGAGATGTCGGAACAGAGGAGGAAGCGGGGGACGGAGGAGATCCTGAACCAGTCCATCTTCGTTGAGTGATAGTAAGAGAGAAGATGGCGTGAGATCGAGAAGATTGGGCGTTCATATCGGTTGCGCCAGTTTGACGAAGGGTTGACCCAGCGGAAAGTAAACTGTAAATCGAGTAAACATGGTCAATTCCGCCTCTCCGGCTCCAGCATTCTAGAGAGAGACTCACTTCATGACCTCTGATGCGTTCGAAACCTTGACCTCCCTCAATCCACTCCAAATGATATTTCCCTGTTTGTCCTCCCGAATTTGAACAGTTGGTCGAACGTCGAGATCTCCGGCCAGCAGATCGATCAAGTCCTCGTTGTAGATTTCGACATATGATACTTTCGCAGTGAATGTCGAAGCTCCCACCGATTCCCGCTCAGTTTCCCTCATCCTTTCGAAAATCTCAGCAACCGCTCGAGGAGTGATTCCTTGTCTCTCATCTCCCATTACTTCCTCATCTTCTCCAACTCTGTCTGTTCCCATCGTATAACTCTTCCCTGAACTCGTTTGACCATAAGCGAGAATGGTCGCGTTCACTCCTTCGAGAAACGAATCGATGAGAGGAGAAGCTGATTCGTAAACTGTTGATTGACCTTCATCTGGACCTATCACTCGATCGTACGTGAATGTTGATTTCGCTAGAGCATGTTTCGAGGCGGAAGTAGAGGGAGTCGAAGGGGCACCGCTGTCGGCTTGGAGAGAATTGAGACTGAGAGGATTGACTGCGATACGCTGAAATCGATGTGGAACGTTTGAAGATTCGGCTCCTGTATTCGGTCTGATTCGAACGACTACTCATGCCATGTGGGAACAGCGGTCAGTGCGAATTTCGAAAACGCGTTTGCAAAGGTGGAGGGGAGGAGGACAGGGAGAGACTCACCGACTTTGACGGAAGAGTCATTAGCCGTTGGACCCGAAGATTCCCTCCTCCTACCTGCCGGAGCCACCATTCAAGCGAGTCTTGTGCGAGAGATTGTTGTTGAGGTTCAAAGGAAGAAAGGGGAGAGGAGTTTCAGAGGTTGGAGTTAAGATGGGCGAGACTGTGCTATAGTTGTACCTCCTTGAAACCGCTTCTGATGGGCAAAAGTCGAGGATTGTTGAATGGGAGAAAAGGAGAGGGGAAGAAGAGGAAAGGGAAGGGGAACTCTCGTTTCCAGGGGTCTCTGAGACATTCGCAAAAGACGGAAGTTCCCTCTTGCCTGCCGCCACATAGGTTGTAGGTGATGGCTGAAGCCTTCGTTCCATGGGAAGAGCGCGGGCGGAATAGCGAGAAGAATAAAAACCACCGAAAAACTTTGGAAAAACTCCTTCGCGATCATTTCGCAACGCAGTGCGGTGCCTCATCTCTCGTCGATTCGATCGGCACGGCCTCTCTTTAATCGTGATTCGACGACGAATGGCTCCGACAAAGCAGAGAAGGCAGGATGTCCCGAATGCGATGACTTTCTTTCGCAGAAGTTTGAAGCAGACTGGATAGATTGAATAGAACTGATACTGATCGGATTACTGAAACTAAGGAAAGGGTACGAAAGGGGCGTCTAAGCAAGGTTGTTGGAAGAGTGGGAAGAGGGGTGGCGAGCGAGGTAACGATCAGCGACTTTGGCCCTGCTCCTGACGCTGCTGTTGATGCTGTCCGAGCGTCCGCGACTCTGGTGACTGTTGCGTCGATGAATAGATTGATGATCTTCGTCTACAGCGACCTGAGTGTGAGATGAGTCGGCAAGAGGTCCTCCTCGAGAGACCGAGCCTTCTTGACCTTGTGATTCTCGAACGACGGTGCCCGGAGGGGTCCCATAGCCGGTCAACGGGCGGTTCGCATCGTCCCACAATATTAACATCTCCCTTTCCTCCGCCTGAATCTTCCTGTCGACGATACCTCTCCAGCAGATGAGGAACGGAATGAAAACAGACTGTGGGCAAAAGCTGTCAGTCCAGCTTTGTCTTTGGGTCGAGCAGGTAGACTTATACTTACAGTAGCAGCGCCGACTTGTCTATTGATGGCCAACTCGGCTTCAGCGAGAAAATCCTAGGAAAAGGGAAAGAAAGGCGAACTTGCTCAAAAACCCATGGATTTGGTCCTAAGACGTTGAAATCATGTGCAGCCTTCCACCAGATGGTCAAGTACGGACCACACCACAGAATGAACGAAGAGAGCGCTGCGCAAGAATAGATCAGCACATATTTGAAAAGTCAAGGTCAAAGCGGAAACGCACCAATAGCGCATCGCAGTTGCTCTTCTCGATTGTAGCCCTCTGATCTCCTCTTCGCCCATGCTTCGTTGCGAGTGATTCTCAGAAGCCTATGAGGCGAGAAAAGACAGATAAGGGAGTCAGCGAAAAGATGATTGAGAGAGAGGTAGACAAAAATCGCCTCGCACCAGAAGACGCCGGACCAAGCTGTAACCCGATAGTGTTCTGAATCTTCGTCATAATAGATCTTGATGTTCTGGTATAAGATGTACCATCCGAACCATCCAATTACCAAGTTCAAGGCGGCAAATCCTCCCATCAGAGGTCTCCAGAAAGTGTTGAGGTCGTATTTTTCGTTGCAGTCCTCTTGATGAGTGTTTTTCACGCCTAGGTAGACCAATCCGAACACGAAAGTGAATAAAATCATGTGAGCGAAGTAGAACCAGAGTATACGACGAGGCAGCTTTCGGTGAGGGACTGCGAGAGTGATTTTGTTCAGCAGAATAGGCAGGAAACAGGTACGTTTGGGGACATACGCAATTCGTCTCCAGGCCAGGCAACGAAATCGGTTCTAGTGGAGCTGGGGCGCTCTCTCGCGCGCCTTTGATCGGGAGATTCCTCCTCTCCACGTTGCAAAGCTCGTCTAGCTACTCTCCTGCGCTCGGCACGAAGCCCTCTGGAAGCAGCCGGTGATAAGACCTGTCGCGAGGAGATAAGATGTGAGCGCCGCGCACGAGGATTTCGAACTGTGAGACAGACCTGAACTCACATGTAGATCTTCTAGACGACAGAGAGCTATAGCGATGGCAACAGGGATACAGCTGCAGATGCTCAGAGGGACGAAACAGTAGGAGAAGAGGTCGAGTCGATTCGTCGAGGTGAAGTAGGAGTTAAGCAGGGATATAAGTGGGCCATCGACAGACAGAAATTGAAGTCTATGATAACAAAGATAGCCGTCAGCGCCCAAAGCGAAGGGGAAGTGCGGAAAGAGAATCGACGACTGAGGCAAGAAGATCATGATCTTCTTGCTGAGCTGAAGATTGCTACCTCCTCCGGCGGACAGATGGAAATGGAGGTAATTCAAAAGTACGTACAGAAGGTTGTAAGGGGCTTCAGTCCTGAAAACTAACGCGAAGAATAAATTGAAAAACGATCCAACTGCAAATGCGATGACGGTTCCGGGGTAGGAGATTGGTACGACGGGACCTAGAGACGTATAACGAGTCGGTCAGCTCGTCTCGGAAACAAGGCGAGGGAAGGGGAAATTTGAACGACGAGATCCGGAACGAGGAAAGTAGAAAAGATGGGTAAACGTCAAAGCTTACAGACTCCACAGCATTCATTTACCCTCGAAGGATTCACGCAATATCTCGCCTGTAGAGGAGCAGCGTCAGTCTGTGAAGAGACACGTTCGAGAAAGAGCAAAACTAACAAAAGTACCGGCAAAACAAGTCGGATCGAGCTCTGCCCAGGACATATTGATTATACTATCGGCTTAGTGGACGGCGTCTCGGGGGGAAAGAGGAAGAGAGAGAGAGAGAGGAAAGGGGGAAAGAGGAAGAGAGAGAGAGAGAGGAAAGGAAGCGTGAGCGCCTTCGGAAATCCGGCCGGACCTTCTCTTAGTGGGCGATCGATGATTTAGAAAGGCGATGTGCTACAGGCAGTGAAGGTGGCGCAAAAACAGACAGACAGCGAGCGAAACGAGAAGAAAGTGAATCAACTTCACGAGCTTTCTTCGCTAAGGTTTTGAGGACTTTTCTCCTTGTACAAAGTGGGTAGTGTTCGGCCCAGCGCGTCATATCCAAGCGATCGTTATCTCAGATCTTACACAGATCCGAGGAAATTTCGGAGTCTGAAAAACTTGAAGTCGTCTAAACCCTTTTCAAGCTTTGTCTTTTGCCTTCCTTCACTTCACCTGCTACACTCACTCCTACCTCGCCGTGAGACCCAGTGATGGCTTTTCAATCCCCAGTATCACATCTCTATCCCGGATATACCTTGATCACGTATGAAAAATTCCAAGCAGACCGTAAGTCCTTGCTCCTCTTTCTTTTTATTCCTCAACTCAGCGCGATTCGTCAGCAGTCAATGAAGCGATCGCAGCGCTGAAAAAAGTCGATCCGAATGATCCCGCTTGGTCTCCTCTCTCTCAGAAGGTCGCAAAATTGGTTGGTCTTCCTCCTCCTTCCCCTTCCCCTTTTTCCTGTGTTGACTGAAGGTCCCTTTTCAGCGGAACATATCGCACCTTTGGACTGAATACGACATAAAGGACAGGGACGGTGCGTTTCGCTCTTGCAGCATCTCCCATTGTGCAGATCTGACATTTTCACATTCTGAAGAGTTATTGGTGAAGAGAAATGATCAAGACTATGCCCAAAACAGTGGTCGGTTCCGAGTGGGTGTTGATCTGCCCGGTATCATCAAAAAGCGAAGGAAGGAAATGGAGGCAGCTGAGAAGGCATTGAAGAAGGCAGAAAAGCAACAACGAAAAAGTAAGTTCAACCTCCTTCATACTCTTCATTCGTTGGGTCCGACTGATTGATGACGAGATAGAGGGGACACCTTCGAGTCAGGAGATTGCCGCTCTCCGCGAGGCTCATGAGCTTTGTGAATGGCACTACAAAGACAGGTGCCGCGAGCTTGAAGTTTGGAAGACAAGGACGATGGAACTGTCCGACGAGTTCCCCGGTCGAGGCAATTACCAATACCAAGTTCCCGAGCTCTACGACGCTCTCAAACACCTTCTCGTGAGTTGGGCTTTCCTCTGATGACATTCGGGTTTGATTTGGCTAAGGTCTCCCATTGTGCAGCGCAAGGAGGTAGAAAGGGCCGCCGATGCATTGAAAGCGGCTGTCAAGGAGCTCTACGGCAATCACTGTCGTCCGGATTGGACGGATCGCAAAGCGTCATTCATCCGTTGCAGAGCAATTGAAGCACGTGCCCAGTCTGCATCGCGAAACAGTCAACACTCGCTCAGACGATCCCCTTTCTACCCGCTCTCGCGTCGCATCGTTTCGGATCGAAGGATTTAGTTCTCTCTCGCATTCGTTTCCTCGTAGATCTGGACCCCCTCGAGCTGGTCTCGCCATAGAAATCTGTTTATCTGTGCCCTCTTCTCTTTAGACTCGGAATAGATTCTCGTTCTCGCTTTCTCATCGACGTCGCAGCGACAGAGAAAAGAGAGCTTTCAGACCGAGATTGTTACAGAGAGAGATACGTCGAGAAATTTAGCTACAACTGTTTGTTTCCTCCTCCTCTTTCGATCTGATCGACTACTCTTCCTCCCTCGCATGAGCCGAAAGATGCCTACCCCTCTGGCTCCTACCGCTTTGACTTCCACCTCGATTGAAGACGGCTTCCGTTGCCCCACTCGACCATCCATTCAATTCCGCCTTAAAGTTCTCCCTAAACTCCAGTTTCGGTGGTTTACTCGGAATTTCCCAAGGGTGTTCACTATCACTATGGTACTCTTGAGTGACTGTTGATCGAGGAAGATCGACAAAGCGATCGCTGGTAGAGGTGCTAGTCGTACGGCGAGCGTGAATCGATCGATGAGGAGAACGATCGTCGTCGTCGATGGCCTCGGGCTGGTGAAGATGAGGAGAGGTGTGAGAGGTCGGAGGAGTCGAGCGAGAAGGTGGATGAGTGGAGTGAGAGGCCAGAGGAGTCGAGCGATGAATGTGAGTGCGAGAACGGGTCGACGGGGTCCTCGAAGGGATAGGGTCTCCGTGCACCCAATCGTCAGGCAAGCTATCATGATGTAGATCGACGGAATCCTCGACCGGTCCCGCTTGATTGTTCTTCGCCTCCTTCGCCCAAAGACTTCGTTTCGTGTCCCAAGCGTCGTCATAATCAAAGTTGGCTCGAGCGATGAGGGCAATCGGGATGATGATACCGATAACAGCGACGATTTGTCCAAAGTCGAATCCGTTCATACCGATCAACATGAAATCGCGAACAGCCTAGGAAACACGAAGAAACGTTCATAAAAACTCGACTTTGATTCGACGACGAGAAAAGTTGACTCACGACAAAGTAGATTCCCATGTATTGTGCTAACCAAAGCCAGTAGCAACCTATCGACAGAGCACATCGCAAGATTGACCTTCCTCGCGCATGCCCACTTTTGAGGAATGCTACTCCGTGTTTCTTCGTAGGAAAGGGATCGATCCAAGAATTCGGAGGTGATCCGCGATCTACTTTTGGTCTAGAGACGAAAAGGAGTGCTGCGCCAACTCTGAGAGAAGGAAAGGAAAGGTCAAATTTTGCAACACGAGAAGACGAGGAGAAAGAAGAACTCACGTTTCGATCATATCACGCCTCTTGGCACCGAAGAAGAGTACTCGAGTGAAGAGCACCCAGACTATGAGGGCAAAGAAGAGCCAAGATCCGACGAAACCGATTAAAAGTCTATGACAAGCTCAACGTCAGNACAGACGTTCGGATGTAAGTATAGAGAGTGTGTGNGNGAGAGAGAAGTGAGAGANAGATAAGTCGTACAATCTATAGAAGCGGAAATCGAACGTCTCGCTGCAAATCGCTTGATTGAAAGAATCGTTGATGAAGTAGACATAGCCAAAGAGAAAAGGCCAAGCGATAAGGTGAACGGTGAAGAAGCACCAGGCGGTCTGAAGAAGTGAGTGACTGGGATTAGTAGCTGTCCGGAGCGGGGTCAAGCGAGAAGTGAACTCACGATGATGAGGTAACGACGAGAGAGCTTGACATCGGTGAGGACTCTTATAGCACTAGCAGGACGACCATTCGAGTGAACCGGCTGGAGAATCGATGGATCCTAAGCGATAGTTTCTGGTTAGTCGAGCATTTCTCGTTTCGACCGAAAAGATCTTCGACTCACGCGCTTACTACGAACAGCTGCTACCGGCGTGTGGTCCCGACTCTCATTCAAAGTCTCGCTGTCCGTTCTTCTTCGTCTGAATAGTCTTGGGCTTGGAAGCGAATTGGAAGTAGAAGAGAGGAGAGGTTGAGCACTTTCGTTGTTCTTTTCGCGTCGATTTCCTGCTTCCTCCTTTCCTTTCTTCCATGTCGCACGCTTGAGCAGTTCTTGAGCTGACGGATTCATCGACTAGTGGACACAGACTTCGCTCAGCAAACGTGACCCCGATGCGATGATAAAACAATAAGCTTACGTGGAGTGAAGGTACGTCGCAGAGACAAGCAGCGAGAGCGAGAGGCATACAGCTCATGATTGCGAGAGGAATGAAGTAGTAGTGGAATTGAGAAAGTCGGAAATCGTCTTGAAACAATCGGTTCATTAATCCGAACGCTGCTCCATCGGTCGCGACGAGTTGATAAGCCAAGTTGTAGGGTGCTTCAGATTGGTACCATAGGACGAAGATCAAGTTCATGAGTGTCCCCAGGCTCATGACAATCAAAGTTCCTGGTCCCGTCACTGGTGCATTGGGACAAACGGCTGAAACAAGGGAGAAAAGAGAACTTTGTCAGTTTTCGATCTACTTCTCGCTGAACACTCTTGACTGACCGCAACAAGTATCCTGAGCAGCCGAACAATATTCTCCCTGTTGTCGTTGACAGAAATTCAGCGTCAGGTGAGGAGAAAGTCCGAGGCCAGTTTCGGAGTCCGAAAGAGACTCACGATACTCTGTCCAGCCGAGCACGCAAAGTCGTTGGCATTGAAGACTTGCTGAGCGTTGAACCAATTCCCGACGACGGGTACCATCTCGAAGTCGAAAGTCGAAAAGGTTTGTTTGAACCTTGTGAAGGGAAGCCGATGACCGGTGAGAAGCGGGAGAGAGTCGAGGAGGACGAGACGATATCTTGAGAGGGTCAGAGAGTTGTGGGCAGTCGGGAAGTGGCGAGCTCGAGGTCGAGGTGAAAACGAAAAGTGGAAAGTGAGAGGAAGGAGGGAAAGAGAGGGGGACCCGCAAAAATCGCCTCCTTCTGGCGGCTAATGCAGTCACACGACGGAAGGAGTGGGTAATTTCGAGCTGCGACATGTCGGAGTCTGTGTTCGTCCGTCCTTATGAATTCGGCGTTCCCTTGGTTCCCTCGAGACCTTTACGAACCTCCGTCCCAAAGGAACAGCACCTCCTCTCTTTTTCTGATGGTGTTCGGTTGAATGAAGAGGAGCGTGCGATCGATCGAATCCCCTTCCCAATTTGGCGAAAAGTTTTGGTTTCTCCTCCTTCCAGGCCGAGAGGGATGTCGCTTCGCCTGATTTGAGAACCACACGCGTCCTAACGATGTCGCATAGTCGCCTGTATCGTCCGAGGCCTTCGTTTATGCTGAGAATGGATTGAGAGTGAAACGGGTTTTGGACGTGAAGCGGAACAGCGAGGAGCGGCCTGTTGCGGCTGGTCGGGTCTCTATCAAAGACTGGCCAAGGTGTACATGCTGTCGGAACGAGCGTGGGTCTTCCAGAGATAGGGGTAGAAGGACAGGAGGAAGAGTTGGCTTCGCTCTCGACCTTCGACACTTCACCTCAATCATCGTACTTGATTGCCCAATACAACTAAGAACTATTCACCCTACACCAGCCGACTCCACCAGCGAAGCGCGTCCTCTTCCAGAATTCGCTGTTTTCAAGACGATCCGTTCATCTGCAACACGCAACAAATCCTCATCAACAGCAAGCAGCCTACCTAGCACGCTTTAGGATAAATCACAGTACTATCGTAGAGCTCTGTAGCAAATACCAACACGCGTCAAGCTCTTCACGAGGGAGAAACAGCTTGAAGAGGTCCGCTCTCTCCCCTTTCCCAAACCGAAACCAATGTCGAGCGTATTGAGTGAGCGACAGAAAGAAGAGCTGTACGTCCCTCCACCGATTGATAAACTTCGAGTCTCAGCTGATTGAAGTGAAGTTGGGGTTTAGGCATAAATCGTTACTCGACTATCTGAATTCGAATGGGTTTCACGAGACGGTTGCAGCATTCAAACAAGAATCGGGACAGGGAGAGTTTCAACCGGATCCGAAAGCGAAATGGAGTGGATTGTTGGAGAAGAAATGGACGAGTGTGATCCGATTACAGAAAAAGGTTCGTCTGCTCTCTCCTTTCAGCTCTTCGTCGCGAACAGCACCTAAAGCGAGGATGTTGCGGACAGATCATGGAGTTGGAAACACGGAACTCTCAACTACAAGAAGAACTAGCGACTGCACCTTCGAAACGACCCTCCGCTTCTTCTCCAGATTGGACTCCTCGAGCTCCTGCACGGTACACCCTCTCAGGACATCGATCACCCGTGACAAGAGTGGCGTTTCATCCACTGTTCAATATCGTCGTTAGTGCCAGTGAGGATTCGAGTATCAAGGTTTACGATTGGGAAACGGGAGATTTCGAGAGAACGGTCAAAGGTCATACGAAAGCTGTTCAAGATGTAGATTTCGATTCGAAGGGTAACCTACTAGGTGAGTTACCCTTCCTCCTCTCCTACTTATGACGAGAGCTCACCGTTTTGGTGTTGCAGTGTCTTGCTCTTCGGATTTGACTTTGAAAATTTGGGATACCAACAACGATTGGAAGAACGTCAAGACTCTTTACGGTCATGATCATTCAATATCTTCTGCTAAATTCTTACCGAATGACGATTTCATCGTTAGTGCGAGTCGGGATCGGACGATAAGAGTTTGGGAAGTTTCGAGCGGGTACGCTTCTTGCTTCTGTTCGCTCGCTCTTACAGCCTGGACGGAGAGGCTGAGTAGATCCTGGTGAGTAGGTTCTGCGTCAAGACGTTCTCGGGTCACACGGAATGGGTTCGAAGTGTAGTGCCGAGTTCAGATGGTCGGCAGTTAGTCAGTTGCTCTTCAGATCACGTAAGTCTCCTTCACGCTCTACGCTGGTATTGGCAGAAGTAATCGATGCTGATGAAGGTTCTGGATATGTAGACTTCACGGATATGGGATGGTCAAACTGGAGAAACGAAATCAGAATTCAGAGGGCACGACAATGTCGTCGAAGTAGCGGTGTTTGCTCCTGTCGCTTCATATCCTGCGCTGAGAGAACTGGCGGGAATCGCTGTGAGTTCTTTGGCTTAATACAGCGTCTTATTAACGATCTTGCTGATCGACTCTGTGAGTGCTCGCAGCCACCAACAGGGAGAGCAGCAACGGAAGCGAAACAAGTGGGTTTGTTTGCAGCGACGGGATCTCGAGACAAGACGATCAAGATTTGGGATTCAATGAGCGGTCAATGTTTGAAAACTCTCGTCGGTCGTGAGTCTCCTTGCTTTCTCTCCTCCGCTCCTTGTACCTCGTGCTCACTGCCTACTCTCCTCGTAGATGACAACTGGGTTCGAGCATTGATCTTTCACCCTTCCGGCAAATTCCTCATCTCTGCTTCCGACGACAAGACGATTCGAACGTGGGATTTAGCAAGTGGACGATGTTTGAAAACGGTTGAAGCGCATGATCACTTCGTTACTACCATGGCGTGGGGTCGAGCACCTGCTGGAGGTACAGGAGTAGGGAGCAATGGAGTCCAAGCGAATGGAAACTCGAATGGTGTACCGAATCCTGAAACTGCTCAATTCGTCAACGTCGTTGCGACTGGATCTGTCGATCTCACAGTCAAGGTGCGTCTCACTTTCTCTCTGTCGTATGACCAGAGTTGAGCTAACGATGATATCTTTGCAGATCTGGACACCTTAGAAATCGCTCACCTCATATCGTCAACTTTCAACATCTTTCGACTTTCTAGTACTCCGCCACCTTACCCTATCACACTCGTTTATATTGCTCCCTGCTACTGCTACTCTCTGTCATCCAACCTCGCAACATTCACTCTATCGCTTCTAATTCGTAAACCTACTTACCCAAATTGCAAAATTCAGTTTTTTGATACCTCTCATTCTGATTCGCTTGACTCCGACGAGAGAAGTTGTGAGAAGGACTGGATATTTGGGATAAACCTTTACAAGCGAGAAATGAGAATTCGAAGCCCTCAAAAGTCGATGCCGCGGCTTCGGCTCCTCTCTCTCTCTCCTTTCTCTTCTCCTCATTCTTCCGCTCTTTCGCTCCACTTCGTCCGTATCCTACACAACTCTTGAAGCATCTCGACCTAGCTCTACACTCATTTACAGCTTTCGACTCGCTCACACCGTTCATCAAACTATAGTCAACCCCTCCTCATCAACCTCACATCTACAATGAACCCGTCAGCAGCTAGACGTGCCGTAGCAGATGTACTCAAGAAGCGTCCAGATGATATCGTCGTGCGTGAACCCCTCCCTCACTGATTCATCGTCTCCAGACGACTTCGGCTGATCTCGCTCGCACTCTTGACTCGTATAGATTGTCACTGCTCTTCGAACTCCCATTGGAAAGTTCCGTGGTGGCCTCAAGGACATGCATGCAGAGGTGAGCGAAAAGTCCTCCCCATTTTCGGTTCTTCATCTTCCGAACAAAATGCTCACTCGTTCCTTCGTGGAGTTCAGGAATTACTTGCACACGTATTGAGATCGACGAGGGATCGTTTGGAGGGTATGGGAGTTGATGTCAAGGGTGGAGCAGTCGAAGATATTCACAATGGAAACGTATTGATGGAGTTGGGAGGTGCGAAGAGTGGTCGTTTGGCTTCCCTTGATGCTGGGTACGTTCATCCCGTCGAATTCAAGTCTGTCTCGTGATGTTGACTCTTGAATCGTCGGGTACGAATGTAGATTCCCTATCGTTTCAGGATTCAAATCCGTCAACCGACAATGCGCTTCCTCGCTTCAAGCTGTCACTGATATCGCTATTTCGATCAAAGCTGGACTCATCGATATGGGTATCGCTTCTGGGTCAGAACACATGACCCGAGATTACGGAGTGAGTTTTCTATCTGTCCACTTTCTGCCCATTTTCGCAAACTCACCTCGACCTGGTGTTCTCTAGACTCGAGCCATTCCCGCCGGTATCTCTCCGTATATCGCCAAGTCGTCCAATCAAGACGCGCGAGACTGTCTTGCTCCTATGGGATCGACGAGTGAAGCCGTCGCCGAGAAGTTCAACATTCCCAAACAAAGACAAGATGAATTCGCCGTCAAGTCGCACGCAAAAGCCAAGAAGGCGCAAGATGAAGGGTTACTCGCGAAGGAGATCGTTCCTATCAAGGTTCGAAAGGTTACCCCAGCGGAGGGAGATAAAGCAGAATCAGTCGAGGAGGTTCTACTCTCGAAGGACGAAGGAATCCGACCTCAAACCACGATGGAATCCCTCGCGAAGCTCAAGACGGTCTTCAAGGAGAACGGAACTGGTACCGCTGGAAACTCTTCTCAAATCTCGGATGGAGCCTCTGCCTTAACTCTCGTTCGTCGAGATGTCGCTGAAAAGTTAGGCCTCAAACCAATTGCGAAGTGGGTTGGAAGTGCGGTGGTTGGTGTTCCTCCGATTATTATGGGCGTAGGACCTGCTTACGCGACACCGAAACTTCTCGAACGATTCGGACTCAAGACTGCCGATGTCGATTTGTGGGAGTTGAACGAGGCGTTTGCGAGTCAGTCGTTGATGGTCATGGACACTCTTAAACTTGATGAGAGCAAGGTCAACCCTAAAGGAGGAGCTATTGCACTAGGGTGAGTCTCTCCTCCGTCTTTCGAGTGATCTCTGCGAAACTGTTTAAACTGACCCTCCTCCTTGATAGTCACCCTCTCGGAGCTACCGGAGGACGTCTCCTCACTTCTCTCATCACCGAACTCCAACGAACAGGCAAAGATATCGGTGTAGCGACACTTTGTATGGGAACTGGAGCTGGAAAAGCTACTCTGATCGGTACGTTAATGCACTCGTCTCTCCCCGCTTGGCACACGCTCATTGAACTTTGTTCATCGCTCTACAGCTCGCGAGTAATCTGGGTTGAACAGGATAGAGGAGTAGGGGAACTTTCGGCGGGCTTCGCACACTTTTCTTTTTCGATTATTTAATGGGGAAATGCAGTACTTTATGTCGATTCCTCAGTTCTTGTACCAATCTGAGAGAGAAGCGAGAGTCAAGGCACGAGTTGCCGAGATGAAGTGCCGTCGCCCAAAATGGGAGAAAACTTTGAGATTGCTTTGAGAAAACTTGCGAAACGACCGCTCTCGCCCGTTTCTGACTCTACTTCAACACAACATCGTGCCGTGAGGCTGCCGACTGTATGAGAGTCTCTTCAGAGGCTATGGAGGACAGTCAGGCCACTGCAGACCCGCCGGCACGCTCCCCCGCTAATCGCCTCCACCTCAAATGCGGGAAAGAAGGAACCGCTTCAACCGAGTCAATAGGGAAAGAGAAAGGGGTGGTGGGTGTAGATAACACCCCTAGGAGGGACTTTGGCTTCTTTCCGATCCCTCGGAGGTGTCACTTTGACGAGAAATTCGTCTTTACAACTACTTTGAACGTTATGCTGGCCATGACTTCGACTCTGACGGTCGCAAATATCTATTGTGAGTCTCATTCATATCCTCATGAGCCTCGATGCTGATTGGAGATCGTCGTAGATCCTCAACCTGTATGTTCGACTTTCGAAAATGCTTCGAATCCCGCGGCTCACTCTCGCTCTCGCCTCTAGATTCTCGTTCAATTGTCGGAACGATACCAGGTTACCTACGACCGGGTGACGCTCGTGACCTCGTTGATTCAAGCAGGCTATCTGTGCGGGGTACGAAGACTCGTCTCTTTCTCTTCGTCGGAAATCTCGTTCCGTCGTGCTCAGTGCTAACCCCCATCCCCGTCTTGAATAGCTCGTATTCATCACACCTCTAGGAGATCTCGTAAGGCGTCGCGGACTACTCCTCCTACTCGTCTTCAGCACCGCCGCGATTTCGTTAGGTCAAGCGCTCGCACCAAACTTCGCTGGGTTCGAAGCACTGTCGTTTATCCAAGGTATCTGCACAGTAACTCCACAGATCCTCAATCCTCTTACTGCCGATCTTGCCCCGGCACATCGAAGGGCCACTGCTGTTTCGATTACAGTCAGCGGCCTTATCTTCGGAATGGTCATAGGGCGGACGTTCGCAGGGATCTTTACTCGTTTCACTGGCTCTCCCAAGTACTACGTCTTCATCTCTCAATTGGCAGCAGCAGTAGAGCACTGAATCCCACCCTTTTCGCCGAATAGCAACATCTACTACTTCGCATCTGCCACTCAATTCTCCCTCCTCTTCTTGCTCTACTTCTTTCTTCCCGACTTTCCCAAGAAACGAACCGGACTCAACTACTTTGAGATCCTCTGGAGGTACGCTCGACTTTCTCCATTCTGAGCTCTCTGGAACTCGCTCATCGTCCCCTCTCGATTTTCAGCATGGTCAAACTATTCTTCACCCAACCCGTTTTGATGCAAGCTTGCTTCGTCGGGCTGTTATCTTGCGCGATCTTCGTTAGCTGGTGGACATCTCTCACGTTCCTCCTCAACGATGCTCCGTTCCGTTACGATACGTAAGTTTTTCCCTTTTGTCTCGTTTTTCCAGAGCCGGAACTGACAAACCGTCCCCTAGTACAGCTTCGCTATCGGGATGTTTGGACTCACAGGGCTCGTAGCCGTAGCGTGGGCTCCGCTAGCTGGAAGGTTCACAGATCGATTGAATCCCTGGCTTGTGAGTTTCCTCGCTCTCGTTGGTCAGCTTTGTACGGGAGCCATCGCTATCGGTGCGGCTGGACTCCATTTAGCTCCGGTGATCGTTGTTTGTATCTGTGAGTAATCTCAATTGTAGACTATGAGCTATGTAAACTGACGATGTTTTGAGGTTTTAGTCGTCGACGTCTTTCAACAAACGATGACACTCGGTCAACAAGCAAGGATCTATGCGTAAGCAAACAGCTCATACTGAACGTCGAGCAACGTGTAGAAGCTGACTCCCGACCCTGCTCTGAACAGCATCGACCCTCTAAGTCGAGGTCGAATCAATGGGTTTGTCTGTTTCTCCTTCTCTCGCCCGCAAATTACTCTGACGCCTCCTCACATAGTGTCTATATGGCTTTCGTCTTTGCCGGTCAAGCAACAGGCTCTAGCGCTGGTCCAAAGCTCTTCCTCAAATTCGGTTGGAGAGCCTGTTATGCTCTTCATCTCGGATTCAACGTACTGGCCATCCTGATTCTATTGGCGAGAGGACCTAGCGCAAAGGGATGGCTTGGATGGGGAGGGACTTATAGTTTGAGGAAAGCGAGACCTAAGGAGGAGAGGGAAGAGGAGGAAACTGTCGTTGAACTGGAGAGGAAACAAGAGATGCAAGAGGAGCAGGGGGGTGAGAACTCGCTTGAGATGGGAGGGAAGAATGTGGACGGGGCAGAGCTAGTGGGAGAGGATGCGCTTGCGAAGGAAACGACGATGAAGGAGAATCGACGGACTAGTTGAGGTGTATTGACTAAGTTCTCGGGCATTGTAGACGCTTATTGTTACAGCCCTGTTGTTATATCATATTCATATCTGCATTGTATCTGTACTATCTCGATAGTTGCGCCTTGCGAGATGGGGTCTCTGCGATTTTGACTTTCTCTCTTTTGCTTCCTCTAAAAAACGATGTCAACAACTTTTCATCTCAGACGACCCTGATGAACCAAGATCAAGAATCAGATTATGGTTCTGAGTTAGACTATACCGATGCTACACTCCTAGATCGATTGGATGCTTTACCGACACGAGTGGTAGATCAAGTCGATCATTTCATTCAACAACCTATCACGACCCTAGAGAAGCTATCTAGATTAGACTCTCAGAGTGTAGAAGTCATTTTGGATGAGGCGCAGCCTATGGAAGCAGAGCAGGAGGAGGATAAAAGGAGTTTATGGTTAGTTCCATCTACCCCCTCGCTCTAACTGAGTCAAGGGCTACGACTGACGACGAGGGAGATATACAGGGAAAGGTATAGGAGACGTAGAGGGTGGGGAGCATTGAGCGTCTCCGACTTCGCTAGCCCGACGTGGTGCGAAGTAAGTTCTACCTCTCTTCTTCTTCCCTATCTTTCCCTCCCATTTACTGACACTCCTCGAAACGGACAGTATCAACACACCTATCGATTAGCCTCAAAACCCTGGCTCCCTCCTCTTGATCGACCAGCAACAATCACTACTTCTCGAGGTCTTCAGATTTCAGTAGACTCTACGAAGACTGTCAAACGTGAGCGAGTTTTAGTAGGGGGTACTCAAGTTCATTCAAAGATTGAGAAAGCGGTGATGGGAGATATTGAACAAATCAAAGTCGAGACGGAGGGAGGCGAGAGTTGGTGGAGTTTGAGAATACTCAATACGATCGTTTCGTTGTCGATTTTGATCGAGAAGGGAAGAGTCGTGAGTACTTCCTTCTTGATCTTACTCGTCGTAGGGTAGAACGCTGAGTAGGAGAGAGTCGACTCACAGAGGGAAGTCCCAGTTGTGGGATTCGTAGGAGATCATTTAGTTTTCGGAGTCATCGACGAGATCGATAGAAGGGAGATCATTATCCCCCCGACTCCTGTAGCTTCAACCTCAAAACCAGTTCCCTCGACTCCTTCACCAAAGAAACCGAAATCATCTTCCTCCAAATCAAAATCCACTTCATCTTCCAAGAACGCCTCCCCATCTAAAAAGAACGATCAATCGACTCTACACGCTTTCTTCTCCCCTTCACCTACTAAACCGAAACTCTCCAGCAATCTCGACAAAGGCAAAGCGAAGGCAGTTGAACCCGAAACGAGTTTCCGATCAGACGACGCATTCATGGATTTGACTTCGGACGACGACGCAGCCGATCTCGCAGCACTAGCAGAGATTGAAGCACTCGAACGAATTCGATGTGAACCTGAGAAACAACCGGAGAAGAAGACGAGATGGGGTTACGTGATTTCAGATACCAAAACTCGGTTAGTACATACTCTCTCTCACTCTCTCTTTTTGACCCAACCCGCACTCGCTAACAAAGCCACGAAATTTGATTACAGGTTCAATCGCTCACTCCCTCCAGAATCAGACACTTTATCGTCTCGACTCCAATTAATGCTCTACCACAGACTCTTCACCTCTCTCCTCCAACCCGAACCACCACCCCCTCTCAATTCCCCTCCTCCTTCATCCGAGATTCTCTCAACCGGTCCCTTCCCCTGGTCGAAACTTTATGAGAAATTCTCCCTCCTTCCCTCGGCACCGCTCCCGAGTTCGTTTCTGACCGCTATAGAACCGATCATTGTCGGATCCGAATTGGAAGAGTTGTTGGGAGGTGTCAAGACGCTAGGAGGGTTTGTTAATGCGCTGGGCAGGGTGGGAGGAAGGTTGAGTAGACGAGAGGGAGAAGTGTTGGAGGAGACTTGTGAGATTATTTATGTATTGAGGGAAGGGGAGGATAAAGGTGGTGCGTGGAAAGGAAGGAGGAGTGCGCAGAAGAAGAAGAAAGGGAAAGAGAAGGAAAAGGAGGACGAATTGGATTTGGATGAACAAGCGGATCTTGAAGCGGCTATCAAGTTGAGCCTGCAGATTGGGTCAGAGGCAGTAAAGGGAAAGGATCCCGAAGGTTTGGTGGATCTTGAGCTCGCGAATGCAACAGAGGCAGAGGAGGATAGTCAATTACCCTTCTTGGCGAACCCTTCTTTGCCTCTACCTTTCGATCTTCCACCACCTCCTCCTGCAACATCCCAACAGTCGGAGGACGGCAGTGGAGTCGAGGAGGACGGCCCAGTTCCAGTGTTCTCACTGCCGACGAACTCTCAAGCGAATCAACAAGACGAAGATTTCCCCAAACCTGCGGTTGCGACGAAATCTAGATCGAATGGTCGTGATTACAACCTACGACGACGAAAGCCTAATCCCTCCTCGCTAACTCGGATCGAACCGCCTCGATCTGTCTCTCCTCCTCGTCCTGAAACCTCGAGTATCCCTCTTCCCGTCTCCTCCCCCTCTTCTCCCACTTCCCCGGCTCTAATCGGTACCTCGCGTTTCCCGCTCCAACTCCCACTCCTCTCCTCCCATTTGTCCCGCACTCTCTCCTACTGGACGGGTGAACGAGAGCCGATCGGAGTTTCAATCGATCAAGTCAAGCGATGTAGAACTTGTGAATTCGAAGAAGGGTGTGAATGGAGGGCCGGGAAAGCGAGGGAAATGGAGGAGAGGGGGAGGGAGAGGAAGCGTGCGAGAGAAGTTGAGGAGGAGATTTCGAGAACGGGGAATAAGAGGAAGAGCGTCGAGGTTGAGGTCGAAGCCGAGGAGTGAAGAGCTGGAGAAAAGGGATGATCTTGTTTTTTGGTTGAGAACTATCGAAATACCTTTCTTGTTGTTGTAAATGAGGACCACCTTGGCCCTATTCCTCCGAGATACCCTTTGCGATTTCTTCTTCTCCTTTCCAAATCTCCCTAATCATTTTCAACCACTCTCTCAACTCCTTCACCTCTCGCTTCTCCTCATCTCCCAAACACTTCTCCCCTTCCTTGAACCATTCCAGCTCAGTCTCGTCACACCTCTTGACCCCTTCTTCGCATTCGACCCAGAGGTTCTTCCCAATCGCTTTCAAACTCGCTTGTACCTTCTTCTCGTTCAGATGAGAGATCTGATCGATCGAGCCGGAGAGGAGATCGTAGAAGGGTGCGAGAGATTCAGAGGACAAGCCGAGCGAGGAATGAGAGGGTAATCGAAGGTGGAGGAGTCGAAGTGCGATGAGAACTCGCCAGGAAGGTGAGGGAGGGTGAGATTGGAAAGTCATATCACTGTGAGAGCACTTCGAAAGTCAACATTTCGGCATGGACAGGAGATGAGGAGACCGCGAGGAATTCACCCCCAATAATCGGCATCTTTCAATACTCCGATTTTCAATTTGCCTTCTTCACCTTGACTCTCAAACAACCCCTCGATGTAGCGATCTACGTTGAGAGAATTGTACTCGTTTCCTTTCGAATTGCCTTGGTCTCCATTGCCAATGATGAATCCATATTCACTCAGGAGAAACGGATCATCGTGGCCTCCGTAAGAAAACGCCAATTCCTCGCCCTTTTTCACCTTTGCATCCGGCGACGAACGAGAAGGAGTCGAGAATGTGAGAGCTGTTGTTGTTGGATGAGGGCAGGTTTGTAGTGAAGGTCGGTGATTGATCATGTCGATTACGGGAGCGAGAGTCAAATTGTTCTCTTTCTTCGTACTGACCGAAGAGGGGAGATCAAAGTAGATACAACGTGTGTTGACTACAGAGAGAAAGGCTTCTCTGAGTGATTGGCAGACTGCTGTACATAGGTGGAGAGATCAAGACTGACCATTCAACCATCCGAGCAAAAAGTCAAAAAATCCAAATCTCTCGTCTTCTCCTAACTTGTTCTCGTTCTGTGAGCCATTTCGTCGGACAACGTCAGAAGTAAAATTAGTAGCCGTAATCGAAGGGAGTACTCACCCATACTCTCTGTACCTCTCTCCAATCCTTCCTGAAGCGTTCCTCAATTTTGTCTACCCTTGTCCTCAGTCCTCTCCCCATCAATTCCAACAATTTCCCATACCTCTTCCTCCTCTTGACATCAATCTCTTCCTTCTCCTGGACGGAGAGGTCCTCCTCATCTATCCCATAGGTCGATTTGAGTTGCGAGTGAGATTTCGATAGGATCCACCAAGTCAATGGATGGGAAGGGAACGATCTCGGCAATGAAGCGATGAATGGCCAATATTTGTCTCTGTTGTCTTTCTCTTTCCCTTTGCCTTTAGTCGGCTTTGGAGGGGGAGAGAAGAGGTGTTTTCGGAATTGCAGAGCGAGGTGGAGGGAGAGAAGTTGGGTCGCGTTCAATTGATCCTGAGTGAAGGCAGGAGGGTAGAGTGGGATCAGAGTCTGGAGATTGAGTAGCGCCTGATTCGGGATCGATATGAGCAGACTTGACGGCTTTGAAAAGTGGAACGAAGAGAGATTAGCGAATACGTTTTGAAACAGCTGTGAGATTGTGGAGATACTCACAGGCAAGTCAGTACGAGCTACTAAACCCCTTCCAGCTTCATAGTACTTCCGTCCACTTAGCAGCTGCAAGTCGAAAGCGTTTACAAGATGAAGGTTTGCTCACCAGAGTTGTGGACTAGCTCTGTATTCTGTTCTACTACAGAATTGTCAAACTGGTCTAGCCAGGTTAGTAGCGAGGTCCAGATTGGATCAAAGTCGGAGGACATGTTGAGGGAGATGAAAAGAGAGGAGAAGGTGAGTTCGAGAGGAGCTCGCTGAAGGTTTCTCGACGGCTTGGACGACCGTGTCTGGTTGCTAGACTCGGAATTGGGTGGGTTCTTTGGCGGGACAGACGGAGGAACAAGAAGAAAGCGCCAATCGCAACTGGAATTCAAAGATATTTCGCAAAGCCAGCTTCGTCTTGCCTTCGCTCCGTTTTCACTGCCATTCTATCAGTCTACTACCTGATTGACGCTACGACGATCCGAAGTGTGCCCAGGAGCGGCTGCAGGCGAGACCTCGAGGAATCCTCAAAGAACAGACATCAATGACTTCCAACTTGTTCTGTACATTACGGATTGTTCCCTCTTCCAACTCTTCCAATTCCCTCACGCCTTCAGAGCAGCATCGCAGAGTTCAGTGAGAGCTAGCACAGCCTCTTCCTCCCCCTTGCGTCCTACAACTTGCAGACAGACTGGTGCATCGATGAATACCTCGGGATCGTCTAGGAATTGACGACACGTTTCAGCTGAGGAATTGTGGGAGAGAAGAAGGATTGTATAAACGTCAACTTACAGCGCTCGTAGTTGATCTTGTCGAAATCACATTTGAACTCGTGAGCGTCGATCTGTTTGTCGTCCTTCATGACTTTCGTGACAGGTACGATGCCGACCGATTGATCAGTCATGTTGAACATCCCGGTGTATCTGTAGTCACGGCATACCCGTTAGCAGAGTTCAGAATCTAAAACTGTCGAGGTCGAAGGGAAGTTACCCGATGTATTGTTGCGAATCGTGAGTGAAAGAAGTGTAAGGAGCGACAGGAGCGATGAGTGCGTCGACGGGTCGACCAGTCCCGCTGAGTTCGGCAGTGGCTTCCCAGGCATTGAGTTGTTGAGTGATGAAGAGTTTGCGACGGAGACAGAGTTGCCAGTATTCGTAGGTTGACAGTTCTTTTGCGTCGGCAGAGAGGATACCGTTCAAGTTTGGTTCACCGGAGAGAGCAACAGATTCAGCAATGTCTCGTCCTCCATCAGCTTCGAAGAGCGCGGTCTAGCGGATCGGAGATTAGTTTTGGCCTCCGTGACGGAGGAGGAGCGAAAACTTACGACGATCTGCCTTCCCTCGTCCGCCTTCGGCGGGGTGTAGTCGACGACTGTAGACGAGAAAGCGGCTCAGGAAGGGTAGCTTACGACGGGCAAAGGGAATACGACGTACCCGTGTGACCTTGAGCCTCCAATTTCTCCTTCATAATCTTCATTCCTCGGATGATCGGGGGAGTAGGAGTGACCAGCCCGTCCGACCACATCATTCCGAAGCACAGTTTCTTCCCTCCATTGTGCTCCTCCAACTTGTACTGCGACTCACTCCAAGGTCGATGCGAAGCGTTCGGGTCGAACCGCCAGGGCTCTCCGGCGAGGACGGCCTTGACGAAGATCTTTAGAGCCGAGACAGACGTCGACATCGGTCCAAGCACCGAATTGATCGCTTCAAATCCCTCCATACTGTTGGTCGCGCCTCCATAGGGGATGCGGTGATACGAAGGACGCAAGCCGTACAGACCGTTGAATCCAGCGGGAATACTGCGTAGTAGAAAGGGGAGTGTCAGTCGGTCGAATTAGCGTTACGAAAGTTTCGGATGGATTGGAAACCGCCGAGGGACGTATTCGAGGAAGTATCAGAAAACTCACCGAATCGATCCTCCAATGTCCGAGCCAACACCGAGAGGAGAACCTCTCATAGCGATGAGAGCCCCTTCTCCTCCTGAAGATCCGCCAGACGATAGATCACGGTTGTGTGGCATGACGGTTCGACCGTACAAGTTGTTGATCGTTTCTCCAGACATGAGTGCCTATCAGCAGCGAATAATGAACAAGTCAGTACAGCAGCTCGAGTCCAATAGTAGAACAGAGGTTGTCACGTACTTGGGGAACGTTTGTGAGACAGTAAACGACAGCACCTTGCTTGAGCAAGAGATCGACGAGAACCGAATTCTTTTTCGCTTTCCTTCCAATCCAACCGACGTAACCCATGTTGATCTCCTTCCCTTCGACATCGATTTGACACTTGAGACTGATTGGTAAACCGTGAAGAGCTCCAGTAGATTTCCCAGTCTTCTTGAATTCAGCGTCGAGATGTTTCGCACGGGCGATAGCGTCCTCGGCGAAGATGTCCGTTAAGCAGTTTGTTAGCTCGTGGGCGATGACCGCTCGGTGAAGGAATGCTCGCTGAGTGGAAGTCGAGTTTGTCAGCTTTCAGAGTCATCGCGAAAATGCGAAAAATGCGAAAAGCGTACAGTCACTTTTTCACTCGTCCATTCTTGAGCACTGAGCTTGCTAAGTAGGGTATCGATATCCGATTCGGTCACCTCTAGCTCTCCTTCATCTAACATCTCTTTCGCGATGCTTGTAACGTCCTTCCTCCCTTCCTCGACTTTCCCAACTTTCTCGTATCCGAGGGCATCAACAGCGGCTTGCAGTTCGGCTCGCTTGGTCTTTACTGATTCTTCCCAACTAGGCATGGTGTTTGCGAGGTCGATAGAGGTAAGAGAAGAAGGGGAAACAGCGAGATTAGGTGGGGAATTCAGGTTAAAAATCCAATCGATTTGGATTCGAGTGGAGCTGCCGACGGAATGGATTTAGCCGCCGTTATACGACTCGCGATAACGAGAAGCATCCTTCTAGCTCGACGGTGAGTTTCTCGTTCGAAAAACCCCTTTTCGCCTTATCGCACCCTCTGTACTGATTTAGCGCTCCTCCCATAGACTCTATAGGCTTGCGACGATCGAGTTCGTGTCAAATAGCCCGAAACGAGAAGAGCGGGAGAGTCGTGACGGCCGACAAACTCTTCGGAAAAAGACTTTTCTCGATTTCTTCGCATCTTCCCGTTTTGGAGCCCTCCCTTCTTCCCCAGCTTCGCTTATCGTTCAATCGACGGAGAATTGTACGAAACTCGATCAAGCTACCCCGGAATAGTACACCGGCCAACGCTTCGAAACGAAAGAATCTCTTATCTTTCGCTTCTCCTCTCTCCTTCTTTTGCATCTCCTCGACCTCCCTACGTCTTCCCAGCCCTTTCGATCTCGAGCTCTTCTCGTAGTGTCAAGTCAGTCAGCCAATAGACCGAAGTCGATTCCAGATTCTCTCGCAACACCACACTTCTTTACCTCCCTTCTTCATTTCGACATGTCTGGATTCCCGGAAGGAGAGCGTGTTTTCGCTCCTCAACTCTCGACTGCTGTCGGCTATGGATCTGTAGTCGGTATAGGCTTCGCATTCGCATTGTTCATGTGTACGTCGCCCATTTGCCCCCCTGCTCCACTTTCACCGGGAAGCTATACTGATTCTCTCGTATTCTTTCGCAGTGGTAATGACTCGATTGCAAAAGCGCTTTACATCGATGGACCCTCAGACAGCCGGCGAATTCTTGGCCGCTAGTCGTTCCGTCAAACCTGGATTGATCTGCTGTGGTATCGTCTCTGCATGTGAGTTTGGAGATTCTTCGTTCTCTCTACTCAGCAAGAAAGCTCACAGAGAGCCTTGTGTTCGTTAGGGACCGTGAGTCACTTTCGAGCGAACGACGAAATTGACTTTTCGCGAAACACGAAACTGACTTTTTGCGATACAGTGGTCTGCAACTCTCCTTCAAAGCTCAGTTGGAGCATATAGTAGTGGTCTATCATGTGCTTGGTGGTACGCTGTAGGAGGAACTATTCAAATGTGAGCGGCGATCATATCACTGCTCTACGAAAATGTTAGCTAACTCGTTCTCGTTCAAAGTGCTTTCTTTGCCGTGATGGCGACCAAGGTCAAGATGAACGCCAACGGAGCAGTCACGTACCTGCAAATCGTACAGCGCCGATACGGCACCGCATGTCAGTGAGTCCGCTCTTCATTTTGTCTGCATCTCTCTTCCTGCGATCAGATACAGTGAATAACGCACCGAGTCTTGACAGTTTGATGATGACGGCAGCCGCTCTCATCTGTGCGCATATCGTTACCGGATCCTTGGTGCTGGGATGCGCTTCGACGATCAATGCGTTGACTGGAGCCAACATCATCGCTTGCAATTTTCTATTGCCTCTGGGTATCGCCGTCTACGTGCTGCTTGGAGGACTCCGAGCCACGTTCCTCGTCGACTACCTTCACACCGTTATCCTCTTCATCAGTGAGCCATTCCGCTCTCACCCTGTCCATCTCGCTCTCGCTCTCTCGCTGATGTTCGACTATTTTTCAAAAGTCATCTATTACTTCCTATTCCACACTTACGGAACTTCGGCTCTCATCGGATCTCCTGGCAAGCTTTACGACTTGCTCAAGGACGCCGCGATCCTAGTACCGGTTGAAGGGAACCACGACGGCAGCTATCTCACGATGAAGTCGAACTCGGGACTACTTTTCGCAGCTTCTACGATCGCAACTGGTTTCTCGGTGAGTTTGGTTCACTGCGATCATTTAGACGCAGGCCTCGTCGATCTCGTGTCGGTGTCGTCACTCGTGTCGCTCTCGCAGACTTCGCTCGAAAGTTGAGCTAATTTACACGTTCGTTCGATAGGGTGTCTTCCTCGATCAAGGCTACTGGCAACGTGCGATTGCTTCAAGACCGGAATCGACCACCAAGGCTTACTTTTTGGGAGCGATTTCATGGGTGAGCAGCCTTGACTTTTCCTCGAGCTCCTTCCCAATTTTCAAGCAAGTTCGCTAAACTACAGAAATTCTACAGGCCTCCATTCCTTTCGCCTTCGGTAGCGTCATGGGCTTGAGCTGCCGAGCACTCATGAACAACCCTTCGTTCCCAACTTTCCCCTATCAACTTTCCCCGAGTCAAGTCTCGGCTGGACTCGTCGCTCCCGCCGCTGCGGTCACCTTATTGGGCAAGGCAGGATCAGTGGCAATGCTTATCGTCGTCTTCATGGCGGCTACAAGTGCCTGCAGCGCAGAGCTCATTGCCGTATCGTCGATCGTCACCTTCGACATCATCGGTAGCTATCGCAAGAAGAAGCTCACCGCCGTACAATCTCTTCGGGTCTCGGAAATCGCCATCGCTGGATACGCGATTTGGAGTGGAGCGTTCGCAACGATCCTACACGTCGCAGGGATAGATCTTGGATGGTGAGTCTTTGAAAAAGCCGTTCCGTCAATCGTCAACATTGCTGACGCATCTCCTCCTCCTCTTTCTCTCTCTCTCCATCCAAACGCAGGTTATTCTACGTTCAAGGTGTTATTTTAACGCCGGCTGTGTTCCCAGTAGCGTCCACAGTCGCCTGGAGCAAAGCTAGCAAGGCGGCGATTCTCGGAGGGACGATCTTTGGAATGGTGTGCGCCATGTCAGCGTGGTTCATCACTTGCTGGAAGGTTTACGGAGTCATCGATATTCCCAACCTCGCGAAACCCTACTCAGCAGTAGCAGGTGCATCGTAAGTTCGAATTCGACGTTTTTCTTTCAGTTTCAGGTTCGAAGCTGACTCGCGACTTCGAAATAGAGCTGGACTCGTCATCAGTACTTTCACTACGATAATCATCACCCTCATCCGTGCGCTTCTCTCTCTCTCTCACATCGAACCTGCAATCGAGCTGACTTTCTTCTCTTTCGCAGGTCCCGACAACTATGATTGGTCTGGAACTCGAGCGATCACGATGGTAGGCGACGAAGCATCGATCAAGTCCCGGATCCACGACGTCACTTCTTCTCCCGAGCTCGACTCTTCAAGCGACAAGAAAGAACTCGATTCCTCTGAAGGTATTCAGCAAACTCCCGCCCTGGTCGACGAGGACGACGAATCGAGTCAAGTCGCCGACGATAGAGAGATCGATCGACCCGCTCTCGAAAAGGTATTCAAGCGAGCATCGTGGGCGTCTGGATTACTCGCAATCGTCATGACTTTCCTCATTCCACTCCCACTCTATTTCTCGCACTACATCTTCTCGAGACGATTCTTCGAGGTTTGGATCGGAATCAGTATCGTTTGGGTACTCGTCGCTGGATTCTTCTGCATGTGAGTTCTCTCTCTTTCTCTCCTACTCTTGTCTTTTGAACGAGACCTGACACTCTTTTTCGACGATTCAACAGTATCTTGCCGGTTTACGAATCAAAGAGGGAGATGTTCTTGATCGCTCGTGGCGCGATTCGAGCAATGTCAGGTCGAGGTTCATCAAAGAGTGTCGTAGCTTGATTCGTCGCAAGGGTTTTGGTAGATTTCGACCAAGTTTGTAACTAGAGATTGATAAGATAGATTTGTAGAACTAGTACGCTCGACCTGACTCTGCGTCGATGACTGCTCTACCTGAGAGGCGAGCGGAACGTAGGCCAATGCTAGAGCGAGAAACAGACTGTTACAACAATTGATATGAGGGGTACTGCAAGAAACGAAAAGATGTTGCAAAGAGAGGAGAGAGTGTCTATACCATACCAAGATGAGAGTAAACAATCTATAGCGCCTGGAAATTGAGCGACAACAGTCGAGCTCTTCGCTCAATCTCGTCTTCCCTCTGTATGCGAGTTTTCGAGAAGCGATCAGCCGATGACTCAAAAGGAGGGAATAGCTCGAAGAAGAACCACATACCTTCTCATTCAGATGTAACACCAACACGACGATCCCCAACCCTATGATACCCGTCAATAAAACGACCGTTACCCAAGGGATCCAATCGCCAGGTTTCAAATACAATTCTTTTTTCCATTCCCCTGTATCCCCTTCTGGACCTTCCCTACTCTGCCACGGGATGACGAGTACTTGAGAATTCGGTATAACTCCTTCCAAGTTGATGTAGTGTTGAGCTTGTGCGGAGCGGGGAGAACCGATGAATAGGTTTTCGACGTAGTTGTTGGTGCGGCCTAATCCGAGGTGTGCGTAGGGGAGTGGGAGGGAGAGGTAAGAAGTTTGTGAGAGTTGATTATCTACACGTTTTGTAAGGAGAGGGTTTAGTGAAAGTTAGAGGGGGAGACGGGAAAGTGGTTTACATTGGGTTGAACGACGAGCTCCGGTCGGATCAAGAACTGTGAATTTGAAGGAAGCTCCAGAATAACTCGTACCGTAGGGCTGTACACATTCGCTCTTCCCACTCAGCTCGGGGGGAAATCGAGTTCGATTCGATGAAAACGTACGCGATAACGAGATTGTCCACTTTCTTTCGGTTCACACCAACCATTACAAGCACCATTCAACACTGTGCTCGACAACATCGCGGCATCAATACTCAGGAGATAGATGCAGAGAAGACTTGAAACGCACTCATGGCTTTGAGAAAGAAAGCATCGTTGAAAAAGTTATTCTTTATGAAATTGATCTGTCTCGCCGCACCACTCTGACCACTTCTCTGTACTACGATATCCAATGAGCCCTGCACGACATCGTCCGAAACTCGTCAGCCTCCAAACTCAGAGCAATCGAGCCAAGGAGAGAGAGAGAGAGAGAGAGTGCAGAACGTACATCATCATCCAAATCTACCCATCCAACACTCTCTACATCTTTGAATTTTTCCAACGCTTCGACCCCTTCTCCACTCACGACTTCCCACCTCCTCGAACCCCTCCCAATCTCTCCCTCACTACATTTCCCCTTCTCACAAGGAAACGATCTCAATAATTTCGCGACACGTTGCGAAGGGTGAGAGGTCGGAGAAACTAGGACGAGTAGGTCAGGGTAACCATCAATGTTGTAATCACCTATTTGGGGGGGAGTTGGGAGGGAGCCTCGGAATGCTAGAGAAGAGGTTAGGAGGGTGTGGGAGGGGACGAGATTCGATAAGGGAAGGATCGATAATGACTACATGACATCCCAATCACCGACCTTAGCATGGAGAGATGCAAGAGGTAGAGTGAGAAGTCACGTACGGGATTTGAAGTAGTGGAAGTTAAATCTGGGAATTGAAACTCTTCGTCTTTGGTGCAGAGGTTTTCGAGGTCCCTACATTCCTCATCTGGTTTACTCGACGAGGTACATAGTGGGATTTGATCATTGTAAGCGATTTGAATAGAACAATCTTTATTGTTCCCTTTGTGAGGACAAACGGAAAGGATCATATCAATCGTTCCATCTCGATCTGTCCGTCACTCACACTCGAACTCAGTACAGGCGAAGGGGTAAACTGATGAAGGTGAGAAAGTGAGCGCGTACCCATATCTGCAAACTCAACGCTCTTTGTACCTTTTGGTAAATCCCCTCCTCGCCTCCAAACAAATTTACCTCCTTCTTCTGAACCAGAT
>JGI24890J29729_1000211_pt1 | contig 44433 bp, 59 predicted proteins | sample FreactcultureFD7_FD_29729 | JGI IMG/M metagenome (IMG submission 29729)
CCTATTCTTCAAAACGTAGGCATAGCTGCTTTAACCGCTGGCGCTGCTGGTGCACTTGCTCCTGCTGCTGGTATTGGTGCGGGGGCTGCTGAAGCTGGTGCTGCTGGTGCGGAAGCTGCTGGTGCTGGAAGTACTGTTGCAGACGCTGGCTTAAATCTTAATAACCTTAAACAAGCTTATCAACTTTATGGTTTAGGTAAAAATGTACTTGGAGCAGTAAACAGTGGTGGAGCTAATATAGGCGCAGATATTGGCGCTGCTAGAGGAATTTATAATTTAGGTAGTACTTTAACGGCTGCCCAAGGTGGCTTAATGAATGGTAGTGGAATAGCTAGCTTAGGTTCTTATTCCGATGGTGGGCAGTTATTAAAAGGTCCCGGCGATGGTATGAGTGATAATATTCCAGCTACAATAGGTAGTAAACAACCCGCCAGACTTGCCGATGGAGAATTTGTAATACCAGCCGATGTAGTAAGTCATTTAGGTAATGGCTCTACTGATGCTGGAGCCAAGCATTTATACAAAATGATGGATGAGATTCGCAAAGCTAGGACAGGCAACCCCAAACAGGGCAAACAAATTAACGCAAGTAAATTTTTACCAAGGAATTAAATTATGGCAAATATCTTTGCTCCCCAACCGCTACCTAGTAGCCCGACCTCACAGCAAACTACTACAGGTAGTATTAATACTTGGGCGCAACCATACGTAAATAATTTATTAACTAAAGCGCAAGGCTTGTCGGCTGACCCCACTGCTCTTCAACAACAGTCATACCAAAGTGCGGCAGGTATGCAAGTTGCTCCGCAGTTGGGTGAAGCTACAGGTATGGCTACAGGTGCCGCTCAAGGCGCAATGGGTACTGCTGGCACCGCATTAGGATACGGGCAACAGGCTAGTCAAGCGGGTCAAAACTACGCAAATATGGCTACAGACCCAAGCTCTATTCAAGCCTACATGAGTCCTTATGTCCAACAAGCCTTAGCTCCTCAGCTTCAAATGCTTAACCAACAACAGGCTATAGCAGGACAAGGAATTAATGCTCAGGCAACGGGTCAAGGTGCTTTTGGTGGCAATCGTGCTACGTTGGCTCAGGGTTTAAATGCTCAAAACTATGATTTAGCTCGCCAACAAGCCATTGGTCAAGGTTATCAAAATGCGTTTAATGCAGCTCAACAAGCACAACAGTTTGGATCTACCCTAGGACTTCAAGGTTTACAGACTGGATTACAAGGTGTACAAGGCGCACAGAATGCTTATGGTATGGGATTACAGGGCGCCAGCACTCTTGGTCAATTAGGTCAAAACCAGTACAACCAACAAATGGGTATTACTGGATTGCAGAATCAACTTGGTACACAACAGTACTTAATGCCACAACAACTATTACAAACCCAACAAAGTATGTTGCAAGGTCTTCCAGTTGGCGCTCAAACTACACAAGGCTATCAGTCTGCACCTAATTTGGCTTCTCAATATGGTGGTTTAGGTACGGCTGCTATTGGAGGAATTGGGGCATTATTTGGTGGTGGTGCAAATAGCGCTATAAGTAGTATTAGATCAATGTTCCCGGGAAGTAGCAATAATAATAGTGGAGCAGATAATAATAGTAGCGCACCTACTGGACCTGCATATGATGGTCAAGCTAACGTAGATTCGGGTTATCAAGCGCCAAACGTTGAAGAATCTAAAGGCGGAATTATTAGAAGTTATGCTAAAGGCGGACTTGTTAGTCTTGCTTTAGAACAAGCATTGAAAGGTTAATTATGGTCGGCGATTACTTTAGCAAAATGGCTGCAGCACAAAAAGAAAGCCCAGCCCAACAAACTCAATCTGTGCAAAACGGAATACTAACCCCAACTATGGCTACAGATGCGGCTCAAAGCCAACCAAAACTTGCTCCGCAACAAGGACAAGCACAGTTACCTGTAGCACAACAAATTATGCAAGAGGCAAGTCAAGCTGCTACTTTAGATCCTAAAGCTATACAACAACAGATTGCACAATTAAAAAATGAAATACCTCAAATTCAAGAGCAAATACAAACGGATAAATTAAAACCGTATGAAGGTATTCCATTATTAAAAGAAAAAGTTGCTACACTAAAAAAGTTAGAAGCTCAATTAGAAGCTCAAATGCAACCACCTATGGGTATAAATGCATTACCAACTGCGCAGGGTGGAGTTGCTTCGCTACCTAGTGGAATGAACGAAGAAAGCTTTGCTGGTGGAGGCATTGTTGCTTTTAGTGGAAAAAATTCCGACGGTTCTCAAGGTAATAGTCTTATTGATATGGACTATATTAATAATTTTGGAAAAGATAATAAACCTGTTGATCGTAATATGTTAGATAGTATTTTAGATTATTATAAAAGTCCAAGTTCTTGGGAAGGCGTAAAACGTAATGTATCTAATACATTAAACGCATTGGGTCCAATTTCTGGCACGGTTTCAACTTTTGGTAAGGGACTTATAGGACGAGGATTAAATTATTTAAGTGATGTTCCAGGAGCATATGATATTGCTACGTTTAAAGGTCCTAGCACTTCCGCACAACCCGCTATTCCTACGCCTGTTCCAGCTCCTGCGGTAACTCCTGCTCCTGTAGTTAGTAAACCAGCGAGTCCTACATATGCAACAGGTCCTACTCCAGAAGCTCAACCACAAGCTCAACCACAAGCTCAACCACAAGCTCAACCACAAAACGAGTTAAATACTCAATTTGATGCAGCTCAAAAAATTCTAGCAGAAAGTAAAGCTTCAGCTGCAGAAGATGCGCAAAGAGATAAATGGTTACGTATTATGGAAGCTGGCTTTGGTGTATTAGGTGGTAGTTCTCCTTACTTTGGGGTTAATGTTGGGCAAGGTGTTGTTCCAGCTATTAAAGGATACGCCACTGATGTAGCTGCACAACGTAAAGGCCAGGCTGAATATATTAAAGAAGCTCTTAGCCTTGGTATGAAAAAAGCTGAATTGGCGCAATCACTTGGACTTAAAACTCGTGAGCTTGACCAACAACTTAAAAAACTTGGCATTGAAGAAGAACTAGCTAAACATCAAGGCCCTTACTATGATGCCTTGGCTAAAGCTGCGGCAACACGTGCTGCTAGTGCGGGGGCTGGTGCTGGAACTCGTTTAACTATTGCACAAATGAACAATGCAAAGGGTATATTTACAACATTGCAAAAAAGCGCTACTGACATGTCAAGCCCAAATTATGGTAAATCTACTGAAGAATTATGGACGCAAGCACAATCAATGGCTGGTTTAGATGGTGACGGTCCCGCAGCTCCTAGTGCTGTTGGTACTTGGACTCCACAAAGCGGTTACAAACCTATTAAATAAAGGTAGTTATGCCATTAGTTAATGTTGAAGGCGTAGGTCTAATTGACTTTCCTGAAGGTATGTCTGGCGATCAAATTGATGCTGCCGTTAAAAAAGATATTCTTCCACAACATCCAGATATTGCCGCTAAAACAAAACGTGGTTGGGGTGAGGCGGCTACTGATATTGGTGCTAGTCTTATTAAAGGCGTTGGGTCATTAGCGCAGTTACCCGGACAAGTAGGGCAATTAGCAGGTATTGTAGAACCTAGTGAAGTTAATACTGGTTGGCAAGGATTAGGTAAACAACTAGAACAGTTTGGAGAAGCAGCTAAGTCTCCAACATTAATAGGTAAAGAAGCAGTACGAGCACAAAAAATATCGCAAGCAGAAGGTATTTTACCAGAAGCATGGGCGGCGTTTAAAGGAACTGTATCTGATCCTGCCTTGTTAACTTCTTTCTTTACAGAACAATTACCAAACTTAGCAGGTTCTTGGGGTGGCGGTTTATTAGCTCGTGGCGCTACTAAAGCTTTAATGGCTTCTGCTACTGAACAAGCGTTGGGTAAAGCTGGTATACGGGGTGCAGTTGGTACGGGTGCTGTAATGCAAGGTGCTGATATTGGTTCAGATACCTATGAAGCTATTTACCCGCAGCTTAAAAAACAAGGTATGAGCGACGAACAAGCTAATGGTATTGCTTTGTCTAAGGCTAGAGTTGCCGCTTTAGAAGCCGCCAGTATAAGTATTGGCGCTGCATTTTTACCCGGTGGTACTACTATTGAACGTGCATTAGTGGGTAAAGGTTTACCAACTACGGGTGGTATTGTTAAAGGTGCATTGGGAGAAGCTTTCAGCGAAGGTGTAGAAGAAGGTGGTGGTAAGTTTGCATCTAATGTGGGTATTGCCGAAGCGCTTCCCGGTACAAGTTTAACTAAAGGTATTGGTGCCGCAGCTGGATTGGGTGCACTAGGTGGTGCGTTATTTGGTGGTCCTGCGGGCGCTATCAACACTAATACATATCAAGAAGCCGCTACAAAAGCTAAAGAAACAAATGAACCACAGCAAGTAACTTTACGGCTTCCATACGACCCTAATGTTAAAACTCCGGGTACTTATGGTACAACGACCATGATTGTGTACCCAGATGGTACTACGGCTTTTCCAAGTGAAGCTGGTGCTATAGCTACGTCTCAATTATCTGAGCAAGGGTTAAAAGAAGCTTTTGCTCCACAACCTATAGTGCGTCCAGAAACAAAAATTACCGAAGATGATATTAAAGGTATGAATATTGGGCATACTAACAAGACTATACGTCAAGCTATTTTAGGTAAAGATTTAACTGATCCAGCACAAGCACTTGAAGTTAAAACTGTTTTAGAAGATTATTTACAACAAGGGCGTAGCCCACGTATTACTAATGCAGTAACAGATTTTTTAGCACGCCCTGAATTTCAACCACCCCCTGCCCCAGTTAAAGAACCAAGAATACGAGCTAAAAAGAAAAAAGCTGAAGTTGGTGTACCATCTACAAAAGAACAAGCCGTTTATCAACAGGAACTACAAACTGAGTTAGCTGGACAATTAGCACCGGAGACACAAAATGTTGCAGAGCCTATTGAACCTATCAGAGGACCAAGTGAGCCAAGCGTTCGAGTGCCTAGCAAGCGATCTACCAGCGCCCCCGGAATTGAGCAGCCTCAACGACGAGGAGTGGTTCCTATTGTCAATACTATTGGACAACCTATTAGCGGAGAAACAGGGGTCCAACGTACATTAGGAGCGCAGCCATTAACGATAGAAGAAAAAGCGGCACAAGTAATTGCCCAGAGACAAGCGCCTAAAGGTGCGTATAACCCAGATATTCAAGAGCCTTCTGTAAGTTTAAATACTCGCCAAACTAATGAATATAAAAATGCTATTGGTAACTATTTAGAAAAAGCCAACTACTTAGGGGCTAAAGCACTTGACTACCTTGCGGGTGACATGCATGTAGGAGACAACCTTAAAGATGCTAAACGTGCCTATCGTGGACTATCAGAAGATCAAAAGGCTTACGTAGATAAGCAAATAAAAGAAATAGAAAAAATTACTCGGCAAGGTACAAAGGCTTTAGAAAGACATAATAAACGGCAAGAACTTCAACGTGCTATTCAACAACAAGTAGAAGAAGGTCCGTTATCTCGTCGTGAAGTTACTAGAATTCCTACTGGTGCAAAAACAGATGTATTAGTTGAGGCTGTGCGTAGCGGAAATTTAAATGCAGCATTAAATGCAATTGCAAAAGATACGTCTGATACTTTTAACATCTTAGAAAAACTGGTTTCAAATCGTTTGTTAGCAAACAAAGGTAGTCTACCTAAAATTGAAATTGTTCCTGCTGGTACTATAAAAGAAGGGGCAGCGCAATATAATCCGTTTACCGATACCGTTCAAATTAACGAAGGTGAAGTTGATTCGCATACTGTACTACATGAAACAGTGCATGGTTTTTTACATTCTTTAATTCAAAAGTTTGAAAGAGAAGGCGCTAAAAATAAAGGTATTGCAGACCTTAAAGCTTTATATGATTTTGTTAAGGAAAAACATCCTGAATTAGCTGATCGCTATGGTATGGAAAACCTTACAGAGTTTGCTTCAGAACTTATGTCAAACCGGGATTTCCAAGAAGACCTTGCACAAATTCCATATCGTATAGAACATCAAAGTTTATTTACTGCTTTTATTCGTGCAGTATTAAATGCATTAGGGTTATCACCTACTCAAAAACTTAGCGCTTTAGCTAGGGGAATGATGGCGGCTGACCAGTCTTTAGCTATGGGGCGTGCGGTTCAAGAACGTATAGTTACAGGGCAAGAAACATATCCCGTCGCTAAAGTAAATAGAGACTTAGAAACTTTGTATCAAGCTACTGGAGCAAAACCTAACGTACCTTCTCCCGGTCCATTCCAATCTATTAAAAACAACATAGGTAGCAAGGATGCCGCTAAAACTGGAATAAGTCGTTTATTTAATACTGCAGAAACTATGTTTTTTTCATCGGATGCGGCTTTAAACAATGCTATTCGTAAAGGTTTAGAAGCTGGTGGAAACTCTTGGGGCACTATTAAAAATATGATGTATGAAATTAGTACATCTCAAGCTACGCATGCAGAGGCTGTAGCAATGCAGTTCCTACAACAAGGGCGAGTTGAATATAAACCAGATTTGCATAAATGGGAAGCTGTAAAAGTTAACGATAGCTGGTCTAATTTAATTCAAAAAGGGTTAACAGGTATTGCTAACAAGTATGGTATTACTTTAGAACAAGCTAATAAATATGCTAATCAAGCTTTTGTAGCAAATCGTTTAGAAGGTTTGTCTAAAGCTGACCGGGACATATATAGCCACATGACGCCTGAGCAAATTAAAGCTGGGCTACAGTTTTTTACAGCAATACCTGAATTAAAAGCACTACAAGAAAGTTGGAATAAAGTTCGGCAGAACGCAATGGATGCGGCAGTTGAAGGGGGCTTATACAATAAAGAGCAAGCTAAAGAGTTATTAGATATTATGGATTACGTGCCGTTCTATCGTATTGAGCAACTTGCGCAACGGGCTGGTCCTAAAGAGTATGGTCGTGGGTTAATTGACTTTGCTAAGAATTATAAGATTAAAGGTAGTGAGCAGGAAGTTGCTGACATATTTGACAACATGGAGCGTTGGGTTAGCTATACTGTATCCCGTGCAGTTAAAAATCGTTCCGCAGTTAGCTTATATGAAACAGCTAAAAAACTTTTCCCTGATGAAGTAACTGATCTGCGTCAAGACGAAAGAACTAAAAAAGAACAAAACACTATTGATTTATGGGTAGATGGTAACCGCCGTAAGGTAGAGTTTAAAGACCCATTATTTGTACATGCTTTCCAAGGCATTGAGTCTGCGGCTATTCCGCATTTTGGGGCGGCGGCTTCTGTAGCTAACTTTTTACGTAAGAACATTGTGCTTATGCCTTTGTTTTCTATTAGCCAGCTTTCGCAAGATTCTTTTGGTGCAATGCTTACTTCAGGTTTAAAACACCCTTGGGCATTACCCGTAGAAGTAGCTAAAGAGTTTGTTAAAACGCTACGTGGAAAGAGTGCAACGGCTGAAGAACTAGCTAAGTTTGGTGCTGTTGGAGTACGAGATTATTCCGCTACGTTTGTAAGAGATACTGCTGAAGTTCTTGCTGGCTTGCGTTCTGAAAATACAGGCAGTCGTTTTAAACGTGCTTTAGAAAACTTTGCAATGGCTTCTGATAATGCAGTACGTCAGGCTATCTACAACATGACCATGCAAGAAACAGGTGGGGATAAAGCGGCGGCTATTGAAAAAGCGTTTGAGATTATTAACTTTAAACGTTCAGGAGCAAGCGCTAATATCCAAATGTTACGTCAAGTAGTACCGTTCTTTGGCGCATATTTACAAGCACAAAATGTTATTTATAAGACTTTAACCGGTAAGGGTATATCTCCAGTACAACGCAAAGAAGCCCAACGGGTACTACTTAGCAATGCTTTAAAAATTAGTGCTTTAGCTTTCTTATATACCGCTATTGCTAGTGATGATGAAGATTACCAAAAGATGGACCCTACCATTCGTGATCGCCATTTATTGATTCCCGGCACAAGCGTAATGCTTCCATTGCGTAGTGACTTAACTTTGTTACCTAAACTAATTGCTGAATATACGTATCTGGGCATGACAGATAATGGATTTACAGACGGTAAAAAAATTCGTAGAGCTATGGGTAATTCAATTAGTAATGCTATCTTAAGCCCAACTGTTGCGCCACAAATGATTAAACCTATTTTAGAAGTTGCTACTAACCACGACTTTTTTACTGGTCGCCCTATTGTTGGTCAAGGCATTGCTAATAAAGTTACTGAAGAACAGTACACAAATAGCACATCTGAGTTATCTAAATTTATTGGTAGTTCGGGAATTATTTCCCCAGTTAATTTAGATCATTTAATTAAAGGTTACATGGGTACTACCGGTGGACTAGGATTAGCCTTTACCAATACCTTAGTAAATGGTACAAAAGAACAACCTAGACCTGAAAAAAGCTGGCAAGATGCCATTGCTAGTACCCCCGGACTTAGCGCTTTTGTAGCACGGGAATATGGTGGGGCAGACAAAAACGACTTTTATGAACTACGTGGGGAAGTTGATAAGGCTGTAACTACGTTTAATGCTATGAAAAAACAAGGTCGTATAGAAGAAGCTAAAGAGTTTTTGGTAGAAAATAAAAACTTAATTAAACTTAATAAACAAGTAGATAACCTTAATCGGCAACTTACTAAACTACGGGATCGTGAAAAACAAATTTACGAGTTACCAGAATCTAGAATGACCGCTGAACAAAAAGGCGAAGAAATTAAACGTATTCGAGAAATGGAAAAAGTTTATTTAAGCAACGTGCACAAGTTGCGCCAAATGGCTGGTTACTAAAAAGAGACCCCGCCGAAGCGGGGTTAAATTCCTCAAGGGGATCGAGGAGAAGATTGACCCAACTATATCACTTAACTCGCCATAAACGCAAGCCATATCTTCCATTTTCTATAACTCCCTTGCACACAACTATATAACCCAACCGCGCGGCTTCCTGTGTAAGGGCTTTGCAGTGGGCTTTACGGTCTAAACAAGGAACAAATACAGATTGTCCCGGCTCAATCTTCTTCCAAGGGATTAACACTGTCAGATTCAGTATCTTTAACATTTAAAAATCTTTCTTCTCGGAAAAAACCTAGTTTTGTAGAATCAAATACAAGTGCAGGGGCATTAACGTCTGTATCCATTACCGTACCAGCTGTCATGCGTTTGCGTTTGGTGCCTAAATAAGCCCCATTCCTTTTATACCCCGATAGAGATTCTTCAAAATTTAATTGCCCCTTGTTGCACTCTGCCCGATATTCCTTAGCAACCACGTAAAGAAGCTTTGTATCAGGCTCGTACCGTGCAGTTAATGCACCCCGTGGCTCTCTAATTGGGCCGGTCTCTAAGCCCGTTTTGTTGTCTTTTCTGCCATTAATAACCAAGGTTTCATGGTACTTACGTTGTAAGAAGTTTCCTAAAAAATCGCTACTTTCCAACATTAACATTTTGTTCTGCTGTCTAGAGTCTTTAATATGCTTGATGATGTAATTCATTACTGGCTTGTGGTCAATATTATGTAAACCAAGTTTTTTAGAAATAATCCCACCGACAATAGCAATCGTAGCCATAGCCGACCAATAGCGTTCTTGAGATTTAATCTCCGCCGCCCGTTCAATCTTGTCTTGCATCTTGGCAATAAACTCAATTACTTCAGGTAGGTGCCCAACAATGTACTGCATGTACGGATAAATTGCATGTCCGTAGTTTGTGTGAATGCGACTAAAGTGCTGGCGTGCCCATAACGGATCGTCATTAGGGTCATTAAAGATATGCAATTCCATAATCCGCATTAATTCACCTTCAGGAAAAGCCTTAATCGAAAGCAAGTCGTCTCGTACAGATCTATTGGAAGTGGTAATAAGTCCCGTTGCCCATTTAGTATGATTAATCCTTTCAGCATTTTCACTAGACCGTAAACGGTTCTTAGCCCTACCTTCTGTAATGTCATAGGCAAGGTTAGACTTTTGGTCTGCTGGCAGGTTAGTCATCTCGTCATACAGTATGGGGATGTTCTGCATCGAGCCTATACGTTGTAGTTTTTGGTTATATGTATCTTTAGTTCTCATAAAACTATCTTCAGGATGTCCGTATATACTCCCAATCGTATGCAAGATTGTTGTCTTACCTGAACCGGAACCCTGTGATTTAAGACTCAATAAATAACCCTTTAAATTAGTAAACTTTAAAAGTACGTTACCAAACCCCATAAAGAAAGCAAAAGCTTTAGCTTCCATCTGATCTCTACCATAGGCATTAACAACATCTTTCCAAATATGGAAATCGCCTTTAGCTTTAAACAATGGAACCAACTCTAAAGTTGTAGCTGTGGGGGGGCTATATTTAATCTCATCAGGAAGAATTTCTTGGTCTCCCAAAATAAATGCGCTATCGTCCGGCAACCAACCAAATTGTTTACGTGCTAGTTCTGTTTCCGTAGTAGCTTGTAGTTCTTCTACCCATCTTGTTATATAAGCCATAAGTGAATCCTGTTTCTTTCCTAATACTGCAAGACCGTGCTCGGCAATTAAATCCCTAAACCTATCTTTAGCTAACGCAACTGTTAGCGGCATAATAAATTCACGTACTCCGTCTTTAGGCAGATGCAAGCGTAGTAGCAAACATTCACCTTTATCTGGATCATGCATGCGCTTTACAACATAGAAATCGTAAGGGTAGATAAGAGTCTCTTCTTCCTCATCGGTCTCAGGGTTTTTGTTTTTAACATATATGCCGCCTACCTTACCCCTAAAGAAAGGGAATGGGTATTTTGGAATTACGTATTGAGTTGGCGCTTCGCCTTCTTCTTCCTGTACCTCAACTACGTTATCTTCTTCAGTGGCTTCAACAATTTCTTTACCAAGTTGTATTGGAGAACTTATATCGTGTGGGCAATCTCTGCAACCTTCGGCATTTAATTTCCTAAAGGTAGCGCAGGTATAAGGTCCTTTGGTTTCGTTTGCTTTACGCTCGGTAGATTGTGCAGAATAATCGGGGTGTTTATTAGACAAGTTATGAATCGCTTTATCCCTATCCACACACTGCTGGGCAATACTTAGCCCTCCCCTCCAAAGCGGCTCATCTATTGTCGCTTGGTTTTCATAGATGTGCAATAACTGATTACATCCTTTTCCTTCGGCGGATTTAATGATAATTGTTTTAAATCTAGATTGCTGATTGCCCATCAATGCCAATGTCATACCATCTAACTGACGTGGTATAAATGGTCTTCCTTGCATCCCTGCAAAGATGTCTTCGGGGTCTATTTGAAACTTATCTTTTATGGTCTCAATAGCTACAGCACTACCTTCGATAAGAATCTCTACTAGCAAAGGATTCTCAATGTCTTTATAATTGAAAGTTTTTGGAATTCGCAGTATGCGTGCAGTATCCGCAGTAACCGATGGGTCTGCTTCTAGCTTGTGTTTAGCACATAATACTTTTAATCCTTCCGCTAAAGGCTTCCATTCTTCGCTACTTAATGGCGCAAGTAAAGACCAATATACATGAATGCCCCTACCCGAATTAACTACAGTAGGTTTTGGCAATCCGGTTGTCTTTAAAAATTGTTTGAGCGCTTCCAATCCATCGTTTTGGGTTTCGTAAGGTTTACCTAAACCACAATCAAGGTCTAAAAAGAAAGCTTTTAGATGCGCCGCATTTTTAGCAGTGCGTCCTTCTTTTGGATCGGTAAATGAAGCTAACGCATAGTACGCATCGTATTGTTCCCCTACTAATTTTACAGATAGTTTTTCTAATTCTTCAATCGACTTAGCAAATTTTTGTCTTGGCTGTTCATCTTTTTTTAACCCCACCACACAATACACCCCACTGTCGGGAAGCACTGCGGATAGAAACTCATTCGTGTTCAATATAGCCGCCTTTAAGCCGTCATTAAAAAGGTTGGGCAGGAGTGGACGGCGGTACACTCTCTTCGGTAGCTAACCTAGCCCCCCATACAACTATCTCAATTTATCAACTAACTTCTCTATTTTTTCCCGGTATTTATCCGGAACATTGGTCTTACCACGAAACCAAGAGTAAACTGTCATTCGAGACACATCAAAGAACTGTGATACATCAGTTACAGGAATATCCCGTTTGATGCACGCAATCCCAAGAAGTACCCCAACTTTTGACGAGTCTGCGGCTTTAACTTCGTTGATAAAATCACTTGCGTAACCCTTTGACATGATTACTCCTCATCATCCCAATCTGAAAGAATTTTGCTTAAGTCCTTTTTAGGGGCGGGCTCTTCCTTCTTCGTTGTTCTTTTTGTGGGTTCTGCGGCTTCTTCTTCCGCCTCAACAGTCACTGCTACTTTACCTACTTTAATTTCAGCTTTAGAAACTTCAAGCTTGGGTATGTCCGTCTTTTCAGATGCAACTGTCATGGTGATTGCTTTGATAGCTTCTGTGCTTTTACCTTGCTCAATAGCGGTAGCAATTTCAGTAGACTCTAAGTAACGAATTGGTTTAAACGTAATCTTAGGTGTTGAACTAGCCGTATCAAAACGCATTTCAGTAACAACCGCAGTAATAGGTACACCTTTAGAACCAATCATCTTAGCGTACATTTGAAGAGGCCATTTACCAGCTTCACCTTCACCAAAGATTGAAGTAGATGGAAGAACTAATTGGAATACATCACCACCAATATCGTTGTCCAATACCACTGCAATACGCTGGCTAAAGCGGCAAGCACGACCATCGCCTTGTCCTGAACCTTTTACGTTCTGTGGGCAAGTAGCGCAAGACTTAGCTTGTGGTTGTTTAGCAGATGCATCAGGATAGTCACCATTTGCGGACCAGCAATCAGGAGGTGTAGATACACCCTTTTTGTATACACCCGCATAATACATGCGAGCAACTTTAGATGATGCCGCAACTACTACTACATTAAGATTACGTTCTTCTTTTTGCGCAATCTCTTTGCCATTTACTAACAAACGCCATACACCACCTTCAATTGAAATACGTTTACTACCTCCACCACCACTACCCATAAGGGCACGAGTAGTTTCATCCAACTCTAGCGACTGTAAGTGCGCTGGTAATCCCATATCTAACATTGCGAGTTCTTTACTCATTATCTTCTCCATTATTTACGACGAATGACAGCCGTGTAACGACTATCGACTTGTAGCCCCGGCGGAAATGCATCGGGGTTTTCTTCAAGAAACGTTGCCATATTGGATTGCGATATACGCTTCTCCAACAACTCCACAGCGTCGTGTTCTTTTAGAAAGTTGTAGAACGAGTGCCAATCACTTGTCCAAAATCTTTTCTTAACTGAACGACTAACAGTACCTAGTTCAGTCTTTAAACCATCAGTACCAATCTCCTTGCAAATGTCGAGCAATCTAGTTTCTATCATGTCTTGTTGCTCTTCTAATTCTGTATCTTGTTTTGCAAGTTCAGCACGTTTCTCTCTAATTTTTAAAAATACTTTTACTAATTGATTAACATTTTCCATCATTCTTCTCCTTGTATTTATACCCACAATTTAATACCAAAACTTTACTCTGTCAAGTACCTTCATCAAGAATATTTTTATACAGGTCTATCATTTTAGTATGAATATCTACCTTCGATTGAAGCATTTTATACATGCGTTTTTCAGCCGGAGAGCCTTGAATATGCACGACAGTGCAAGGATTTCGTTGCCCCGCACGATGCACCCGAGCGTTAGCTTGAAGGTACGTTTCAACGGAAGTAATAGGGGAAAACCATAATACAATATTTGCCGCAGTTAGGGTAACCCCGTGTGCCGCCGCTTGTGGTTGGATAACTAGTACTTTAGGATTTGGGTCGTTTTGGAACCTAGCAAAAATATCAGTGCGTTTACCAGCTGAAACGGCACCATTTATAATTTCTGCGGCATACCCACACTTATTTAGTTCTTCTGTAATGATTTCAATAGCATGCGTATATGGTACAAATATTAGAACTTTATGGCTTGCTTCATCTATAACTTCTTTAATAGCTTCTATACGATTAGAAGCATCAAACTCTACGACTTCCCCACTATCCGAATAGACTGCACCACATGAAAGTTGAAGTAATTTATTTAAATTTGCGGCAGCATTAACAGTTGTAATTTCTTCTCCGGCAGCAACAGCAAGCATATTTTTTCTGATGATTTCATAATATTTTTCCTGCTGCGTTGTAAGTGGAACATCACGAGTTACATAGGTCATGTCTGGTAGATCTAAACATTCTTCTTTGGTAAATCTAATTGCGGGTTGCAATACGTTATGTACTATGTTTTCCGATGTATGTTTTGGAACCCATTTAAATTGTGTAATTTTGTGCATTACCATATCTCTAAAAGAACCATAGAATCTAGGCACTCCCGAAGGATTTACAAGTTTAGCTAGACCATAAGCATCTGTAGGCGATTGTGACGCTGGTGTTCCGGTTAGCATCCATAGCCACGTATTTGGTTTAATAATAGAGTTAAGTATTTTCCAACGAGTTGTAGATACCGTCTTATATGCGTTTGCTTCGTCTATTACAATTAAATCAAAATCTCCCGCAATTACGGCATCTTTAATAATCCCAAGTCCATCGTAGTTACAGATCACAAATTCAGCTTCACTGTTTACGGCTTGGATTCTTTTTTCTCTCGAATAACTATGAGCAATAGCGCATGTACGATGCATAGCAAATCTAAATAAATCGTTTTGCCAAGCTGATTGCATAATAGATAAAGGACAAAGAACTAAAACCCTACGGATAGCACCGATTTTCATTAGGTAGTCTGCCGCCCAAATTACAGATCCGGTCTTTCCTGTTCCTTGTTCATTAAAACAAAAGGCTCTACGGTGCAATGTTAAGAACCCTGAAGTTTCTTTTTGGTGTTCAAAAGGTCGGTATAGTCCAGGCCAATCATAAGATGCATTTATTGGGGAAGGTACGTTTTTAATTTTTAAGTTCTTTAAAACTTGTGCTTCTTCTAACCCCCACTTCACCAGCACCTCACCTGAATCTAAAACTTTTGCTTTTGGTATTACTGTTGTAATACGGTTTGGTTCCCTAACTTTTAAAAGCAATGCTTTGTTTTCAATAATTTGCATTCTCTTCTCCAATAGCTTTACGATCAAAACACATGTTTTGATTTTTTATGGCGCCTTACGGGCGCTACTCGGTTGTCTCTTTGCTCAAGGAGGGAAGATGCCCTTGAAGGGAAAACATCTAACTAGCAACGACAACTGACACGGTTTAATAGGTGAATGAAAAAACCCGCTAGAACCACTCATGCCTAACATCCTAGCCCATGCAACAACAAACTATTTTTTCTTGCGTTCTTTTTTACTTATTTCTGAAACTAAATTACCTTTGGCATCTCGTTTAAAACTACGGTTTTTAGCCGCAGTAGTTATATATACACCATTTTTGTTAGAGCCGCCCTTATCCAATGCTTTGCGGTGGGCAACATCTTTGCCTTCTCTTGCATCAGCCTCCCCGTTTCCGTTACGGTCAGGTAGTTTTTTATCTAGTGCACGACGAGCACGTTGTCGTTCTGCCCGTCTTGGTTCTTCATCCCTTTTCTTTTGCATATCATATTCATGCTTATAGGGTCTTGGGGTCTTCGTGTATGGCATTTAATGGCTCCTTCCGTTATGTTCGCAGTCGGTTACAGCGCACCAAGCACGACAAGAGAAGTTAGGCTTTTTATTCCAAACATCGTTCAAAATAGCGGCTTCCAAGCGTTGCGTATCTTCTAACCATTTGCTCCAGTAGACCCCCTGATTATCTTGCTCATAATTCGCTTTAATCAAGTCGTCGGCTACAACAAATAATAACCCACCTTTTACTTTTTTGACTTGTGGAAAATGCTTAAAAACCGCTAAAGAAAGGATTTCTAACTGTTGGGTATCGGCGTATTTAGCAGATTTTCCTGTTTTATAATCAATAATATAGGCTTTATCTTCATTAATAATTATTAAGTCTGCAACGCCCCGCCACCATACTTCTTTATCAAAAAACCCGCAAGGTTCTATATTTCGGGTTAACCCTAGTTTTTCTTCACAAAGTTTTTCCCCTTGTATAGCGTTTAACTTATCCAAATGAGGCTTAACAAACGCATATTTTTGAGGTATTGGTTTACCATCACGAATATATTCTTCTGCGGCTTTATGTACTTCCAGTCCGTAATTTAAATGCTCAGCAGGGGGGTCAGTAACATCCTTTACTACCCGAAGCCGGTAGTATTTGTGAGGACATTGTTTAAAAAGACTGAGAGAGGAGTATGACCAATTATATTTGACCGTCATGCTGATCTCGGTAATGTTCCGCTAAAGCTATAAGTTCCTGTATGACTGAAGTTAGCCCAAGGCGCACACCATACGGTAAATCCGGCTTGTCTTGCTATCTTGCAGAAATGGTAATCCTCAGACAACAAGCGATTAGATTCTTCGTCAATCGAAGTAGCAAAGTATTCTTTAATAATCTTAACTTTACGCACTACGTCTACTGCATGGTACATATCGTTTGTATAGCTTGGTACTTTATCGGCTAACTCTTCAAAGACCTTACGCTTAATTAGCATGAAGCCAGTTCCGCCATTGGCAATCTCAATAGGCTCGTTAACATTACCCGTTTTGGTATGTTCGCCGTGTGCTAGGTTTAATACAAATGCGCCAGTATGAAGATGTAATTGATCGGGCGGTACTCCAGCTTTAACTGCTTCAGTTACTTGCACCCAGTTAATTTCTTTCTTTGGATAAAGCCCACAAATAATGTCTTTGTCTGCGGCAACCATACGGGGAATATCGTTGGGGTTAAAGGCAATGTCCGCATCAATAAACATTAAATGAGTAGCTTCTGATTCCATAAAGTCATATGCCATAGAGTTTCTAGCACGGGTAATCAATGACTCATTCATCATAAAACTGTAATACATTTGAATATTGTTCTGACCACATACGCCAACCGTCTGCATAATTGCTGAAGAATACATACCCGTACACATCCCACCGTACATTGGTGTAGCCACAAACAACTTAGTCTGTTGTGCTGGCTTTTGTACTTGAATCATCTGTGCTACTTTATTTTTCTTGAAACTCATTTCTTTTTTCCTTTAGGTTTATCTTCATGCATTAAATCACTGACTAATAATTCGATAGATTTGTTTGTTTCGCTCAATACGTCCCGCACTAACCATAATGCCCCACTATGCGGTTGACTTGTGATATCGTCGGCAATAAGTTCAATAGCGTCGGCGGCGTTAGATATTCTGTTGTTTAACTCATCAATCTTGCAAGCTATATCCCAATTCATTTCAGTCTCCAAGGTAAAGGTTTATATGCGTCTTTCATTAGTTTGTTGCCTTCTCTAAACATCTCAAGTAATCTTTCGGGCGCTCGGTAATTAACCGTAGCCTCTCCTGTGCATCCAAAGGAAGGCAGGGCTGTGCTGGCAACTTTATAGAAGGGGCGATCTGCACCCCACTGACCATAAAAACTGTGCGCCACAGTAACCAAGAATTCCCGCCGAAAGCAATAACAATTAGTATCAACAAAATTGAGAGCGTGATTGTAAAACGCCGGATAGCGACCAAGTGATTCGCAATCGTCGTCACAAACATATTGTCCTGATTCATTGTGTATTCTCCTCAAACTATAAGCCCACATTAAGTCTTTGCTTTTAATCTTGTTAATCATTGTCTCTACGTGGTTTGGCTCGAACCAATTATCTTCATCTAAAAACAAAATGTAATCAGCGTTTACCATTAGTGGCATAGCCGCATAGACTCGGTGTCCGTACCAACCATCAGCCCCTACGTTCTCGTAAAGCGGCATCATATTGCCGTTCCAATTAGGCGGCACTTGAATGTTGTTAATAGTTAAATTGTCTTGGGCCTTTGCGCCATCTATTACCACTAAATGCCACGTTTCTATGGTTTGATTAGCAACACTTTCAATAGCCTTCACCACCGTATCTTTCCCAGTAGTCGGGGTGATTACCATAATGCGTGGTTGGCGCTGGGCTTCTATTCTGTCTTCTGTTATAAAGGTGGTCATTCTATCTCTTTAATTGTTTTATAAACTTGTAAAGATACCCGTAAAACATAGGCAATATCATTAGGACTTAACTGCCCCATTAGTTGTAGTATTTTTATTACTGCAACATCGTTGTCCAAAGATTGTGGTTTAATTAAAGTTTCAATCATTATCTTTACCCGCAAGTCTTTATCCAGTTATCTCCCGACTTTTGCATTACACAGCCGTCTACCATTTGATTCTGTTTATATGGTTCTACCGTTACTTTTTGGCAGTTGTTGCTACGCATACTAAACGCTAGAATCAAAGCAATAAAAAGTATTCCAAGTCCAAGGTTCTTATACATTTTTAATTTCCCGCTCTTTAACCATAGCATCTGCTATCTCATAAGCACGGCGAACCGCAATTTCATCCCATGTTTTATTAGCCAAGTCAAACTTCCAATCAGCCGCAATAATGCCAGCCATAATTGATTTAGCAAACTCATCTCTCAGTTCCATACCACTCCTTTGGTAGTTCTAATACAGGTTTATCGGTTACATTCGGTGCGTCTAATGGGTGTGGCAAATCCTCTACAAATCCAAACGCCTCACTCCTATCTTTGCGCAATAAGGTTAACTCAAATACCCGTGGCAAAATAAAACCATTAGCATCTACTGACCCACAATTATTATTAGGGTGGTTGTGTACCACATGGAATTCTTGCGTTAACTTGGCAAAAAATGTGGATACGGTATTCCAAGCAATAGGGTTAAACCAAGCATCGGTATCATGCACTTCCACACAGATAATTCTAAAGCGCCGCAGTATTTCAATTGGAGTACCTATTAAGGTTGCATATTCGCCGCCCTCAATATCCATTTGTAAGATACAATCGCCATTCCACCAATACATATCTCCAGTTTTTTGATCAACATTAGTCCAAGTGTCTAAGGTTATGTTTGTTTCATCGTCGTACCCGTCTAAATACTTTTTGGTAAACGATAACGGGGTAAATCCTTTAGGGGCGCTATCTACTGAACCATCTGCAAGGTGTGAACCAATACCGCGTTTACACAAAGCTATCTCAAAGCTAGCCGTATCAGCAACACCGGGCGAATAGCAGGCCACTATGCCCTCTAAGTCGTTAGGTATTAAATACCCACCATCGTTAGCCCCGCCTATCCGTATAAGCTCAAACTTGGTTTTTACTGGGCGTAACGCTTTTACTAATTCTTTTAGTTGATCAATCATATTCTTCTCACGTTATCGCACGATTTACAAATACTGCATTTGTTAAACTCAGGTTTCTCGTTCATAGCAATCAAATCGAGTAAGGGTTTACCCTTAAATATTTCGTCATAGGTTTGAGTTAATAGGTTTCCTATAACGTGCTTCAAGTTGTAATCCATACAACAAAGAACTACATCCCCATTCGGTAGTAAAACATTGCGATCATAGAATGGCGTAGATGCGCAGGTTAAAGCAAACTGGTGGCGTGGAGTAACGCTTAATGCCTGATCGCCTACCTGTTCTACATTTAAACTATCCGCCCGTGTATGGCCTTTCCAACCGGGTAAGTTGCCAATCATATCTTGAAGATCAGCATGAACCTTACCTGAACCATCCATAGTCATGGCACCAAAGCCACAAGGCAATTCAAGCTGGGTCATTATCTTTAATGACTCTATCCATTCCTCTGAATACTTCCAGCCTTTCATATTGCCGTTGGAATCTGGCAAGTGAAACATAATTACTTCAATCTGCTTGGGGTGGTCTTCTAATACCTTCTTAACTCTGCGGGCATCCTCGTTTGTCATGCCGTACAAGGTTGTGTAGATTGCTATGTTAAAGCCCATGTACAAAACTTCTTCCAGCATATCGGTACACTTCGGGTTAGCCCAAGGCTCTGACATACCTGAAAAATCTATACGGGTATTCTTTGGTAGCTGGGCTAAAACATGGGTTAAATCTACTGGTTGCAGATACTTAGTTTTATCCCCATAGTTATCCCGCAAGTTCTCCTGCGGGCAAAACGAGCACATAAGCGGACAACCTACCATAGTAGTTAACTCCATTACTGGCGAGTGTGGGTGCTGTATGCCGTACTTAGATTTCATTAGCAACGACCATCTATATCTAAATCTTTTACTAATTCTTTTATTCGTTTGGGTTGTTGTTTTGTAAATGACTCTGACATATCTAGCGCTTTACTTAAAACAGATACAAACCCCTCACCTATTAGCCAGTCCTTAGCTTCCCTATCCAAATCAAGTTCACAAATAGCTGAACCGTCTTTTCTTTCTTTACGCATTTTTGCTATTATTTTCATTTCAGAACCTTTCTCTTAATTTTTAAACCATTACGCAAATCAGTAGTGTGTAGCTTCTTAATTTTTTTCTTTATTTCACCAGCTTTCTTAGCAATCTTGGCGGCTTTTTTACGGTCAACAAACTGATCTTTCTCAGTAACAAACCCCTCTTTAACTTTCTTTTTCTTAACGTGTTCTTTAGCTTCTACTTCGGTATGTGACCATGCAACAGATGGGGCTTCAATAACCTCTCCTGTTTTTTTATTCTTTAATGCGGGTAATTTTATTTTCGTCATACAATGCTCCTTATAAATTCAATTGCATCATCTAAATATGGTTCTTCTACTAACAAAGGTTGTTCATACATTTCTTTATACAATTCTAGATTTTCGTCTAGGCTTATAATCTTTCTTCTCAATTCATAAGTGCTTAGTTCAAACTGATAATTTAAAAATGCGCTGTGATTAAAATCTCTATCCACAGAAAGATCACCACTATAAATTGGCACAGTTAGTCCAGCGTACGCATCAATTAACTTTTCTGTTACGTATCCGTCATACACAGAATTCTCGGGGCATAGGCAGAACTTATACTCAGGAAGTACAGCAAACTTAGACTTGCGTAGTGAATTACCAAACATCAGCCCATACCCATCTACTTGCTTGTACTGCGATACGGAATTAAACAAGTTAACTCGTAGTCCTTCGGGGTTGCCAGCGACCATAGCGCAGAACTTATCTTTGATACTCATGTCTAGCTTACGTGGTTGTGTCAAGCTTTTGATGTCAATTAACTGTTCGTACCCATGATTATGTGCATTGGGTTTTCTAGGTTTTTGTTCAAACCCATCCCATGCAAGACGACTCCACCATAAAGGTAAACGGAAATTACGTCCACCATAAGTATCGTGGTCAAATGAAAGAGAATAGTCATACCCTAAATAACTTGGGCGCACGTTCTCCCCGATATACATAATAGTTTTCTTAGGGTCTGTTTGTGTATGTCCAAAGACTGAACTAATAACTACATCGGCTTCATGTGGGCTAAGCACATACTCTATACCATCAAAAGCAGTGCGAAAAAAGAACTCAAAAAAGTCCCCATCAAATGCACCGTCCCAAAAATTAACGACGCATAATTTCATTGAATATCCTTATCCTTTAATAGATCAACTATGATCTTTTCTAGATCTTTTATTTTGCTTTGCTGTGTATTAATTTGTTCTCTTAACATTGCTTCTGTTTCTTCATAGTCAGCAAACCAACCAAAAAAAGGAATAGGTTCAGGCATTGTTATTTACCCCAAAACATAAGTATAAGAATACAAATAACAATACTTGTAAAAATAATTCCAATACTTACATACCAAACCATTTCTGTCATATTGCCCCCTACCTTTTAAAAAAGTCAAGAAAATCTTTTATTGTTAAACCACGTCTTCTTAATTCGTTTCTTAATTTCCTAAGCGCTCTCTTTTCTATGTCTGCTATTGCGGCCCTTGATACTCCAAACGCATCAGCTACTTCTTGTTGCGTCATGTCTGCTTGTGGTGGTCTACTTTTCTTATCATGCATCTCGCTTTTCTTTCGCTACTTGCACTAACAATCTGACCTCCGCCGAAACATTTAAAGCTATATCAAACGCACTATTAAACTTATTTTGAATCATTGCATCCTCGTAGTCTTTTAATAACTTCCTTGCTTCTAATAGAAAAGATGCGTAATCAACCATTAACATTCTCCGTAACTGTTTCCAAAACTTGCTTCACAATTCAGTGGTAAAGTCTTAGCCCACTCGGGTCTCCACCGCATACAATCCATTACATACTGAACCGCTTCTTCCTTATCTTCTTCTCTAGCTATACATGCTACGGCATCATGTACTGTTAAAACTACCCTATATTTTTTAGCTATTTTTACCATTTGTTCTGCAATAATACAACGAGCAACCGCTTGGCACAAGTTCTCAACTACTTTACCGCCATACAGCTTTACCAGCCCCCGTCGGGTCTTATATTGGTACTGTGTGCCGCCTTCCGGTTCAATTACTTTTTCCAATCCCTCGTACCTTTGCCATAGCCCACTAGGTAGGAGAAATCCTTTCTGCAAGGCATTAAATTCCAATACCCCCTCTAACCCAAAATTGGCGGCTTTTCCGGTAACAATCGCTTCTAAACACCTTCCGGCTCCTCCCCATAATGTAGGGATTTGAGCATAAGTCTTGCGATAGATGTCGATAATACGAGTGGCTTCCCCTTCCTCAATCTCCACACCAAATGTCTTGAGTTGTGCCCTGAATTTCTTGCTCCCCATGCCATAACCGCATCCGAGTATCGTCGTCTTACCAACGAACCGTTCATGCGCCGTAACTTCTGCCGCATCCTTTTGGTAGATAGCCGAAGCCATGATCTTGTATACATCTTCACCCCTTTCAAATGCTTCTACCAGATCTTGCTGTCCAGATAGCCAAGCCACAGTTCTAGCCTCAATCTGAGATGAATCTGAATCAATGATTACCCAGCCAGTAGGCGGCTGAATTGCACGTTTTAGTTTCCCAGCATTCTGACCACGACTAGGTAAGTTTTGTAAGTTAATTTTGTCGTCGCCACCCCATCGCCCTGTGTGTGCCGCATAGTATTTAATGGGTACAGGAAGTTTGCCACGTTTAGCTATGTCAATAAAGCGTTGAGTTCTTGTTTCTTCTAGCGTAGTTTTGTTGCCTAGCCGAGCCGCAACTAAAGCCTGAACTCGTGGGTCAGGAAAAGAAGCCAGTTCTTTGAAGCCTTCATCAGTCTTAGCAAAAGCCCATGCGGTTCTTCCCGTGCGTAATGAAATTTTTGTAGGTGGGTCTACCCCTATACTTTGCAGTATTTCAGCAAACTTATCATTGGACATTAACGTATCTTTATCAGCTACGCATGCTTCTAATAACTTTTCTTTCTTATCTTTAGTTTCTTCTAAGTGTTGCTCTAATAAAGGTAAGTCAAGGTGTAGTACAGGGTCAATGAACATGCGTAAGGTAATGTCTATAACTTTAAGTTCTTTTTTAGGGAAACCTTTATCTATTAACGTATTAAATAAAGCCCAAGTCAGGTCTACGTCATTGACGCAGTATCTACCATACTTCTCCATCTCAAGGTCTGAAAAGTCTAAACGGCGGTAACCTAGCGCATCGTTTACTTCCGTGCCTTTTTCGCCTAGCTTATACCTTTCAACCAATACAGCCAAACTACCGCCAGCATCTACGCCATGAAGCGCACGAGCCATGCAAAGAGTATCAAGCCAACCTTTAGGCTTAATATTAAAATGCCACGAAAGAATTGCACCATCAAACTGAGTATTATGAGCAAGCACCAAACTATTAGCCCAATCAAATTGAGTAAACCATTTAGCAATTTCTTTTTGACTACCTGTAAACCACTCCGTAGCACTATCATTCTCCTTAACTGCTACACCAATAACTTCAAATCTATCGTGCCGCACATACTCTTCAGTTGTAAACTTCTTTAGCCCATAGTCTTTGTCATAGTAAGTCTCAAAGTCTATTGTAATTATGTTCATTTGTATTTTGCGCTTGAATAAGTAATGCTTGAGCCTTCGGCTCGTATAGTCGTTTTACCAAATGGGTCAAAAGGTTCTTCTTGTTTTTCATTCATTAAAGTTTTTAATACATCTTTATCAAACTGGGACATTATCACTTCTCTTAGTGCATTCTTCAATGCTTTATCTTCTTCGTCAGTAAAGTAGTCCTTATACCGATCAATGATTGCTGACCACTTATTATACTTTGCGCTATCCAAAAATTCTTCGGGATTAGTTTTAATCCGTTCTAATAAAATCTTTACACCTGAGTGCATATCACCCTCCTATACTTGTGTGGTTTAATACCATTCGTATGTAATTCAATCTTGCCCTGTGTTTCTAGTTCTTTCAAATACTTCCATGTCATCTTGTAACGTAACCCTACTACCCTAGCTATCTCTTTAATAGTTAAGGGGTTCCCGCGCAGGGCATACATCACTTGCGCCAAACGTACTTTATTCGATTCCCGACTCATCGCATCGTTCTACTAAAGCGGCATACCCACAAATATCTATTAAGTTATCTCTATGTGTGGGGTCATTAGCAAACCTAGCAACTTTTACAAGCATCATCAATGCGGCAACATCCTTAGAATCTAAGTCAGCTATATCCTTTGGCATTGCTCCCAAGTAAGCCTTCCACATCACTGCAATCGTGCTTAAGTTTTTGCTTGGGTGTCCGTAAGTTTTTTCCCTATCGCCATAAATAATGTTATACGCATCTTCAAGAATGTTAGTGCTCATTATCTTCTTCCGGTTCTTTAATAGTTCTGTCAAACATGTTCCCCAAATCTTTTAAATAGTCTTTGCGACTCATACCCAAAGACTTAGCTATCATCGTAGAAATAATAGACGTTGCATTTAAAGCATCTACCGTATTACATTCCGACTGACTAAAAAATTCATCAATCCCATCTACTAATTCTTTAACTTTGTTTTGGTGTTCCTTCATGTTCATCTCCATCTCCTTTTATCAAATCAAATAGTGCTCCGGATTTAACTACCCCTTTACCTTCCGCTATTGTCATTAACATTAGCTTCAATGCGCCTATACCTGTCTCATCAACTATAAAAGAATACCCACCATTGTTTATTATTTGCATGAGATTCTTTTCTTGTAGTGCTGTTACTTTACCGCCATTCGCTTTGCACTCAATACCAATGAACTTTCCACGTATACACGCTACTAAATCAGGGATACCGGCAGAACCATAGCCACTAGCAACAGGGTAAAAGTGATAAGCACCCACTTCTTTTAGGATACTTACCACTTTATTCTTAACCTTTTTCTCGGGTGTCGTCATGGGTTATCTTTAATTTAGGTTTATATGGTTTAACAAATCCTTTGTAATGATTAGGTCTAACAGTTCTAGGCTCATCATAGAATTCACGTTGACCCATTACATAATCTATGTTTGTAAAAATAATACTGCCATCTTTTTGTTGAGCCGCAGTATCTACAAACGCACTAGGATTTTCAGCATGTAGCTGAGCCAATACTTTATCAATCTTATTGGTAGTTTCCTTTTCCGTAATGGCATTGTGTTTCTTGCGATTGTCACCATACCAACCACTTGAGGCGGCACGTAATCTTGCTTGTTGGTCTTTATTTAATAACATGTTATTCCTTAGCATCCAATAGGTTGAAATGGTCCATCTGTTGAAGTATCCCAACAACAAATACCACCTGTCGGGGACTTCTCGCATTTGGTTCCGGCATACACACCTACTGACATTGCTACTAACATCAATCCTATAAACATCTTTTTCATTTCACTCTCCTCTTTGGTTTAACTGCAACAATACCTCGTTCTACTTCAGGTTGTTTCTTTCGTGCTTCAAGCATTAAGTCTGCTACTTGGTAACACATAGCCGCATCTAATTCTTTACTTTCAATAAACTTTCTACTCATCATTGCAAACATAGCAAAGCAATCTCTTAAGTCATTCTCATTCATACATCTTTCCTGTCATTTTTTTGGCAAACTTTTTCCAACTACTTGGACTTACTGCCACATAAAAAATACCATCTCGAACTTTACGACCTACTGTTCCTATGTCTTTAGTTTTACCAGCCGTTTTTAATATAGCTACTTTGTCTTTAATGTCTTGACATAGTTCATGTTCATCGCATCGAATACGTGCTGGCTTAAACAACTTTCCACCTAGCATCTCAACTGCACACAACCCATCTACATCAAAGAACTCCACACGAACTGTGCCTAATATCACTCTTACTCCTTGTTTTTCTTGGTTTTACAAACATAGTAATCCTTGTCTTTAACAAAGTCAATCTAGGGATTTACCCCTATTACTTTCTTGCTATGTTCTTTTGAGAATCCACTTTCAATAGTAGAAACTACATACGGAAACTCTAAACTCCAACCATCATCTCCCCAAGCATCTTCATGTACATCATCTGTTTCCTCACCAACACGAGCATATTTACCAGCATAGCCATCATCGTAATCCTCGGCTAAATTCATCACTCGAGTTAAGGCTGATTCAGATTCTTCATACCACTTCCATGAGTCAGCTTCAAAGTGTAATAGTCCATCAGAATCCAACCACATGTTGTTTAAGAATTCATTGATTACCTCATTACCTTCTATTTTTAACAAGGCAACAAATGACTCAGGTTGTTTTACTGAAAGGCAAAATGCTACGACTGATCTATACCCCATTTTTATTTTCCTCCACATCGTATATCTCCACGTCTACATCGTCGGGTTCTCTACCATTTACATCTACTTCCCATACTTTTTCCTTGGCTTCTTCCCAAGTGTCAGCTTCTACTTCTACTTTGTAATACTGTTTGTGTATTACCCATCCTGTCCATGTTTTCATTTCTCTCTCCTTAGAACATTGCCAAGATTTCATCAACCTTGGATTTAACGGAACTACGAATAGCCTCTGACTCACGTACATCATCAGGCGCAACACCCACCAAAGCCTTCTCCAACTTCATACGTGCTTGCTCTAGCTTGGGGTCATTGGTTACGTTTAGCTTGGTTAGCAACGAGCATAGTTCAGATGCATTGGTGATAGTTGTATCGTAGAACTTTTTCTTCTTCTCATCTGTGAAATCAAGACGATCACTCATATGCTTTAGGGTTTCATGCAAGCGTGTCCATGCTTCGCCCATTGCATCGTTCAACTTAGTTTCATAGAAGTTCTTGTACTGAGCTTCTAGTTCTTTTTTGGCTTCTTCTTCAACCTCTACTCGGAAGTCACCCACATCAGGCACAGGCGCAAACACATAACGAAAACCAAACTTGCAACGTAAGTCATCAGCTAAAGGATATTCCTTACGATCAAACAACGCACCAAGCGTAAACGCAGAAGAAGAAACCAGTTCCGGATATTCTAACAAGAACTCATCTACCGCTTCGTTATACTTCTGCTCGTACTCGTTAAGCACCGTCTTATAATCAAAAAAGTTCTTCATCGGTAGTAAGCGTGCGCCACTATCTGACCAAGGTAAGGTGTTATCAATACTCCAGCGACGTACCTCACTAACGATCTTCTGCACTTGTTCTAACTTATCCGAGCCAGCCAATAACTTCTTGTGATAGTTACCAGCCCGAGCCTTAGTACCCTTAGCACTATCTACTTCCTCAGATACTTTCCTATCCATCTTGCGACCTGTCCACATAGAGATGTTGAGGTCTACTAGCATTGCATTATTTCCAATCATTTTGATTCTCCTTGTTGGTTTGACTTACTACTCGGTAGTAAGTCGTGGAACTCTATCTCTATCCTTTGCGCCATCATAATCATTGCTTGAGAATGACTCAACTCCATATCAATATCGTTTTCTAACAATGCTTTAGCCCGACGAAAGGCGGCTTTTGCTTTCTTTTGCAACATCAGCGTTTCATAATCTCTAGGTATTGCCATATCAATCTCCAACGTAAATACCAACACCGCATGGCGCATCAATGTTCTTAGAAGTAATACCCCAAAATACAGGTGTCTTCCAATTACCCCAATCGCTTATATAACCATCGGTTAAAACAATACAACATTCAAGGTCTATCTTATGTTCCTCGATATAAGGTGGTATGCATGATGCATCTGTACCCCCACCACCTGCAGGTTTAGTAGATGACATGATGCACTCATAGTCACCCCTGTCGTACTTCTCATGGGCACATACATGTGTATCCCAATAGATCAGATCAATGCCTTCGGGTTGTACATGATTACAGATAGATAGAAGTTCACCTAAGAATTGTCCGATCTCCTCAGTACCGATACTGCCCGACATATCTATTGCTACACCGATACGACCTACCGCTTCACCGACAACACTAGGCATGTAAACCCCTTGATCTACCCACCTACGATTGGGTCTGCGCCAAGTAGAATTATCCCGATCCACGCAAATAGAATTTACAAACTCACGTAGTACATCTCGCCAGTTCACCTTGGGTTCCATTGCTTCGGTTATCTCCCGAGGTACGTTGCCGTTTAGTTTGCCAGCTAGTAGCGCACCTTGCCTTAACGCTTGATCGACTTCACGAGCCAAGGCTTGTTTTTCATCTTCCGACATTTCATTTGCGCCATCCCAATCGTGTTCGTCAAAGCCCTGCCCATCTTCCGATTCTTCAGTGCCATCACCATTGCCTTTTCCATTTTGCTTCCTTTGTTTTGCTTGTTGCATTAGAGTTCTAAATACTTCCCCCGCATCCATGCCACGATACTTCTCATCAAGACACCCACCCTCGGGTAACGTAACCGCCTGTCCGCTTGGGTCTGAGTCGTGAATCATTAAATTGATAACGTAATCGCATGCCATGTTTGCTAACTGTGGTTGTTTCTCATAGAGATGTTTCCATACAGTTGTATGACGGAAAGCCTTGTGTAAGTTCTCGTGCAAGATTAAACCCTTTAACTCAGGTTCACTTAACTTATCTACAAACTTCCTACCATAGTAAGTATTTCTACCATCGGTACATGCAGTAGGCATATCATCACGCACCTCGGTCTTGCCTAGCATAAAGATACCGGAATACAGGCAATACTTAGGGTCATTCATCAATGCTACATGGGACTTCTGAACTCGTTGTTCTGCTGATAGCTTAGCCATTATTTTTCTCCTTGTTAATACTGTTTGACAGTATTGGGTTTAGTCCTTCGGGTAGGCGGGTCATGTTGTCTTGGTTTCTTAACACCGAAAAATTACTAGTGCCATCTAATAAATCAACTAAATGGTAACTCTTGGTGTAATTTAACAAAGTAATCTTCCCAATCCCCTCACCCTTAATTAGTACCCAATCACCTACCTTTAGAACAGCCATTGATTGTCTGTTGCCCATTTGACAAAGTCCTTATTAGATACCGCCATTGATTGCTTAGTAGATGACTTCACAATAGATCGTGCAAACAACGCTTGTAATTCCTTGTCTAATCTATCTGCATACTTGAGCCATTTACCTAGCGTATCCTTGTCCACCCGACTAATAGCTGAGAACACTAAGATACATTTAGCTACTGCATCATCAGGAACTTTAGCAGTATTCGGGCTATCCATAATCGCTTCCCATGTAGGTAACTTATCCACCACAGTAAAGAACGCTTGCATATCACGAGCCGCACTCTCACCTATCGTACCAGCCAATGCTGTAATAGTTACTGCTTCACCCAATGCGCTACGCTTCTTAGCTATATGGCTAGCTTTTTCTAGTGAACGTGGTGTTACAAACGCAGTCTGTCCGGCTCTCGTTGGATTAAAGATGTACGGATTATCTCGTTGCGCTTGGTCGGTGTAAGACTCTAACGCTTGGGGAAATTGTTTTACCCATGCAATAACCTCGGGGGCAATCTCATTGTCTAATGCCCAAGCACCCCATGAATCTCCATCTACCGAACCATCTGCGCCAAAGCCAGCATGCGGTTTGCGTACAGTCACAAAGCACACACGATTACGAGCATGAGCCTCAAGACTATCGCCTACCCCATCAGTAGCTAGGTTTGTAGTACCAAAGACAATCGAACCCTCGGGCAGTTTCACGTCACCAATACGCTTCTCGAGCATGAGAGTTAGGAGTACGTTTTTTACCGCTTTCATTGCTTTACCGATCTCGTCAAGCATCACGATGACAGGTTTACCTGATTGGAACTTGAACCTAGCGTTGGGTGCAAACTTTGTTACCTTTAAATCTGTTTCGGTTTGCTCGGTATACGGTAGGGCAAAGTCACCTAGGTCTAACAGGGTGCAGTCAATGTATGCCATCTCGTAGGCAGGGAACCGCTTAGACAAAACTCCTAACATACTTGACTTACCAATTCCAGGTTCGCCTTGACCGATTACTGTTACATCTGAACCAACTGTTGCAATCATGTTGGCAAACTCGTTTAAAGATACAGAACTTCCAAATTTAATACTCATGGTAAATCTCCTTGAAAAAATAAGTAAAAAGAAAAGATGCCAGTTCCCTAAAAGAAACCGACTTACTACTCGGTAGTAAACCGATACAACTAATATAAAACCTAACTAAAGTTAGGTCAATACCCTACAACAAATTAGTCATCACCTTGCCAGCTTCAACTTCCTTGGTAGTATGAATATCACATGCCGCCTTTACCACAAAGTCAATGCGACGGATAACCGAATCCACCTTGTAGCGTTTCTCGTATATATCTCGGTCATGCATTTGGGTCTTGTTGCTCCAAGTAGTTTCATACTGCTCGGTGCGTACAGTTATTCGTTCTTCGTAATTAACTCCTTCGACCACTAGGCACAGCATTTGCACCATCATTTCGTTATCATTTGACTGCATCATGCGATATAAAGTTTTAGCAGTAGTTTCATGTAGGCTTCCTGCTAAATCGTAATGATTAAAGGTATGGGTTACTTCTTTGGGTGCGCCATCTTCCATTACCACTTCTTTTACCTTGTAGTTCACCCTACCCCAGTTTTCATAGGTCGCATACTTGTCCACCATCTCGTTACGAATCCACCCGTCTGACATCTTAAGCATGATTCGAACAAAATCCCTGAACTCTTTGACCTTACTGCGTGCTTCCTTAGACTTGGTTCGGTCTATTACTTTTTGCACTACCTTCTCAGGGTTATCTATGGTGTAAGTATCGGAGTCAGGGTTAAACCTTAGTATGGTCTTGCCTTCTCGGTTAAGTACGAACGCACCGCCTAGCTTTTGCCCATTTATCCATAGTTTGTTGTACTTCTTATATGTTATAAGTCCATAGGGTAGGTAGCGACTCATAAACTCAGCAGTGGTTGGGGTTACGTATCCATTAGCTTGTAAATAAATGTCGCCGTCGGGTGCATACAATACGCAGTCGGTGTTGTACAGGTGTGCGCCATAACATTCAAAACCTTCCATATCTAAAGCGGCAGGTGGTACTACCCATGCCTTTGCTACTGTTTCCCAGCACCTACGACGATCACCGATTGGTTTGATTTCCGTTGGTCTGCCACGAATGGGCACGACTGTGTTGAACTTCTCTTTAAACTTTTTAAATTGTTCGATACTCATGGTAACTCTCCTTGTTTGGTTTGATTTAACTTCTGCTACAACTACGACTTACTACTTGGTAGTAATCCAATGCAGTGCATATACAAGTACACCGAATGGCACGATTACTATTAGTGCACCCCATATAGAACCACCTAAGAAATCAAATAATTCCTCTAAGTCTGACCGATCTCTCCATATAGGGGTTGCGTAGTCTGCATCTCTGAAGGCTTCGCTTGCAGTTCGGTGGGTCTTGTTGTGGTGTATGAATTGGGCAGTATCATTGCCAATGTAGGGGGTACTTCTTTTAGATGTTCTCATATTCTTCTCCGCCATAAGGTTTATAAGGGTGCTTCGGACTTAACTTCGTACCAAATACATAGTGGTTCGGGTTTCTTTCCTTGATTATTTCTCGTTTTTCCTCGGCTGTTTGTGCCTGTTTGAGCAAGGTTCCAAGGCTTGGGGTTTTCTCCTTTCGTTTAGGTAGTGGTTGATCATCTCGTATTACTCGCATGGTTTTCATGTTGTCCTCTTAGGGTTAAGTTCTTTTAGGGTTTGGGGGTCGTGGATATAGTAGTAATTCGACTTGTTTAGTGGTGCAATCGTGTGGCTTTTAGATACTTGTTGGGCTAACTCCTCTCCACAAAACAGGCATAACTTGTACCCTAACTCCCATCTTTTAGGGTTTACCTCATCACCGCAACACTTACATATGTTATTCATTGCTTTCCCCCATTAGTTCTAGGTTATGTTTCGCTATGACTTTCCACAAGTCTTGATTGATAAGGCTACGTTCTCCCCAGCTTGTTGAATCCGCTAGGATTACCTTACTATAAAAGGTTACTGCACTTAATACAAACGATTCCCCTACTGAGTCAGGGGTCATTGCCTTTAGTAAAGTTTTGTTTCGTTTGATGGTTCTATTTGCTTCGTACTTACTCATGGTTCTCTCCTTATAAAAACAACACACAAAAAAACTTAAAAGGGCAGACTGAACGCAGTCCACCCGATAAATCCTCTCATTTGTTTATTTGCCGTCTGCTAGTTTCTCGCAGTCCTTGTCAGGGGTTAGGGCATGGGGTGGGTTATATGCATGGCATAGAGTTGTGTTGTGGTTTGGAACTTGGTTGACTTACTACTTGGTAGTAACTCGGTGTTAGTTCGTGCTTTTAATAACTGCAACATAACTCTTACATATAACTACACCCATAGGAATACTGCTCACACATGGAATTGCCTGTCCGCTTAAATGAACTTCACATGGCTACGCCTATCCTATACTCGGTTTGTATCCCGAGCATTTACCTAATTTTTAAAGAGCAATCACCACCGAATAAAAACAAAATGAAACGAATTACTACTCGGTAGTAAGTGAGTGTTGCGCCAAGTCGCTTTGTCCACTCGATATATCTATTATACCTCTAACATAAAGCTATGTCAATACCCTTTACTCTGTCAAGATGTTCACTCGTTTTGTTCACTGAGTTCAGCCATGTTCACTATTGCATGCACAGGGTTATAGGTAATAACTAAAAGGCTTAGCGGGTTTTTAATGCCAAATGTTCACTCGTGAACAAATATATACACCTTAGAAAAGGGTCGTCTTTTCTCGTACTTTTTGACATTGTAAAGCTATACACTGTAAAGGTAAAATCTTGGGGAGGTATACATTCTAAAAGTGAGTGAACAAGTGAACATATATAATAATAATAATAATAAAAAGAAAGAAAGAGTATATAAAACAAGAACTTAGCCTATGTGCAACGCAACAAAAGTTTGTTCACTGATGAGTGAACATGACTGAACATAGTGAACATGGGAATTCCCTGCACCTCGCCGTCTTATTTGTAAAAACTGGTTTCAACTTTCGGGCTATCTTTGCCCATTTACTACCGAGTAGTAAGTCAAACCATGTTTAAAACGTAAACGCACGACGCATTGACCTCGCCCACCTCGCATACTTAGTCCATACAATACGCAAAGAAAAAGTGACATCAAAAAGAAATTTAGTCGGCCTCGCCGACCTGAATGACACCAGTTCCCTAAAAAAAAGGGCGAAAAAAAACCCCGCTTGTTAGGCGGGGTCTAGTCGGGTACTGCTTACTCTCCGTCGAATTCGTCGAGAGCATCAATTAAAAAGCTGGCAAGTTCTGCAGTTTTGTCATCTGCTTTGAACTTATTAAACATCTCGCGCAATCCCTTGACAATATCTTCTATCTTGGCATCACCCTTAAACTTAACTCCTGATACTGCTTTGCCCTTTGGCGCTGTGCTAGCACCCTTTTTAGTAGGCTGAGCATATGGCTTGTGAGCAAAGTTTTTACCCTCATTTACTGCGATACGAACTGCAGTCAGTTTATTAGCAAGGGTTGATCCCGTATAACCTAAACCGATTAGGCTTTCGTTTAAGCGAACCATAAAGGCATCACCACTACGAACTGTGCCTACGGGTTTACCCTTACGGTACTTATGCTCTGCTTTGCATAAGTTATCCATGTCTTTGCCAATGGTATCACCAGTCTTAATCAATTCAGCGATACTAATAGCACGTTGCTCTGATGCAGTAAGTGCGATTGCTTTGTTGTCTTTGTGAGTTGTTTTCTTTACAGTCATTTTTAATACTCCTTGATATATCGTCGTAAACAATATGTCCCGAACCGATAACTCTATTGTGCCTATACTATAACTATATGTCAAGGGTAATTTGATACTACTAAGTAGTAATCCGCTAGCCCGTTGTGCCGACCCCCACCCCCCAAAATTGGTCAGATGGGACCCACTCGCACCCTGTGCTGTGTTTTGCACAGTAGATTACTAATTTTTTAAAAATTCTAAAACTAAGGGTTTTCCCTAATAGCCCCCCTTCCCTTTTTTAATGCAGACCCCCCGGGGGTATATATAAAAAATTAAAAAATCTATACAGATCAAAAAGATATGCATAAAAAGTGCATGAAACTTTAATAAAACGTAATTATGCTGCACCGCAACAATTGTGTGATATACTACACAAAAGGTTCCCAAACGGAACCTAACAACTTAAAGGAAACGATATGTTTGATTTCAGTAAACAAACTAAGCAGTACGAAGAATTAGCAGAGCGCATTAAAGAAATAAACGAGTTTTGGATTAATTTCATCACTTCAAGCCTTAAACAGTTTACTAAGTAATTACCCGGGGGCGAAAGCCCCCCCCATACCCTTTTTGGGTCCCCCTTTGTCACGGGATAGGTATATAATTTTTTTAAACAAAATTAACGACTGGGGGAGTGTTTTGGATGAAATTCACAGTAAAAAAAATAGACCTAAAAAATTCTTCACATCAGACGGTAATTATGTATCTTCAGAAAAAGATACTACCCGAGGATTCCCCATACAAACCGGACCGGGGCCATTGGTGGGTTGCATATGCAGAGGATGGAAAACCTGTTGGTTTTGCGGGTTTAGTCCGTTCGATCACGTGGACAGATACAGGTTACTTATGTAGATCCGGCGTACTTGATAGTTTTACTGGGCACGGTTTACAAAAACGTTTTATACTCGCCAGAATTCGGAAAGCAAAAGAGCTGGGTTGGAATTGGTTAATTACGGACACGACAGATAACCCAGCTTCCTCTAATAGCTTAATCAACTGCGGTTTTAAACTATACGATCCAAGAAATCCTTGGTCATTTAAGAATGCGTTGTACTGGAAGAGGAAGATAACACACGATGCCGTACAAGGACTTAAACGAAAGAAAAAGAAAACATGCAGCGTATAGTGCTAATCACTATGAAAAGAATAAAGAAGAAGTAAAAGAAAAAAATAGGGTACGTCGTAAAACATTAAGAGCGAAATGGGTTGCTTATAAGTCAGGATTTGTTTGCACAAAATGCGGGGAAGACCATCCAGCTACATTTGATTTTCACCACATTGTTAGATCAGACTACTCAAGCATTAACAAACTAATAGCCGATGGGCGTTTTACCAAAGCAATGGAAGAAGTAAAAAAATGTATTTGCCTTTGTGCAAACTGCCATAGAAAATTACACCATGAAGAACGAGAAGCGAAGCGAATAAAAACCTGATACACTTGAAAAACCTACACATCTATACGGGGCGGACATGCCTATAGTCGTAGAGCCAGAATCTGGAATACCTTTTCCTTTCGATACAAACCCGGAAGAAATAGAGCAGTTCAGAGAACGGGCTAAAGCAGCAGTTGAAACAATTAAAGAAATCATCGCACTAGGCGGTGAAATGGAAATAGATGAAGACGACAGAAATACTGCCCGTCGATCTGTCACGTCCAATCAAACCATTAAAATCAAAGAAGCCAATGCAGGTACTCTGGTACACCTAGAAGCTATTCTGTCCGAATATGACAAAGAACTTTTAAATGCTTCTAGCCGACTACGCAATTACGTTACCAACAAACTTCTTTTAGATACTGCTAACGACGACGCTAAGACAAGACTTAGAGCTTTAGAATTGCTTGGTAGGGTTAGTACTGTTGGGCTATTTAGCGATAAGTTAGAGATTGAGGTTAAACAACGTAAAGTAGAAGATATTGATGCTGAGTTAGGCATTTTGCTTGAAAAGTATTTAGGTGATGTAGTTAAGGTAGATGACGGGGAAGACGAATTAGATCAAGTAGTTAAAGAGCGTAGCCTGTTAGAGATGAGCGAAGCGGAAATAGGGTTACCAGACAATACCGCCCCTGAAAATCAAATAAACGCCGCAGACCTAGTTAGGATAGAAGATGGTGAAATTGTGACGGACTTTGATGATTGATCCTAAAAAACTAGAGCTTTTAAAGCAACATAAAAATAAACTTCCACCAGAAGTAAGAGCTAGGATTGGGGAGTTACTTGAAGAAAAAGACGAAATAGAGACGGTTAGCGAAGCTAAAGATAACTTTATGACGTATGTAAATTATGTTTGGCCTAGTTTTATTCATGGAAAACATCACGTTAGAATGGCAAGAGCCTTTGAAAGGGTAGCTAATGGAGAAGTTAAACGCCTTATTATTAACATGCCTCCTCGCCATACTAAGTCTGAATTTGCTTCTTACCTTTTACCTGCTTGGTTCCTTGGAAAGTTCCCTGGAAAGAAAGTCATTCAGACGTCTCATACAGCGGAACTTGCGGTTGGTTTTGGTCGTAAAGTCCGAAATTTGGTTGATAGTGACGTATATAAAGACATTTTTCCGGATGTAGCGCTCCAGTCAGACTCAAAAGCAGCAGGGCGTTGGGCTACAAACAAGGGTGGTGACTATTTTGCTATTGGTGTAGGTGGTGCGGTTACCGGTAAAGGCGCTGATCTGCTCATTATTGATGATCCCCACTCAGAACAAGAGGCTACAATAGCCGAAACCAATCCAGAAGTCTACGATAAAACGTACGAATGGTATACATCAGGCCCAAGACAGCGTTTACAACCGGGTGGCGCCATCGTAGTGGTAATGACAAGGTGGTCTAAGAAAGATTTAACGGGTCAAGTTCTTAAATCCGCTATGCAAAGAAGCGGAGAAACATGGGAAGTCATTGAATTTCCTGCACTTTTACCTTCGGGTAAACCCTTATGGCCTGAATTTTGGTCAAAACTGGAGCTAGAAGCGCTAAAAGCCGAACTTCCTAACGGAAAATGGATGGCGCAATACCAACAAGCCCCTACTTCGGACGTAAATGCCATTATAAAACGAGAATGGTGGAAGGTTTGGGAGCAGGACGAGCCACCTTTTTGTGAATTTTTGATTCAATCTTGGGATACAGCATTTTTAAAGACCGAACGCAGCGATTACTCGGCGTGTACTACTTGGGGCGTGTTTTATCACGATGACGACACAGGCAAACCACAGGCAAATATTATTTTGCTCAACTGTTTTAAGAAACGGATGGAATTTCCTGAACTAAAACAACGGGCAATGCAGGAGTGGAAAGAATGGGAACCCGATAGTTTGATTGTTGAAGCAAAAGCTTCAGGTGCTCCCTTAGTATTTGAGTTACGGGCAATGGGCATTCCGGTACAAGAGTTCGTACCTTCTCGTGGAAATGATAAAATAGCGCGACTTAACGCAGTTGCTGATATATTTGCGAGTGGGCATGTATGGGTTCCAAATACGCACTGGGCAGAAGAGCTAGTTGAAGAAGTAGCAAGTTTTCCTTCAGGCGAGCATGATGACTTAGTGGACTCGATGAGCCAAGCGTTATTGCGGTACAGAAAAGGCGGCTTTATTCGGTTGGCGACGGATGAAGAAGATGAAGTTAGAGGATTTAAATCTAGTCGCAATCGCGGCTACTACACTGTATAAGGTATTTTATGGCTATTGAAAAAGGTTTGTATCAAGCTCCAGAAGGACTAGATGCTCTTGGCGTTGCAGAGCCAGCTTTGGAAATTGAAATTGAAGATCCAGAAGCTGTTCGTATTGGTATGGATGGTTTAGAAATTGAACTTGAGCCAAAAGAACCTAGCGATGAAGACTTTGATGCAAACTTAGCTGAATACATGAATGAGAGTGATCTTACTCAACTTATTGGAGATTTACTAGGTGATTTTGATTCAGATATTTCTAGTCGTAAAGATTGGGTTCAAACTTACGTCGATGGTTTAGAACTACTTGGTTTAAAAATTGAAGATCGTATTGAGCCGTGGCCCGGTGCATGTGGTGTGTATCACCCAATTCTTAGTGAAGCGATTGTAAAATTCCAGTCTGAAACTATGATGGCTACATTCCCTGCAGCCGGTCCAGTTAAAACTCAAATCATTGGTAAAGAAACTCCAGCTAAAAAAGAATCTGCTGAACGTGTCAAAGAAGACATGAACTATCAGTTAACCGATGTAATGCAAGAATACAGACCTGAGCACGAGCGTATGTTGTGGGGCTTGGGTCTCGCTGGTAATGCGTTTAAGAAAGTGTATATTGATCCAGCGCTAGATCGTCAAGTCAGTATGTATGTTCCTGCGGAAGATATTGTTGTACCGTATGGCGCCTCTTCTCTTGAGACTTCAGATCGTGTAACGCATGTAATGCGTAAAACCGAAAATGAATTGCGCCGTTTACAAGTGTCTGGTTTTTATCGAGATATAGATTTAGGAACACCAGACAATATATTAGATGAAGTAGAAAAGAAAATTGCTGAGAAACTTGGTTTTAGAGCAACCTCAGATGACCGTTATAAAATTTTAGAGATGCACGTTAACCTCGATCTTCCGGGGTATGAACATAAAGACGATGATGAAGAACCTACAGGTATAGCTCTACCATATGTAGTTACTATTGAAAAAGGTAGTAATACTGTGCTATCTATTCGTCGTAACTGGGAGCCAGATGATGAAAGACACCAAAAACGACAGCACTTTGTTCACTACGGGTATATTCCCGGCTTTGGTTTCTATTGTTTTGGTCTTATCCATCTTATCGGAGCTTTTGCTAAATCTGGTACTTCCATTCTCCGCCAGTTGGTTGATGCAGGATCCCTTGCGAATTTGCCGGGTGGCTTTAAGACCCGTGGCTTGCGAGTCAAAGGCGATGATACACCGATAGCTCCCGGAGAGTTCCGTGATGTAGATGTACCTAGCGGCACGATGAAAGACAACGTAATGACGTTGCCGTATAAAGAGCCAAGTCAAGTTTTAGCCGCATTACTTGACAAGATAATCCAAGAAGGCCGTGCGTTTGCTTCTGCTGGAGATATGAAGATTGCTGATATGTCAGCCAATTCACCGGTAGGTACAACCCTCGCAATTTTGGAACGCACTCTAAAGGTAATGTCGGCTATTCAAGCACGTATTCACTATTCGATGAAACAAGAATTTAAACTCTTGAAAAAAATTATTGCTGAGTACACACCAGAAGAGTATAGCTATGAGCCTGTGGAGGGTTCGCCCCGTGCGAAAAAGTCGGATTATGACTCTGTGGACGTTATTCCGGTATCTGACCCAAATGCCGCTACGATGGCGCAAAAGATTGTTCAATACCAAGCAGTTCTTCAGTTGGCTCAACAAGCGCCTCAGCTCTATAACTTGCCGTTACTCCACCGCCAAATGCTTGACGTCCTCGGCATCAAAGACGCAGCAAAACTTGTACCAATGGCGGATGACCAGAAACCTGAAGATCCGGTTACGGAAAACCAAAACCTTTTAATGGTTAAACCCGTTAAGGCATTTTTGTATCAAGACCATCAAGCTCATATTGCGGTGCATATGTCGTTTTTACATGATCCCAATGTTCAACAATTACTACAAAACAACCCAATGGCTCAACAAATTATGTCTGCTGCAATGGCACACGTAAACGAGCATTTAGGATTCCAATATCGTATTAATATTGAAAAACAGTTGGGTATGCCATTACCAGCTCAGACAGATGAGCACGGCGAAGATAGTAATATGGACCCAGAAGTAGAAGCACGTTTAGCCCCATTACTTGCTCAAGCAGCTGTTCAGTTGTTGCAACAAAATCAACAACAAGCAGCACAAGCCCAAGCACAACAACAAGCGCAAGACCCAATTGTTCAAATGCAACAACAAGAGCTTCAGATTAAAGCGCAAGAACAACAACGCAAATCACAGAAAGATGCGGCAGACATTCAAATTGCGCAAGAAAAACTAATGCTTGAGCGTGAGCGTATTGGTACACAAGCGCAAACAGAAGCAAAGAGAACTGCGACAGAAGCAATACAAGCGCAAGACAAACTTAATGCTGATCTTTTTAAACACGCTGCTACACACGCACATGAACAAACTAAACATGAAAAAGAGTTGCTAGCTAAAAAGGAAGTAAAAACCAAGAAAGGTGAGTAATGCTTGAAAAAGGACTAAAGCATCTATTACAACAAATAGATGACAAAGTGGGGGTTTTACAGGAATCCCTAGGTACAGGAGTAGCACAAGACTACGCTGGATACCAAAAGATGTGCGGAGAGATACAGGGTCTGCTGATCGCACGTTTAAATATATTAGATCTTCTTAAAAACTTGGAGCATTCCGACGATGAATGACGCCTTAGATTTATCACAAGCAGTAGATTTACAAGCAGTAATGAACAAAGCAGCTAGCGACAAAGCAAAGCAGCTTCCTAAACCCTCCGGCTACCGGATCCTATGCGCAATTCCTGAAGCAGAGGAATCATACGATAGTGGGATCATAAAGTCAGATGAAACTAGACGACATGATGAGCTTTTAACTACAGTATTGTTTGTAGTTGATCTTGGCCCTGAATGCTATGCGGATAAAACCCGTTTTCCTACAGGTCCTTGGTGCAAACAAGGCGATTTTATTCTCGTTCGACCAAATGCCGGTACACGCCTAGTTATTCATGGTCGTGAATTCCGCATTATTAATGACGATTCTGTAGAGGCTGTAGTTGAAGATCCTCGTGGAATTAGTCGTAAATTCATTTAAGGAGTAGGTTATGGATCAAGTTGAATTTGAATTTCCAGACGAAAAGTCTAAAAAAGAAGCACAAAATGTAGAAAAATCCCCTGAATTTGAAATTGAAATTGAGGATGATATTCCACCGGATGACCGCAATCGAAAGCCAGTAGATAAAGAAACTGTCAAAAAACTTGAGGTAGAAGTTGATGAATTAGATAAGTACAGCCTTGATGCTAAGGAAAAACTTATTAAAATGAAAAAAGTTTGGCATGATGAGCGCCGCGCTAAAGAAGAGGCAGATCGTGAACGCCATGAAGCATTAAAAGTTACCAAACAGCTTATGGAAGAAAATAGATCGCTAAAGTCTAAACTTTCTACTGGTGAAGAAGAATACGTTAGCGCTTCAAAGCAAAACGCTGTTTTGGAATTAGATTCCGCTAAAAAAGCATATAAAGATGCCTACGATGCGGGTGATTCCGATCAATTAGTTGAAGCACAAGAGCGTCTTACAATGGCTAAGATTAAGGTAGATAAATTAGACAATCATAGTCCCGTTTATAGAAAACCTGTCGAAGATGAAAGAAATGATGTACAAAGCTTCCAAGAGCAATCTGCACCTAAGCCTGACAAAAAGGCTTCAAAGTGGCAAAAGCGTAATACGTGGTTTGGTCAAGACGAAGAAATGACTAGCCTAGCGCTTGGATTGCATGAGAAGCTAAAACGAACCGGTGTAAATATCGGGTCGGATGAGTATTACGATGCTATTGACACCACAATGCGTCGCCGTTTTCCAGAAGCTTTTGAAGATAATTCAAATGACGACGAAAACGAAAAAGTAGAAAGTAGGACCGAAGAACCACAGAAAACTTCTAAACCGAAATCGAGCACGGTTGTAGCGCCAGCCTCGCGGAGTACTTCACCGAAGAAGATTCGATTGAGTAATACGCAAGTAGCCCTAGCTAAGAAGTTAGGTTTAACCCCTGAGCAATATGCCCGTGAACTTACAAAATTGGAGGCCCAAAATGGCTAGTAACAAATTAACTCGTGAGCTAGAAAACAGAGAAGTAATGGAACGCCCTAAAGAGTGGCGTCAACCGGAGCTACTCCCTGAGCCTGACAAACAGGCTGGTTTTGCTTATCGCTGGATTCGTACTTCGACTCTAAATACCGCTGATCCACGTAACTTGTCCGCTAAATTGCGCGAAGGTTGGGAGCCAGTAAGAATTGAAGAACAACCTAAATTTCAACTTTTAGTTGATCCCAATAGTCGTTTTAAAGACAATATTGAGATTGGCGGGTTACTGCTTTGCAAAACCCCTGAAGAGTTTGTTCAACAGCGTAGCGAATACTATGCTAAACAAACAGCTGCTCAGACGGATGCTGTAGACAATAACTTAATGCGCCAAAGTGATCCCCGGATGCCCCTTTTTAAAGAAGGTAAATCCTCGACTAGCTTTGGTTCTGGTAAATAACTTTTTTATATTGGAGATTTAAATGGCTTATCCAACCGTTTCTGCTCCCTATGGATTAGACCCTGTTAACCGTATTGACTTTATGCCCTATGCTGGGGCTACCCGTCAATTACCGATTGCTAGTACTTATAATACTGCGATCTATAACGGTGACATTGTCATGGTCAAAGGTGGCAATATCATTAAATCGAACGTAACTATTGATTCAACCACAGATAACACCGCTAACTTAACTTATGGTGTGTTTATGGGTGTTCAGTATGTTAATTCACAAGGTCAAACAGTACAAGCTCAATATTACCCAGGTAATGCTGCTGCTACTTCCGCTGTTGCCTATGTTGTTGACGATTCACAAGCTGCGTTCAAAGTAGCAATTACCTATTCTGGTAACGCTACTATTACTACTGCTAATTCTTCTATTGTTGGCACTAATATGTCTATTGTTCAAGGTACTGGCTCTGCTACTACCGGTGACTCTGCCGTATCAGTTTCTGCTCCAGTAATTGGCACGGGTAATGCTGCTGCATGGCCTGTTCGTGTAGTTGCAGTTGTTCCAGAAACAGCTACCGGAACTAACGCCTTCACTGAAGTTATTGTGAAGTTGAATAACCCACAAATTCTGTTGGCTGCGGCCCAGAATTACGTATAAGGAGCTACTTAAATGGCTATTTCACGCGCCCAACTATTAAAAGAGCTTCTGCCCGGATTGAACGCATTGTTCGGTTTGGAGTACGCTCGTTACGGCGAAGAACACAAAGAAGTCTATGAAACAGAGACCTCAGAGCGTTCTTTTGAAGAAGAAACCAAACTGTCTGGCTTTAGCGCTGCACCTGTTAAAAACGAAGGCTCTGCCATCGCTTATGACAATGCACAAGAAGCATGGACTGCTCGATACAACCATCAGACTATTGCCCTTGGCTTTAGCTTGACAGAAGAGGCAATCGAAGATAACTTGTACGATTCTTTATCTGCTCGCTACACCAAAGCTTTAGCTCGCGCGATGGCTTATACCAAGCAAGTTAAGGCTGCTGCTGTATTGAACAACGGCTTTACTACCGGTTATAACGGTGGTGACGGTACTACATTGTTCAGCACACAACATCCTTTGGTTTCTGGTGGTTATAACAGTAATACTCCATCTGTTGCCGCTGACTTGAATGAGACTTCTTTAGAAGCCGCCGTTATTCAAATCGCTGCTTGGACCGATGAGCGTGGTCTGTTGATCGCTGCTAAACCTAAGAAGTTAGTTGTTCCTCCTGCTCTCCAGTTTGTTGCAACTCGTTTGCTCGAAACTGAATTGCGTGTTGGTACCAACGACAATGACCTCAATGCTATTAAGAACAACGGTGCGATTCCAGATGGTTATGCAATTAACCACTTCTTGACCGACACCAATGCTTGGTACTTGACTACTGATGTTCCTAACGGTATGAAGCATTTTGTTCGTACTCCATTAAGTCAGTCTATGGACGGCGACTTTGATACTGGTAACGTTCGTTACAAGTCTCGTGAGCGTTACAGCTTCGGCTGGTCCGATCCACTCGGTATGTTTGGTTCACCCGGCGCTTAACCATAGTTAGCTAGGAAACAGGAAACCCCACCCTACCCGGTGGGGTTTTTCTTTTGTAAAACCCTTGCACTTTTTTATAAATGTAGTAATATTCAAGAAACCGGGAAAACCGGCTTATCAAACTGTCCCGGCAGAGGCATACACCATTGATAGGCTTGATCTTTGTATGAAGGACAATTTATCATGGCATTAGCAACAACCTCAGCCGTATGGCGCTCGACAGGTGGTGATCAAACTCGTACAGCTTATGCTGGTTCGATGGACATGATTGCCCAGTTTTATATCGCTAACACATCTTCTACTACTGCAAACGTAGTAGTTTCAGCTACTAATTCGGCTCCAATTATTCTGCCAGCTAACGCTGTAGTTTTGACTGTTAACATTACAAACCCATCTACAGGTGCTAACTCTACTTGTAACATAGGGTTTACCCCATTAGTTTCAGTTGGCCCCGGTCAAACTGGTACTTTAGGTACTAACGTTACTGGCGCTTTTGTAAGCAACGCAAACTTAACAACTCGTCAAGTTATCAATATCGCTGGTGCAGGAGCTGGTGCATCTTTAGGAAACGTTGCTAATGCAACTAACTTAGTTGTTGTTACCTCGGCTATTGGTACTGCTGGTGCAGCTGGCGGTCCTGTTACTGGTTCTATTCGTTACTACGTAGCCGACAACGGTCAACA
>JGI24890J29729_1000213_pt1 | contig 44359 bp, 61 predicted proteins | sample FreactcultureFD7_FD_29729 | JGI IMG/M metagenome (IMG submission 29729)
GTGAAGCTTATGGCTCGAAAGACGATGTCATGTTGTTGTCTGAGATAATCAGCAAGAAACCGAAAAAATTAAACGTCAGAATTTTGGCGGCGGTTTAATTAATGAGAGCATGCAAGGTTGATGGTTGCGGAAAAAAGTACAACTGTAAAGGATATTGCGGAAAGCATTATTATCGATGGAAAACGCATGGCGACCCCCTCGTCTCATTGAAATCAGGAGGATTGTGCTCTATTGATGGATGTTCTTCAAAAATCGAGGCTCGTAAATTATGCCCTAAGCATTATATGCGATTAAAAACGCACGGAGATCCAACAATTAAAAGCGTAAAAGAACTAAGTCCTAAAGAAAGGATAATCATGAATTCTGCAATAGATACAAATACTGATTGTTGGATATTTATTGGTAACAGAGTAAAAAATGGTTATGGGCAAATATGCATAAATGGGAAAATAGGCATAGCTCATAGACATTCTTACGTCGCTTTTAAAGGAGATATACCAGGAGGGTTGTTGGTTTGCCATAAATGCGACAATCCTTCATGCGTCAATCCAGAACATCTATTTATAGGAACTCATCAGGATAATAGTGATGATAAAATAAAAAAAGGCAGGCATAACGCAGCTAAAGGCGAAAAACATTATAAGTCTAAATTATCGGCGACGGATGTTATTAATATTCGCTCAATGGCTAAAGACGGAATAACAGAAAATGAAATAGCTAAAAAGTTTAATATTGGTCGAGGAGCTGTTTCTTCCATCAAACGACGACAGTGCTGGAAACACATACAGGATGAAGTTAAATGAAAAAAACCATAATTGTGTTCATGTTTGCATTAATAAGCGCATGTGCTGAAATCGTGGATGACTCCAAGGGTTATCCTACGGTTGATCGGCCAAACGAAACGGATTTAGCTTTGATGAATATTGAGGGGGTTGTATGAGTCACTCTGTTCTTATTTTGGGCGAGTCAGGTAGTGGCAAAAGTACTAGTATTAGGACGCTACCTCATGAAGAGACACTGATTATCAATGTTATTGGTAAGTCTTTGCCTTTTCGAGGATCTAAAAATAAATATAAGAAATTAAGCCCGGATGGATTGGAAGGCAATTATTATGCTAGTGACGATCATTCCGCAATTATGCGAATAATTAAACTTGTAAATGAAAAGCGCAAAGAGATTAAATATTTAGTAATAGATGATTTTGGCTATACATTAACAAATAGCTTTATGCGAAGAGCTTCCGAGGTAGGTTTTAAGAAGTTCACCGACATAGGGGTAGATGCATTTCGAGTTTTTGACTCTATAACAAATTTACGCGACGATTTGTTTTGTTTTGTTATGATGCACACAGAAATAGACGCTAATGGAAAGTACAAACCCAAAACAATCGGAAAAATGGTGGATCAGTACGTAGTTATCGAAGGGAAATTTACGTGTGTATTTCATGCTTTGATTATAGAAGGAAAATACAAATTTCTTACAAACAACGATTCTATTCACATGGCTCGATCTTCTTTGGGAATGTATGAAGAAGCGTTTGTTGACAATGATTTGTTTTCTATATCCAACAGAATTTATGAATATGATAATGAGGAGTGCGACGTTGATGCATAATAATCAGAGTATGCCCTTGTCTGTGCGTGAGTGGCAGTGCCCATCGTGTTTGACTGTTCATGATAGAGACATCAATGCGGCGAAGAATATTCGCCTTATTGGGTTAGCTGATTCGCCAGGACATGGTGATTGTGTAAAGAGTCCCTCTGTGGCAATACTGGTCAGTGCCAGTGCCTCAGCGAAAGGCGTAGAGAGTCATTCTTTACGTAGGTCGCAAGAAGCCCCCACCAGAGCAGCGTAGCTGCTTGGTGGTGGGAGTATGTCACCGACCTGCAATACGTACGTAAAAAAATGATTGAATATTTTGAGGGTGAATGATGTCAACAAGAAAGGAAATGAAGCTGCAAGTTAAACGAAGCGTACGACAAATGCGTGACGTGTTAACCGCGATGGAAGAATTTGCCGATGCAGACGACGATGGCATGTTAATGACGGCGTTCACGTTTACGCAAAAGCTTATGCAAGAGTTACATACGGGGGCGATTTCGCCCAATGCTATTCAAACATTTTTGAATGAAGAGCATTCTAAAATTAACAAACACTAGGAGTATATTGTATGAGTAATTTCTGGCTTAGCGGAACCGGGCAAATGCCTACAGGGAACCCACAAGACGCTTTTGTTTCAGATTTTTCGGTAATACCGGAAGGCACGCAAGCTGATGCTGTTATCAAAAGCTTTTTGTTAATTGAAAAAGAGAACAAATATACCAATACAACGGATAAGTTTTATCAGGTTGTTTTTAAGCTTACATCCGGTGATTACAAAAGCCGCGAAGTTACGTTAAAGATTAAATGTTTTTCTGGCAAGCCTGAGCAGATACAACGCAATCTTAATATGCTTAAGCTTGTACTTGAAATATGTGACTTTAAGCCAACGCATAGCAATCCACCGAGCGACATGGAATTGGGATTTACTATGAACAAGCTTGTTGCTGTTAAGGTTGGCGAGTATTCCATCCCCAAAGAAAATGAACCCGGCACGATTGACGGTAACTTTGTACGTGAGGTACATAAATCAGGGTCTATTCCTACGGAAACAGGTGTGAAGGCTGAAGTTAAGGCTCGTCCTACTGAAAGTGCTTTGACACGTAATGCTGGAATACCTGATTTAGATAGCGATTTGCCATTTTAGGGAGCACATTGTAAATGGATTTAACTAGCATAATAACAAAAACAATAGCTGAGTTGCCTGGCGACGAGCCACGCAAGTACATAGGCGCAAGCAGTATCGGTCATGATTGTAACCGTTCTATTTGGTACGGTTACCATGGTGCTGATAAAGCAGGTATCCCAGCTAGACTGCGTACTACGTTTGATATCGGTAAACGACTTGAAACGTTACCGTTGGATTATCTTCAAAAGGCAGGACTGAACATTGTTCGACCTACCAAGGATAATAAGTGGTTATTTCATTGCGATGCAGATGTTCATTTTTTCCAAGGTCACTTGGATGCTGTTCTTTTGTTACCGAACGAGGATCCGATTGTTGTTGAGATTAAAACAGCCAAGAATAGCGGTTTTAACAACTTTAAAAATAAAGGACTGATGGCATGGTCGCGATCTTATTATTCGCAAATACAAGGTTACATGGGCATGTCGGGCTATCGTCGCGGGGTGTTGCTTGCGATTAACAAAGATACTAGCGAATTTCATCATGAATGGGTTCGGTATGACGATCAATATTATCGTGAATTAAAAATGCGTGCTTTAGCTATTGGTACGATTGATGAACCACCGGAACGCATAAATCGCTCACCTTTATTTATTTCTTGTAAAAATTGTTCATATAAGGGTGTATGCCATGGTAACTGAAATTGACTGCATGATGGCGGGATTTGTTGGCGGATTTATTGCATGCATGGCTTGCATGGGTACGTTGTGGTTTCATTTTAAAATGCGGTTTTGTGAGTTTGCTATGTCTAAGGAAGAATTTAATTTACGAAAAAATGTAGCGAAGCTCATGGAAGACGCCGAGAATGCAAAGATACAATTGGCGGCGATACATGCTGAAATTTACAGTCAGTTTGTAGAGGATAAATACCGATGATTTACGATCAAAATGTTTGGTTGACGTATTACAGGAAAATAGATGGTATTGGACGGCGTATAAAGAATGGCAATCTGAATTCTTTTGAGCGTAATGAGCTAGAAAAACAAGCGGATGATTTGCGAGTTGCTTGTGGCTGCTATTTAGATTCTTGTGCTATGCGTATGCCTTTGGGTAAATGGATTTACGTGTATGAAGACAAGACCACATGGCGGTCTGATCCATCGTTTGCTTATCGTGATTTGTGTAATACAAGGTATTAGTTATGACTGGTGAAGAAGAAGCTCACGCAGCCTATATGAAAGCGAAAGAAGAGTGTTTGAAGGTGTGATATAATGTTTATGCAAAACCTAGAACGACGGTTCGAATAACGCCTCATCAGCGTAGTGGTTTTGCTCCTTTTTGATGCCTTGATGGAGGAGTTATGACAGAGTACAAAAGAAAAACGAAGGTATGTAGTAGTTGCGATCAAGATATTCTTTTGGAGTTTTACAGAAAAATTAAAAATAGAAATGGAAATTTTACCATTCATCACAAATGCAAAGACTGCGAAAACATCCATCAAAGCGAAAGTTACTTTAAGTCACAAATGGACAAATATTTAGAAGAACATAAAGACGGCTATTTTTTATTCAAGTGCTCAGTTCACGGTAATTTACCATATAAGCATCTTTTTATTAAACGCTACAAGTCCAGAAACAAATATAACTTCAAAGTACAATGCATTCAATGTGAACATAATAAAAGGGCTGATAGTTATGGAGAGCATAATATTTCTTTGCATGGGGAAAATATAAGATGCCAAGCTTGCAAAGAAACAAAGCACTTTATTTCCTTTCATTACGCAGAATTAAAACAAAAATATCCTAGATGCCATGATTGCGGCATAAAAAGAAGTAAAAAATCGGCATCGGCATCCAAGACGCATAGAGTTCATGGCGGAGTAAGAATAACTACAGAATGGTACGAGGCAAAATTTAAAGAACAAAATGGTTTGTGCGCTATATGCGAAAAGCCAGATTTAACTAGAAAACTGTCTGTTGATCATAATCATGATACAAACGCAATAAGAGATCTTCTTTGTAGGCGATGCAACTTAGCAATAGGACAGCTTTATGACTCCCCTTTATTGCTTAGAAAGGCCGCTGATTATATTGAATCTCATGGTTGAATTGAGGTCGTATCAATTAAATGCTGTTAACGAGGCATTTGAAGCAATGAAACTAAACGATGATCCTGTTCTCCTCGAATGCTCCGTAGGCGGCGGAAAATCATACCTGCTAAGTTCTATAGCAAAAACCATGGACGATTTAAATAAGCGCGTTCTTTGTCTAGTAAATAGCTCGGAACTTGTTAGAAATAATTCCAGTGCTTTTAAAGACTTCAAAGGTAATCCTTCCATTTTTTGTTCATCTTTATCAGAAAAAAGTTATGACAAGAATGTAATTTTTGCCACGCCTCAATCCGTTATCAGCGCATTAAAAAACGAACACCCTATCAAAGACATTATTTTTAATATGATAATCGTTGACGAGGCTCATTCTATTAATTTCTTTTCTGACACATCAACATTCATGAGAATCCTTAGGCATTACAAGCAGCAATATAAACTGATGCGCATACTTGGGCTAACTGGAACGGCCTTCCGTGGCGACACGTCTATTGTCGCCAAAAACGCATTTTTTAAGACAAAAGTTGGCAACATATCAACGCAATATCTTATTGAAAATAAATTTCTTGTACCTCCAGTGTTTGGATATAAAAAAGTAGAAAGCTTTGATTTTAGTAAATGTAAAACAAATAACATGGGCGAATTTAAAAGCTCTGAGCTACAAAAAGTTATTGACCAAAAAAAACGGCTTACCTGGGATATTTTGCAAGAAGTGCAAGTAATCATGAAAGATAGAAATTCATCCATGATATTTTGCAGCACAAAAGCTCATTGCCACGAAGCATTTGCAGCTCTTCCGGAAGGATCGGCGCGAATAATATTAGGTGACACTCCCGATGATGTTCGACATGAAAGCTTAACGATGGCAAGGAACGGTCAAATAAAATGGCTTATTTCTGTAAATTGCTTGCTCACAGGGGTTAACATTACATCACTAAATGGGATTGTTTGGTTAAGACCAACGTCTAGCTTATTGCTTTTTATACAAGGAATAGGCCGCGGATTACGACTTCATCCCGGAAAAGAAGATTGTCTAGTGCTAGATTATGCCTCCAACCTGACTAGATTTTCTGACATAGACCATCCTATAATTAATGAAGCTATTCAACCAAGGGGCGATCATGCAGAAGAAGAGAGGCCGTTCAAGTGTTGGAAATGCTCGACGCAAAATTCTATACATAGTCGCAGGTGCGTTGGCATGGTGGACGGCAAACGATGCGATCATTTCTTCGAGTTTAAGAGCTGCCCAGTCTGTGCTGTGCAGTCAGACGTTAAGGCAAGAAACGACATCACAGCTAGACAGTGCAGGTCCTGTGGTCATGAGCTCATTGATCCCAACGCAAAACTTACCCGAACCGTCAAACAAACCTATAACCTAAAAGTTATCGAGGCAACCTATTGGATTGGCGTTCAAGGCCAGACCAGTAACCCTATCATTAACGCAAAGTACCGCTGCGACCAAGGTGATGTGTTTGAATGTCACCTGACCAACACACCTAGGTCAAAGAATATCGCGTATTCTAAATTTATTCGTTTACACGTGGCCAAACCAAGCGACTACTACATGCGAATTAGTAATTTGCATGCCATGAAAGAAATGATTGCGCTGCCAACAATGAAGACGCCACAAGAATTACAATGCACAAAAGACGATTATGGGCGATGGACACTCGTTAAAAAGGTATTCAATGCCGACCTCTAAAGCCACCGTAACTACGCATAACACGAGGCGATGAACGACGTTCACGCCACTTATTCACCGCCCCATTAACAGCATGATGTCCAGCCGCCATTCCAGCGCCCATAGCAAGCCCAGAAACAACGCTGTGAGCAAGACTACCTGACGCACCACCTTGTGAGGGATCGCCCGAATTTGACCCGTCACATGCGGTTAAAACGCATGTTAACAATAATAGTTTAATCAATTTCATAGAATGTCTTAATAAATTCAATTGCAGCTTCCGAACCCCATACGCAAGCAGCCATATAACCTTCTTTTGTCATAAGATCTAAAAAAGCTGTTTGCATAGGTGTAGGCTTGTTCTTGCCGACCTTAATCTCCAGCCATAAACCCTTGTACTGTCCATGACTTCGTGGGAAATACAAATCACTAGGTCCAGCCTTCATACCCATACGCTTCAAAACAGAAGCATTGGCCAATGAGCGTTTTCCCTCTAATGGAAAATGATAAAAAGGCAAGTCTGTCTTTTGTTTCAGCCAATCGCAAATTTGAATCTGTGCGATAGACTCCTTCCCAAGCAACATCAGTACCTCCCTGAGCTCATTCTAGCCTGCAAATCCTTAAGCCGCTTACTACCAATTTGACCAGCCCATCGACTATTCGCCATTTCCTTTGCAGCACCTGCGTATTGAAAGTTTTCTATGAACGCAATCGTCTTCTTAAACCCTAACAACCCTGAAACGCCAAGATTATAAGCCATTTCGATAAGCACACCCTGGCGTGTCTCGTTGCATCGAGCAAACCAGTCGTAAGCTGATAACGATTGCTTCAACAGCACAAGCCTATTCTTCAAAAGATAAAAGCATTCCTCAGTCGTCAAACCAAGTCCTTTTCGAGCATCGATACATACGCCTATACCAATAGTCCAGTAACCCAAAGAATCTTGATAGGCGCTTTTTCTAATACCTTCGTTCTCAACAAACCTAGCTATCAACTCATCATCCATTAATCAACCTCCCCCGTAAACTCATAAACAACTTGCGCCTTAGTGCTTTCTTGAACTTTTTCATCCAAGCGATTCAACTGATATGCAAGAATGCTCAATATTGCAATGGAACAACCAGCAATAATAATTTTAAGCATTTTACCGTCTGACCCGCGCATAAATGCCCCCGCAAACGCCAAGTGTATCAACTGCAAACGCACTGGTACAAGATAAGTAGTAAGTGGTAGTTGCTGCCAGTGACACACGAATTGACGGAACACAAAATCCAAAGTTATCAGCCGGGACAATTCCCGCAGCAGTATTTTGCACGCCCGCATATAACGAAGCATCTGGTTGTGTTGCACTTGTTGCTGATATCCAACTTTTAGCTTGAACTACGTTGGTAGTAGCAGCAGGAATAAAAGAAGTGTTCGCCCAGATATCCCAATCACCCGCAGGCAATGAAATGGATGTGACGTCTGCAGGAGTAGCTGTTGTTAACGATACCGCGCTACCACTTGCGATAACATTTGTTACGAGTTGTCCTACGCTTCCCACATCAGCATCATCATTTGTGGTCGTTCCAATGATTCCTGCCGTGTCGTTAAAGGTAAGACTAGGCATTGTAAGCCCTGCACCAACTGTATTGCTAATACTAGGAACACCTGTGGCTGAGGTAACCAAGATACCATCATTAGCTGTAGCAAGACCAGAAACTGTATTCAAGCTGGACGCATACAACAAGGTGCTTACAGCAAACGTATCCGCAATAGAAGCCGTAGACCATGCAGCAGAGTCACCACTAACACTTCGTAAATAACGACCGGTTGCCGATGGATTAGCTACCCATGCCGGAGCCAATGCAGCATTGGTAGTTAACGTGCCGCCCTGTACGGTTGCAAGCCCTGTAACCACGTTGCTTGTCGAGCTGTAAAGTAACTGGCTAACGCTTGTGGTTGCCGGCCAAGTTGCAGTTGACCATGCAGGTGCGCTAGAAGCCCCGGATTGCAGCATTTGGCGTGCTGTAGCCGTACCCGCTAGTACCGCACCAGTTGATGCGTTTGAATAAAGTATGCCCCCGTTGCTGGCCGTTAACGAAGCTCCAGATCCACCGTTCGCCAAGGATACCGGTAAAGATATCTGTCCTGCTTGAAAAGCTGCGAATGTGATCGCAGTTGTTCCCATGATAAATGGTCCTGCGCCGGTTTCTTGATATAACAAACCGGCGTTAAGAGTTCCTGCTACGACCAGCATAACGCCGTATTGAATAATGTCGGCAGCTTGGTCGTAATCGGTTGCTCGAACTAAAACCCAGTTTGTTGATGCTGAGCCAATGTTGCTGACCGTGTAGATGCCGTTCTGGAATGACGATGCTTGGTTTTTGATTAAAACTCTTGCGCCAACAATAGCGGTCACACCGTCAATCGACAACACAGCTTGCGCTCCTGCATTTGTCAATGTGCTACCAACGCCAAGCGTACCATTATCGTAGGTTGCTGTTAATGCTGTGGTTGTTGCAACGCCTACGGCGGTGTAGGTTGTGAATCCTAAGGCGTTTAATTCGTAATTGAATGCGGCTGCCCTTGTATATTTTTGAGTCAGACCGTTTGATGATTGGGTAATGTCAACGCCAGGAATTAGATCGGAACCTAATGGCACTCCGCTTCCAGATAAAATCGGTAACGGGGGCAGGCTACCAATTGAGATTTGAACCATTATCAACAATCCTTATTATATTAAATATATAAGAATATTAACTTATTTTTATTACTATGTCTGGCTATTTCATGTATAACTTTTGTTTTGATAATCGTGGCAATAACTTACGCACAAACCATCCTGTGTATAAGCCTTGTATGCTATTGTGCATCAAATGTGAATAAGATTCGATCAAATCTTATTCACATACTTATACAACTTCTTCATCAGGCTTATCAACAGCTTTCTTCTGAAATTCTCCGAGAATTTTTTAATGAGTATATATCATTTGCGTTGCTTTTGTAGCAGCCAATCACGCACATAAAGATATTCCTTTGGAATATTCAGTCCATTAGAAAAAAAAATAATTATATTCTTGTTGATCTTCAATTGAAGGGGGTTTTGGGGTTGAAGTTAAAATAAAATCGCCCTTTTTTTCTTCTTTTTTTTCTAATGAAGTATCTTCTTTATATGTGCAGCCATTTTGGCCGTTCGGTTCACCGCCAAGCGGTTTTTGGCCGCTCGGTAAGTTGTCCGAAGAGCCATTTTGGCCGTTCGGTGATAAATACAGATAATACTCATAATCAACGAAGCGCCCTTTTTTTCTCAATTCTATTCGTTCAATTAATCCAATCATGATTAAATCATTCAATGCTTTGTATATTTTTTTGATGCCAACTTTAAAAAATACTGACAATTGCTTTGGTATAATTTTCCAGTTTTCTGGTTTTGAACAAAGATGAGAATAAAGACCGATTAAAAATAAATCAAAAATTAACTGCAAAGATTTTGTATGTATTATTGTACAACCACCATCAACATCATCAAATTTGCCTTTAAATTTTTCAATATGTTGTTTTTTGTTTGTTGCATGTAAAATATTCATTTGGTAAACTACTCCTGTAATGTTCAAAGCATTCATTCCAGCCACAGTTCCTCGCAAAAGTACTGTGGCAATCAATTCATTGTACATAAATCACTAATTTTAAACAATAAAAAACCCACCGAAGTGGGTTAATCAAAGCTATTTACAACTATTCTTGCGCAGGACTTAACGCATCAACCACGCTATCTGCTGCGGTTAAAACAGCATCAACAGGGCTATCAGGTGCTACGACATGAGCAGCTTTAGCGGCCATGTCCAACAACACGCGAGCTTCATCAAGACGAGCTAGCAAACCGTTATGGTTTAACATAGAACCTTCAATTGCTTTTTCGATCTCAGCAATTCTTTCTTTTATTTTGTCTATCATATAAGCCCCTTAAGATATAACGGTTGCTGCCAACAAATAATACTGAACGCCTTCGATTGTAATGGCGATTTTCTTAATCGTGCCGCTTGGAGCGCCTGAACCACCACTGGAAATATAAGTTGATCCATTGGCTGCTAACTCAAACAAGTTTGATGTTTTTCCGTACAAATAAATCATTGAGTTCAGAGTCGCAGCGGTAGTATTTGTACCTGAGAACATTCGCATGCCTGTTGCGCTTGTAATCGTACCAGACGTTGTACCCATATCCCCCCAGACAGCAGCCGTTTGACCGGCATTTACGGTGGCTGAACTAATATCTAGCTGACCAAATACTCCAGCAGTCCAAGACGAACCAGATAGTATGCCACTGCTAATTACTTTGCCTTGTACGCCGTACTGGAATCCCCCGCTAGCCCCTATCATGGTCACAGAACCGCGAACACCAACCACATTGCCGCTTGTCATTGTAGTATTGCTTTCAGTCATCGCACCATTAATAGAACGAATTGTCCCAGGAGTTGCCGAACTAGTAGTCACGCTATTAGATGCTGCAATACTTTCGCCGATTGAGCCATCGGTATCGGTAAAAACTGGCAAAGCTCCTGCAATTGTTGGCAAAGCAATGTCCCCAGGGGATGACAATTGAACTAAACTTACAACTGTATTTAAAATAGAAGCACCAGAATAAGTTATGGCTACTTTCAACCAAACAGGGCCATCATCAGTTGTGTAAACCAATGCCATTTGTTGATTGTTAAACGTAAAACCTTCTTGCTTTGCATTATTTAAGTAACCGGTGGTCGTTACTGTAGCATAAGTATCATTGGTCAAAATGTACACTACACTCGGGGTGACGCTAGCCAATCCCGTTGGTTGTGCTGTTTGTATGCCTAATATTGCCATTTTATATTCCTCGTTAGTTTGCAATAAAATATTTATAACTGTTAGTTGGTTGTTACCGTGCAACTACGGGCTAGCAGCACAGTTTTAGCAGCCAATCCGGTAGCGCTTGGTGCGGATGATGTACCGCCGCTTAAATTAATTGTTTTACTACTGTAAGCAGTTGTTCCGTTTGTGCCGTCTAATGCTGCCAGAGATACTAAAATTCCATCAACAGACGCCTGGTTAAGTTTCATGCCCGTCATTGTGAAGTTTCCACCAATCGATTTTAAAGTAGATTGAAGCGAAAAAGTTACAAGATTAGCAGCCGTTATTGTCCACGTACTGCTTGCTGAAACAATAGCAGGGAATGATAGCGTTGTTAATGCAGCAAAAGATGGCGCAACAGCGCCTGTAATATTTGCTAGCGATGTCAAAGTTACCGTTGTTGCTGACGCACATACAGGAGAAAATCCTGCCCCTAATGTGGTTAAAGCTGGCAAACTTAATGTCGTTAAAGAAGCCGCCGTCAAACCAAAAGCGCCTACCACACTTTGCAAGTTTGTTAATGTTAATGTGGTTAATGCCGCAAGTGTTGGACTAAAAGCTCCACTTACGACTATTAACGATGGCATACTAACAGTTGCCAAAGAAGTCCCGACAGGAGAAAAATTTGCCCCTATGGCCGTTAAAGCAGGAAGGCTTAGCGTTGTCAATGCATTGGCCGTCAAACCAAATGGTCCACCAATTCCTTGTAAATTAGTTAATGTTAACGTCGTCAATGAGTTAACCGTTCCGGTCAAACCAGTTCCTCCAGGGATTTGTGTTAATGCTGGCAGATTTATAGTTGTAAGTAATGCAGCTGTAATAACTAACCCACCCATGTTTACCAAAGATGGCAAACTAAAAGTAACTAAGTTAGGTGTGGTAATAGTCATTGCTTGATTTGTTGTTAACAACAAAGGCATAGATATTGAAGTCAATAAAGACCCACTAATAGTTGGAGAAAACGCAATTCCTAAAAGATTATTTGCAACAATCGAAGTTACAGATAGGCCACCTATTGTAAATAAAGAGCTGACTATCAATTGTACATTGCCGTAATCAATAGTTGATGGCCCTAGTGTTGAAGAAAAAGCATGAGACATAGTAATCAAGTTTGGATAAAAAACACCCAAAATATATGCGCTAGAATAATATGTAGACATTAATGGTATATCATTACTATTTCCGGTGAATGAAATATTTGATAAACCAGGAAGAGAAATAATGTTCCAGGAAGTTCCCGTGACGCCGGTTAATGAAATGCACGTTAATACTAGTGTTTGCAAAGGCAATATTGTACCAATCAAATTACCACCAGAAGAATTAACGGTTATATTTCCTGTGGAATTATTAATAAATGTCCATGACATACCACGTTGCAAAGTAGATGTAACCGGCATAACAACAGTCTGTGTAGTAACGCCTGTAAAGTACTGTTGGTTGGCACTAGCAACCGTTAATGTTGTTGTTCCTGCGGAAGTTGCAGTTGTCGAAGATGCTGTTATGGCATTATTTGCTTTTAAATTGCTATTAGCGTCCCAGACAGCAATACCTGACGCCGATGGTGTCGCAGAAACCAAGAATCGTTCGTTTGCTCCTGAGTGTATACCCACCACAGAATCACCAGCAGTTGTTCCGGTGGTTGAAGGGAATGAACTCCATTTTATATCAGCCATGTTTTACTCCGTAATCATATAATCAAGGGTGGATTCCGTAATCATGTATATCCCCGTCTCCGTAATCATCCGCTCACTACCAGGTGGCGGAAACGTCTCACCCTCATCAAACGAACTATTAAAAGGCGAATCTTTCAATGGATTGTGGTTGGTTAGATTGATTCCCAATGGATTTTGTAGAACGCCCATAATAATTCCTAGTTCTGGTAAGGTGCAATCGCCTGAAATTCAATACTAACCAACGGATTAGTTGCGTTAGTTGTAATCAAACTAATTACATCCCCAGCATTAACCGCGCGAGCTGCTGGATTCAATACACTAGCACTTGAACTAAAAACACTAGCTGGTGCTACAGCTGTATCTGTAAAACTTACCCATACACTTGCTCCAGGTGTATAGCTGAAAATTGCAATCCAGTTGCTGTATGTGCTTGGAACAGTAACGCTTTGTGCGACTCCCACAGCTAGAAGACCTGTCTGTATATCGTATGTCGGCATAATTCCGAAACCATTGGTTCCAGAAATATCGCGGCTCATTAGAAATTTTGTACTCATTTGTTTCTCCTAAACTACAAGACCCAGCCTGGCGTCTATGGAATATTGGAACCGGATATAAGCGCTTGGGGCAACAACAGGGTTGACTGCCGGGTTTAGCATTGGCGTGGCATTAGCCAAGTCTAGCGTTACAGAGGATTCACCTTTTGATGCAAATGACCAATTGCCGTTGGTTAGCCTTTCGCCAGCACCTACGACGCCACCATTCGAAAATAAGATCGTCTGAAGCGTACCGATAGTCCCTGATAAAGTACTGTAGAATTCTACAATGGGATTAGATGATCGCTTAAATGCTTTATATTGAAACCCAAATCCAGCCGGGTAAACGTTATACGCAGCAGATGATCCAGTCCATTGAACTACTGTTTGTGCCGCCATCAAAGCACCACCGACTACTGCCGCGCCGGGAACCACGCCTATGTCATAACTTTTCTCGTAATAATACTGGCAATCCAGCAAAGTCTCATTCACCGTCTTAGGCGCAGGTCGTGTCGCAATCTCACCTTTCATTAATGAGATATATTGAAAGCCAATCGTTTCGGTAATCGCTAAAGTGTCGAAGGTCACTACAATAGCGAAAAACGTAGCCGCAGACGTATCAACCGCCGACGCATCAAAACCATTATAGTTGTATGGTGTTGCTGTACTTGTAGGCGTAAAGGATGCCGTGCCATGTTTTGTGGGTACAAAATTCCACCCTCCGGCGAGTGTTGGCACGCCTGCGGTTATGCTTGCGACAACAGAAAGAGGCAATACATCAATCGTTGCGCCATCTGTCCAACACAAATCAACGCGACCCGTTACTGCTGTGCCTGATTTTGTAGCCAGTATCTGAACCGAAGCTACACCATCTAATAATTGACTAACCTGATTACCATCAAGGTATTGAATCATCGCAAACGATGTCGCTGCAGCCGCTGTAATATTCATTTGTGTTTTGGTATTAGCCATGGTCAAAGCACTATTTACCGTTTGGAATAAGATGGTCTGATCGGCAACATAGTAAGCCCTGTTCGCGCCTACTGCCTGTGCTGCAACATTAACACCCAATGCTTGGCATGGATTCAACGGAAAATCCCACCCAACCAAATAACTAGGAATAGGCTTATATTCCAAATGAGGCTTGTCATACCAATACAACTGATTCGTTTGTTGGTTGGCCGACCCTTGCGGAAACGCAACAAAATCAGCATCAGCAGATACGCCCATCATTTGAGCACTGGTAATCTGGAAGGTTACATTTGGATGCAAGTTAATTACAAAATCAACGTAACCATCAGGTGCTGTAGTTGTATTATCTTTTACTGTAAGAACTGTTCCTGCTATCTGGGTAAATTGCTCATCGGCAGTAGTGCTGGTTGTCGCAAAAATAGCATCCGAACCACTGGATGGCTCGTACTGCAAAGTAATTGATTGCGCACCACCACCGGCAACTGCTGCAACCAACACAGAACCATAAACGTAATTACCAGCTAACAAAAAAGGGCTGGCATCTAGCCGTTGATACAGCGACAAACCATCAGGTGCGGTAGATAATATTTGCAATGCATAAGGAGCATTCGTTCCCAGTGTATTCGCAGTATCCGCAACATCAATTTGACTAACCGTAATAACGCCAACGCCTGATGTTAACGCAAACCATCCCGGAGCAATTTCAGTGGAAGTCCCAACGCCGGTGACATCATAAGTCACGGATCCAGTTCCGAGAATTTCAATAAACTGTTCATTGGTAATCTGATTGGAACTTATCCCAAATGTCCCAGCTGTCCCACCACCAGAATCCGCCTGAACGTTAGGAGGCCATGCTGAACGTGTTTCCTGACGAACACCTGTGCTGCTATCGACTGCTACATAATACAGCTCAGGAGCACCCCTAACCGCGTCAAATGGCGTTCCTTCATAAGGATATAAAAATACGTTAATGTCTGCCCCATTATCATCTGCAAATGTACCCACAGATGTAAGTGTAATAGGATTATTCAACTCAACGTATGCAAAATTATTGGGCGTGTCTTCAGTGACCTGATAGATGGACTTCAAAGCCGTTCGGTCAGTGTCCTTATAGAATGTGACAACGCCGGCAGATAATGGCGCGCCGGTATCTTTATTAACAAGATATGTTTGAATTGGAACTGAATAAATCAGGTTTGGATCAGGTAAGGTCTGCGCCATCAACAATTGTCCTATCAGTATTGATTGCGTTCAATTCTACGCCTATTATGGTATAATGCAATAAGCAAACACAAGGCGAAAATCATGCCAGCACCCAACACCACGCAGCAAGTTGAAGAACATCCAATCGCCATGGTTGGCGGATCAACCTTCGGAAGATACAACAAAATATCAGACAGTCAAACGTGGAACATGATTGTTTCTGACGAGGCGCTTGTACCTTATTCAGGCTATAAAAGCATGGTCACCACCGAGTCACAAGCCGCAGGTCGAGGCATCTACTCCAGTATTCGTGGTAACTTCATGATAGCGGTCATAGGCGACGTGGTTTATAAAATACAACCATCACTTGTACCCGAAACAATCGACACCATAACGACAACGATAGGTGATGTATACATCAGTGAAAACAACGCATCACAGATTGTCATCACCGATAAAGCCCATGTATACGTGTATGACTACGCACTCAGCACGTTCACACAGTTGACCGCGGTGCAATTCCCTTATGAAACAACCGGCAATCCCGGCTATGTTGCATTCCAAAATGGACGCATACTTATCGCTATCGAAGGAACGAACATCTGGGCGTTGTCCGGTATCAATGATGCAACGGAATGGGGTTATACCGGTTCAAATCGCGGCTACGCAGGTGCTATACAATCCAAGCCCGATTTCATAAAAGCCGCTATTCCCGTTCCCGGTGGTGGGAACAACATATTAGTCATGGGCGGAACAGTCGCCGAACCATGGCAAGATGTAGGCGCGGTTAAATTCCCATATCAACGGTCAAGCTCGAATAATATTGATTACGGTTGCTTGAATGCATCTACTATCTCAGCATTAAACCAGTTTATCGTATGGCTCGCCGTAAACGAGCAATCAGGTCCAGTTATCATGGTTTCATCAGGGAATGATCTTAAATCCATTTCAACCGATGGTATCGACTTCAAAATGGCAACACTAACCGATCCAAAGAATTGCACTGGATTCTTGTTTCAACAAGATGGCCATTTGATTTATCAGTTTACGTTTATTACTGATAACTTGACCTACGCATACGATTTTAAATCAGGGTTGTTCTTTAATATCTCCGACCCCTATTTAAATTATCATCCAGCAAGACAGGTCGTATTCTTCAATAACAACTACTATTTTGTAAGTTTAAATGGTGGTAATGTATATGAGCTGAGCACCACATTGTCAGGTGCAACCTTTGCTGATGGAACATCCATTGAAATACCACAGATTCGAATCACACCTCCTTTACGTCTACCCTCCCAGCGATATTTTATTATTCGTAATTTTGGGTTTACTATCGAAAACGGCTTGCCGAATACGTTTACAACAACATCCAGACAGACAGGAACGGATGGTATTTCCTTGGCTACGCAAGACGGCGACGACCTGACCACGCAAGACGGTGATTTACTGGATACGCAAGTCAATAACTTTCCGTTAACGACCTTAACCACGGCTAGTCAACGGGTGGATTTATCTATATCAAGAGATGGCGGAGAAACGTTCGGCAGTAGTATTTCACAAGACATGAATCCGGTCGGTAAGCGTAAAAGTCGTATGATATTTCAGCGTCTTGGGCAGGCTAATGACGCCACCTTCCAAATTCGGTTCTATGGGATATCGAGATTTGTGGTGTTCCCAGCTGTGGCGGAGATATACCAATAATGGCTGATAATCCAATAAGAATACCCAACTTACCCACCGGCAAGATGATTGACGAGAATGGCAATACATCCGATGACGAGTTAAATTTTCGTCAGGTATTGATTACCAATCTTCAAACATTATTTGGTCCTGAAGGATGTGTTGTTCCTACGCAAACAGCTGCCGATATATTGGCCATTCAAAATAATAACTACGTTGAGCAAGGTTCCGGCGAAACCATTTATACCTGTGCTTTCGGAACCATTTTATACAATTCTACAGCAAATAGTATTATGATAGCGGTCAGTGATGGACTCATTCCACCGAAACCAATATTCAAGACGGTTACGCTAACCTGAGGGAGAACAAAATGGCGTTTGATATGCAAGAGTTTTTTAAGAATTACGGCGGTGGGTTAGCGTCACTTGGCGGCGGTATAGCTGGCTTATTTGGCAAGGCAGGGAAAAACCCTTCTGATGCTGCTATGGGTTATCTAAATCAAATACCGGGACAAACAAAACCATACTATCAACCTTACATGGATGCTGGTAAAGGTGCGTTGAGCAATCTACAGAATGAATACGGCGACTTGTTGAACGGAACCAAGCAAAATCAGCTGGGTGAAAACTATAAGCAATCACCAGGTTATCAATTTGCATTACAACAAGCGTTGCAAGGTAGTAACAACGCGGCTGCCATGGGTGGTAACTTGGGCATGCCTCAACATGAACAATCCAATATGGAGACTGCACAAGGCTTGGCATCCCAAGATTACAATAATTACATGCAGAATCAAATGGGATTGTATGGCCAAGGCTTGCAGGGTAATCAAGGATTGAACCAAATGGGCTACAACGCCAATACCGGTTATGCTGACATGATGGCACAATTACTTGGTACTCAAGGTCAATATGGTGCGGCTGGTGCTGATTGGAAGAATACACAAAACAAAAACAACTGGGCAAATATCTTTGGTGGCTTAGGCTCCTTGTTTGGTGGAGGACGGCAATAATGGCTGCTAATATTCCAGGTGTACCATTTCGGTTTACAGGGACTAGCTTTCCTGATGTGGCGGAGGCTTTTAATAAGCCTCAGAGTTTGGCTGCTAAGTTGCTTGAAATGCATTTAAAAAATAAATTTGAAGCCCCTCGTGCAGAGCGAGCAGATGAATTTGCGCAAGCTGATTTAAATTACAAGAATGCCTTGTCTGAGCAAATGAAAATGGGCATGAATCCATTAAATCGTTTGTCTGGAGTTGCTCATGATGTTTATTCCCTCGAAATGCTTAAGAATAGTTTAGGTCAGGATAGTGACGCGTATCAAACAGCCAGACAACAATATGAACTTGAACAACAATCTACACGTGGATTGAATGATTATCGGCAAGGACTGGCTAATACCATGCTTAAACGTAGCTCTTCAAACTTGGGCAAGCTAAGTCAAGAAGAAGCAGATGTTGCAGCAGGTTTTGAGCCGAATACCAATAGACAGCATCAGATATCGCCAGATAGACAAGATGAGCTTTTAGGTCAATATCAGTTGATGAAGCAAAAGACATCCACCGATACAGACACACGTAAGAAAACATTGTTTGCGTCTAACATTGATAAGACTATTGAGTCTATCAATTCGAAGGATTTGACCCAATTTGGCGGATTAAATGGTGCTGCCCGATTAAAGCAAGAAGAAATTAAAGCTGCAACTGCTCCAGGTACTGAATCAGAGAATTATCGTCGTTATTTGGAATCGGCTAACAAAGCTCAGGTATTAGCAAAACAAGTTAGACAGTTCTATGGCGATAGTATCCAGCCAGCAATGCTTGCTAAAACTGAGCAACTTTCGAATCCAGCTACTTGGAAGAACAACCCACAAATTGCTGAACGCTTATTTAAATCGTTTACTCAACTACTTAAGCAAGAGACGGGTACATATCGTGGTGCATTGAAGAATATTAGGGAGTTTGAAGGTGGCTCTTCGTCTGGTACTACAAAGGTTTATTATAACGGTAAACCACATATGATACCGAATAATCAGGTTGACGCGGCTCTACGTTCAGGAGGTTCTTTAAATGGCTAAATTCGATTGGGCTAAATACGAAGAAAAGGAAGAGCCTTTTGATTGGGCTAAATATGAAGAACCATCATACGAACCAGAAGAATCGAAAGGCTTCTCAGGTGTAGCTACTGATGCATTAGGAAAGGCATTGCAATCTATCTATGGTTTGCCTGCTGGATTAATGGCCTTACCTAGTGAAGCTTATGGCGCAGCACAGCAAGTGTACTCTCAACCAAAACGTGCCGCCCAGAATCTTGGAGCTGGCTTTGGTGAACTAGGTCATAATATTTTAAGTGCTCCGGGAGCTACTCGTGATTACTTGGTTAGGAAAGACTTGTTATCCAAGGAAACGCCTAGTTTAAGGCTGCCAGAAAGCGTTTTACCTAGAGATTATAACTATACTGAAGCTTTGGGTGCGGAAGGTGAAGAGCCTGGTGATGCGCTTTTACGGGGCGTTCCTTCTGGTATTGCTTCGATTCCTTTTGCTAATAAGTTATTTACTGCTGCCCGAGAAATACCTCTTACAAAGAAATTGGCTGCGCGACCATTAAATGAGGCAAAAAATCTGATATCCGAAAGAGAAATATCAAAAATACCTATATCAAATAAATTGATAACAGAGTCGAAAAAGATATTTAAAGACGACCCTTATTATAAGCATCTACTTGAGCAAGCTAAGAAAGGGGATTATAACGCTCAATTCACATTGCAATCTGACTTAGGGAAGAAAGCGACAGCACTATCTAAGTCAACATCTGGAGCCGAACGATTCAGCGCACAAAGGGTTGGTCGACTAAAGGATCAAGTACTAGAAGGTATGAAACAACACCTTCACGAAACAGGTCACAAAGATATCGCCGATCTAATCGCTAAAGGAAGAAACAAATATAGAGTTCATATGAAATACAGACCACTAGTAGAGGAATTGATTAAAAAAGCCAGCTACGGAATACCGGAAGCGTTTGTAGCTAAAAAAATCTATGATTTAAAATAGATTAAAGACCCCAAAATTCCCTTCTCTTTTGTATTTTCTCTACAACTTCTGCTTCTCCTTCGTAATTATCTTCAAATAGATCGCCTGGGAATAACATTTTCCAGGCAATCACAGCCAAACATAGCTCCACAAAACTCACAACATGCTCCGCAATTAAACTTAGTGCGAGAATGTTATCATCTTGATTTAATTAATGCAATAGGTTATTCTAGTATTTGTTAGAATCATATTGTTTTCCTTGTTTTATAATGATAAGTTAATTCTTTTCGTCATGAATCAAGGAGTGTGGAATGGGTGAATTAGTGATCGTTAATGGAAAAGATATTTTCACAACAAGCATTATTATTAGTGAGAATTTAAATTTAAAACATGACAACGTTGTAGCCTTGTTAAAAAAGTATGGCGAAATTCCTGAACTTGCTCTGTTTGAAACAGAGAAACTTTCCACCAAAGGACGCGCCATTATCAATTATTTACTAACGGAAGAACAAGCTTTGATACTTGTTTCGTTAATGAAAAACACCGCTGAGGTCATAAAGTTTAAGGTAAATCTTGTAAAAGCATTTATAAAATATCGGCGCATAGCACAACACACCATAATTCAAAAACAAAACACCGAGTGGATCGAGAAACGACAAGATACCAAAGTAATGCGACGCGAATGCACGGACGTAATCCAAGAATTCATAGCCTACGCAAAAGCACAAGGTAGTAAATCAGCAGAAAAGTATTACATGAACTTTAGTCGAATGGAGTTAACCGGTCTGTTTCTCATTGAGCAAAAGTTTCCTAATGCTCGTGACGTAATGAACATAAGACAATTGCATTTGATTGAAATGGCTGATGAAGCTGTTGCAATATCATTGAAAGATTCCATGTCAAAGAATATACCCTACAAGGAATGCTACCAAATAGCTAAGGACAGGATATGCTTATTGTCGCAAATATTCCCACCTTCGCCACTACCATTATTGCTTGAAAACAAAGAATAAAGGATGTGATCACACTTATTTTATTAATGAATTCAAATAAAACTAAATGATTATATTTAAAGTTAATTATTTAGTTTTATGCGTTTTTAATGTATTTAAGTTTTTTAATTTGTTCCGCACGAATAATTATATAACATAATAATGCATGATCAGCATTTTATATGTTATGCTAGTTATTTGGCGGATAGTGAGTAAATAACATGGAATTTAAAGATTTTATTCCTTACATAATACAATTGGTGTTTGCAATAGGTGGGTTCCTGTTTGTATTGGGTCGATACAAAGCGGCATTTGACCATCAAGAGAAAATACTTAATCAACATGAAAAACAATTAGAAAAACATGATCAAGCTATTGATGCGATGATTCAACGAATATCTGCTATTAATACTGAATTTACTTTTATGAAAGGCTGGTTGTCAGGTAAAAATTTATGAAAGGCAAGCCAGCCTAGCGCAACTACATGTACGGAGTCCAACCCAAACCGATGTTTATTTGCTGATAATCCAAAACTTGACCACGTCCAAAGTAACTAGCTTTAGCAATAGACAAGTCAGGAGGCGATACATCCATCATTTTCTTTTGCATAGCGTCAAGTTTCATCTTAGATTGGTCAGGGAATGTATTACCCCATTCTTCGCATAATGCAGCGCCTAATGAATAGCGAAGGTACTCTATAAAGTATTGATCGAATATCAAAGATAAGTCAGTAGTCAATGTCACTTCAGGAAGTGAGAATTTACCCCAAAGCTTCATTTGATACACTTGGTTAGGAACGAAATACAAGTAAACGTTAGAGCCTTCGAAGCAACGCTCAATACGATATTGATTCGGCAAGCTTTGGACGTTATCAATTCTTGGGCCGGAAAAGTACTGGTCGCGTGTCTTTTCAATCAATGGATAACGAACTGAATCAAGATTAAACGTCAGTGAATCGACAGTTACTAAATCCTGTATAAAGTACATCTCAGTACCCTGTACCGTGTTAAATAGATGCTCTTTGTAATAAGGGATTAAACGTATATCTGTTGACTTATAATCTAACAATCTGTTTAAAATAAATAGCCCATCGGTCACTTGCTCACCTGACACCGTTTGCAATCCACGAGCCACAATCTGTGAGAGGTAGTATGAACGTGTAATTAACTCGAGTGCAGTATAAGCCATAATAAATCCTTATCGGTTCACAAATGGTTCAAGGCTCCCGAAGGAGCCAAGAATGATATTACAAGTCAAACGTGTAACCAGTAACGTACAAACTTAAAGCACCAGCAGCAACCTTGTATTTAATAGAAGGAGCGGCAGAGTTCAATTGAGCTAATACGCTGACATTTGCAGTTGTGTTAGCTACGCCAGTTGCTACAGGCGCAATCAATGTAACAGCATCGCCAGTTGAATTGTAACCTTGTAAATTAGCAGCGTTACCAGCAGCATTTGCTGCAAAAAACATGTAAATACCAACTTGGCTATTCGAAACCGGTGGTACAAATGCAGTCAAGGCAACACCTGTATAGCCTGTCTGAGTGCCGGCAGATAAAGCAATGATTGGCGCGTCATAAACAAATGTACGACGTGGACTATCATTGTCTGACCAGTAGCCAGCAAGGAAATGTGAACTTGCGTCTGTTGTTACGTAACCAATCAATGCATACGCGCTATATCCAAAAGGCAGCAATGGCGTGGCTGATGTAGAAATCATGGCACCAGAAGCTTGTTGGTAAACAGGATCGGCAACCAAGTAAACTTTATAAACCGTACTTGCAGCCAATGAACCTGTATCCAAACCATTTAAACCATTAGCAGCAGCGTTTATAACAACGGCAGATGACAATGTTAATTGGAAGGTACCCGTAGAATCCAAGCAAGAACCAGGAGCTACATCTAGTTTTGTGTTTGGAGTGGTAGCATCGTTACTCAAGCCTAAACCATTGAAATAAAATGGGATGAAAGATTGGTAAGGAAATGCTTTTGATGTTTGACCAGCGTTTACTGACATAATATGTTTCTCCTAATCATTAAGTTTGTGATGCTCTCTGTGATGTTTCCGACATAACCATCTTATATCTAATGGCTTGTTGTAGTCATCATGATGAGCTTGTACATCTTCATTTGTACCACACACTTCACAGGGCAATCTTGTTAACCGCCCTTGTTTAATAGCTCTTGCTGTAATGTGTCTCACAGCTTCTTTAAATCTTTGCTCGTTAGTTCGGTAAGGTCGATGAAGCTTTCTTTTGAAAACTTTGCAATTTCTGCAATAACTTTCATTTAAATAAGCCTCTTCTTTTTCTCTGCCACAATTAGAGCAAGTAAGTTTTCGGCCTTCATCATTTTTAAGTCTCTTGCCTTCCATTAGGCTTTTAACTTGAGACTTAATATTCTTACAGGCTTTACAGTAAGCATCTCTAGGATTTTCTTTTATCTTCCCACATGTAGCACAATCAGGCTTTGATTTCTCTTTATACCTTTCTCGTTCACACGCAAGACAATAACCTCTTTCCTGATGCTCTTTGACACCTTTGCATCGACTACACAGAATTCCTCTTTTACAGACCGAACCATGTGTAACCCGATGTTTTCTGGCATCTAACTTATTCTTTTCTTTCTTGTTAGCTATCCGGCAATCATCACATATTTTCTTCTGTGTTGATGCCTTCTCCTTACCGCACTTACATATTAGGCTTGACATATTTCCCCTTTATCGTTGCGTACGCAAAAGGGAGTTTACATTATCAAGCCTAAAAAGGCTATGAGTCAGTTAATTAAAGGGGTACAATAAGTCTCATACAGTTTTCAGCGACCATTGTGCTTCCCCAAATTGCATCGCGGACATAAGCCCGATTATTCATACCGAACTGAGAACCGAAGTAGTGGCGTATGGACGCGCCTGAATCAGTATCAGTCATATTTACAGTAGTGAAAGGACTTTCATCTGGTAGTCGTGGCATTGCCATATAGAACTGGTCGCCAGACATCAAGATACCTGCTTTATGAGAAGGTAATGGAATGACTTTCATGCCAGCAGCAATTGCGTTGTTCAAGTTTTGGTTTTGGTTTTGTGCCCAAACTAAACCGACACCATTGATTGTCTGAATAGTTACAGTTACAGAGCCTGCAACAGTAGCCGCATCAGCAGTCGCACGGAATTGAACAGGTTGCGCACTTACTTCGTGACCAATGAAAGTCAAGAAACGCATGTTTGGTTTGCCGCTAATGCCATCAACAAACTGGAACAAGTCACCGGCTTTGATTGCATCTGCATCAGTACCAGACGTGGGCTCTGTGAATGTGATTGTAGTGACGTTAACACCAGTTGGATCGTTAGTTGATACAACAGTCATCAAGTTGTTAGGAGCTGCAGTATTACCAATTGTTCCAGAAACATGGGTTGGCAATAGGTTAGACTCATACCAGTCAGTGTTGCTGAACTTTCCTAATTCCCAAGAATTAGCAATTTCATTGTTTCGGCTTATTGCGAATTGGTTCAAACCAGTACCAATGATTGCTGGAATGGTAGCAACAGGCAAAATACCCATCATTTTGTGAGTAGCTGCACCGAAGTCAACGAAGTTAGCAACTGATTGCGCTAATTGCGTGTAGCTGTTGATTGGTGTAACACCGTCACCGTAAAAACGAAATGGACCGCTGTTTACTTGCAATGATTGGAAGTTGGCATTTTGTGGGTCGTTAACACGAACACCAGAAATGAAATTCTTTAGAATGTCGGCTTCAATTTTAGAGCCTAATTCTTTCATTGCACTCATACCAAATCTGTCCATGTAATCACGAACGTTAAATATGAATTGTTGGTCAGTGTAAGCGGCTGAAACGTTCAATGCTTGAGAGCAAACTAACGATTGTACGCGTTGAACAGATGGTTGTTCGGTAATTTGAAGACCAGCGTAAGAAATATAACGTGGTGTTGTGTCAAAGGTTACTGTGTCACCTAGGTTTGCAGTCAGGTCATTAAAGTTTTTAAACTTTTTGTTTGACATGGAAATACCAACAAAGCTATTTAGCAACCAAGCTAATTCAGCTTTTTGATAAGTTTGTACAGTCTGTAAGACGTTAACAGGCGTTGTCATGATTGTAACTCTCCAATAAAGTAAGTTCGGAGATAACGCTACAACGCCAGGTTATGTGTTAGGTTCGGAACATTTTCCGAAAATCATTCACCGACATTGAACCGTTATCCATTCCTGCGTTCATTGAAGGTTTAAGTTGAGCCATTGGATCTCGAGCTTTAGCATCCTGAGCAATAGCTTCTTGGTTCTGCTTGATTGATGAACTCAAATCTTGCATAGCCTTGTTAGCCAATCTTGGCTGCGCATACATCAAAGTCAATAAATTACCCATTTTCATAGGGTTCTCTAACAACTCATGCATAATATCCGCAGTATTCTCCATGTCATTGGCCATTTGCACCAACGGAGCCATAGAGTTGTAATCCAAGTCGTTCAGTTTTGCTTCTAGCCCAGGGTATTTTGTCTCAGCCGCTTGCATTTTATTAACAAAGCTATTAACCGCGTGTTCTGTCTTTAGGTTATTAACATGGTCTTGCAGCATCTGAGGTGCTTTCTCTGCAATCATTCGCTCAATATCAGCCGCGGACATTTGTTGCATCCCACCCAACTGTTGCGGTGCCTGCGCTTGCTGCATAGGGGCTTGCTCTTGAGTTAATGGTTGTTGCTCTTGTTGTAATTGCATGAGTGCCTCTTGTTTGCCTTTTTCAAAAGCCTTTAGACGTTCCCGTTCTACAATCTTTGACACTACGTCTTTTGACAACATGTCATTTACGGGTCCACCTTGAGCTTCCGGTTCAGGTATAACACCCTGTTCTAGCGTCTCTAAATCTTCAGCCATCTTAACCCTCATATCGACTTATTAATCGGTGTCACCGTAGATAACAATGCATTACGTGCAAAGATTCGGCCAGGTTGTCGTTTGGCGACGTTTTATAGACTAATTATTAACTTAATTGTTTACTACGTCAAGCGTTCACCAGCAAGAGTTGAACTTGCATCGCCAAGAAAACATCAAGGACTCTACCGATTGAGCTATGGCGAACATGTTTCACGTGAAACAATTATTTCTTTTTCTTTTTTGACTTCCCAGCCACCGACAAAGCAATAGCCACACTCTGTTTCTGACTTTTTCCTGAGGCCATTTCTTTTTTAATGTTGGCCGATACAGCAGCCTTACTTTTACCCTTGACTAACGGCATGATTTGACCGCCTTCTTAATCATTTTCGCATCTTGTTTTTTATCTTTTATTTCTGACTTTTTAACTTCTTTCTTTATTAATTTTTTATCCATTGCTGCATCACTATGCTTTTTCATTTTTTTAATCCTTTTAAAGTTTGAGCTAATCTGGCTCTTTTTCCTTCCACGCCGGGTTTTTTAGCAGCCACAGCTAATTTCTTTGCTGGTATTTTTTTATCAGCAGGAACGCCTAATTCTTTGTGAAGCGCACCTTTTTTAATATTTGCTTTTTGTATCCACTTCTCAGCCATTACATTCTCCTCAACATGGTTTCTCGCGGTCAAATAACTTAGATACAAGCTCTTGCCGTTGCTCGGTAGTAGCTCCCTTTGTAAGCTTGTACAAAGCATCATGGATAGTATGACGATTGTGCCCATCTCTTTCTAGTTTTGCTACTGCTCCACGAGTTTCTAAGTCTCTAATGCTAATTTTATATTTTGGCATTTTGTCTATCCTCTGGTAATTCAACATGTTTCCATGATTGCCCGTTTTTTATGGAATAGATGGTGCTACGGGACACTTCTCGACTGGCCGGTCTATGCCTTAGCTCTTTGTATTTTACTCTGTTTTTTCTTTTGATGCCTGACTTATTTCATGATGAAGCTTATGAGTGGCAAGTTTTGCATGATGCTCGTTTATTTCTTGCTCATGCTTTCTTGCCTGTATTTCTGCGAATTTAGCAGCGGCATCTATTTCATGGTTGAAATGAGATGTATCTTGCTCCATCAATCGTACACTTGAATCGATTTGACTTTGAGTAACTTTAGCCTCAGCTTCCAGTATCTTGCTTGTGGCCAATTCCTTGTCAATTGATAGCTTGGCCATATCAATTTGATTTTGTACTTCTTGCTGTTGAGCCTCCATTTGAAGCCTCATTTGTTCAATTTCAGATTTCATTTGCTGAACTTGTATGTCGGCTTGAACTTTAGCTTGATCAGCCTGAGCCTTAATCATGCGAGGATCATTTTGCATTTGTTGCTGAGCCATTTGTGCTTGTTGTTGTTGTGCTTGTTGTTGCTGTTGTATCCACTCTGGAACTGCTTCTTTAAGTTGATCCGCAGAATAAATAGTCAAGTTATCAACCAATATTTTCAGTCCCTGCTCGCTATTCATAAAGGCTGCAAACTGCTCTGATGCTTGCATTAACTGAACAATACTTTGTAATGCAGCATTCTTTTGCACTTGGAAATTAACACCCGCTTCAATCTGGCAATGAATAGCCCGCTCTTCGTAATCCAAATAAGGCTGACCTTCTTTGTTCACGTCGCGATAAATCTTCTCGCCATGCATATCAACAACTGGTATTCGTCGAGCGCCAACAATATACTTGGGCATCAAGTCAACAATGATATTGCCAATCTGCGTCAAGCCTTGCAAATAACCCACCACATAAGGCATCGCCGCGGCATTGCCAACGCTAGAAGACTCAATAACAGCTTTACCAGACAAGTCATTATCATTCTGACCTAAGTTACTTGCGTAACTACCTAATATAGTTTGTGTGGTGGGGTCTGACATCTGGAACGCCGCGGTAACCTCAGGCGGCAACGGAGTATTGACTACTTCACGAATCGGAGTAGGAATCGGCTTATCAGGATTGTTTTCGGAATATGCATTAACCACAATCGTATTGGCACGTTGCACATCGTTCAAAGCTTCTAGATAATCTTTTTCTTGCGGAATAGCCTCTTTCATCACAATAAATTTGTGCTGAATCATGTTTTCCATGTAGTTTGCTGTACACATTCCCGCGAAGTTCTTTAAGTCTTGCGCACCTTTAGCATGGTAAACATAAGGGCGTGTCATCTGATAAGTGCAATTGCTTGTACCTTGCGTCAATAGAATAGAGTTGCCATCAATAAACACGTGAGGCAAGTAAGTGTAATCCGTTTCTTCGTACTCGAGGATAGTGGACTCAACAAGCTTATAACGACAAACAGTTTCTAATTCTGTCCAACGTGGCTCACCTACTTTAGCTGGCATTTGCTCAATGAATTGTTGCTCAAGCCAATATGCGGCAAGCTGTTCATAACGCTTGTCTGTAATCACGCGACCGTTAGCCAGCTTCCAAATCTTAACTTTCTTTTTCTTTTTCTCGTAGTAGTCAGCTAGTATGACAATCTTTTGGTTCTGCACGTCTTTGTACGACCAATTGAAGCCCTCAAGGTCACGCGCAAAGCCTAATCCTGATATAGTGACATCTGGATATTCTTTTTGAAAATCTTCTTCAAGCATTGGATAAAGCTCAAAGCTGTATGAACCATCTCCCTTGTGACTAGCGCGTGCCATAGGGTCAAAGCCACAGATTGTAGGGTCAAATACACGGCCCAAATAAATTTGCTGATTGAAGCTCATAGGGCTTGCGTAATCAGTCCAAACCTTAGCAACCGAAAAGCCACCAGACAATAAGTCTTTATAAATCTCATAAGAGAATGAGTTCTTATTAGACTCATACATAATATGACGGATGTGACCTTCAACAAGCTCCAATACCTTTTCGTCAACTGGAACGCCTTCAGCCGGAGACACTTCGATGCTGGGTTCGTGCTTGCTAAATTCACCCAGCAATCGAGACACGTAAGCCTCTAATATATTGAATTCAATGATGGGTCGTTGTAATTGCTGAAGCATGGCGCGTTGCTGCTGATTGATTGATTCTTTAAATACGTATTTACGAAACTCGTGATAACGTGTTACATTGTCTTTGAAGTACATGTAAGATGTAGAAACGTTTTTCTTGATACGCTCTAGTTGATCACTAGCTGTTTTGTTGACCGCCATAATATAAGCTCCTAGCTTTCATCTGGTTTTTATTACCCTGCATGATTGTAGCCGCTAGAATATCAGAACTTCTAGTATCTTGTAACGCACTATTTGGATAAGCAAAGGTCAGGCAATTGTATACAAGAATATCATTTGCATAATACGCATTATGTTTTTCCAGAGTTAGATTGTAAACTTTCATCATGGGCACGTTTTCGGTTTGAACACAACTTGGAGCAGCACGAGACTTGACGATACTTGTTAGCCAAAAACTCTTGATTGCACCAAGCGCATATCTTAGGAATTGTTTTTTGTTTAGCGTAACATCCTTTTTGTCTGCATGATTTAGAACAGAATCTCGTGTGCTTAAAAAATGATTGGAATTCATTGCTGCAAACGGAACAGTTAAGTTTATGCGGCTGTCTATCCACCCATGTTTGTTTTGCGTGTCGCTTATGCCATTCAATTCCATCTGGTGATGAATGCCACTCAGCCGCCTTGGCGATAGCTTTTTCAAGATTCTTTTTATTCCGCTCTCTGTATTCTGGATTTTCGAATCGTTTAAGCATGTGTTCGCGATGATGATCGGATGCTGAAATGCACTCAAGGTTCGAAATATGATTGTTCCGCCAATTTCCATCGACATGATGAATGTGATGATTTTCTGGTATATCCCCATTAACTTCTGACCACACGCGACGATGTAAAAGTCGCTCATGTGCATGCCAGTCGTTTGATTGATAATATCTACCAGAGGTCTGAACTCTGAATTTTTCGCCTTTGTAAGCAATGGTTTCAATAATAACCACTTTAATTTTCCTATTTTAGAATAAACCTCAACATCAAAAGTTAATTCTAATGCATCCATACGACAAACTCCATTATTCCATGTAAATATTTTATGCTCACCTTTGCCTCTAAGTTGCGATCCATTAGAGAATTTTACGGTAGTTAATAAAGATGTTTCGCTTACCCAAGTTTTGCATATTCTAGTTTTACCAAGCGGGGTTAAGACCTCATCACCAATACTTAATTGTTCAATTGGCTTTTTTCCTGTTGGCGTATGTATTAACGTTCCCGCCTCAAAACATAAAGCATCACTCGTATCACTCGAACGAATGCCGCGCTTCTTCATGTCGGCTTTCTGCTCCATGACTAATCGAGAGTTAGAATCTATCTTATAACGAATACCACAGCTATCAGCATGCAATTCATTATTGTCTGGTATCTGACAGGGTTCATCAAGCAGCCATTGCTTATATAAGCCCCACATTTCAGCACGTTTGTTGTAATACTTGCGAGAGTCTAGAGCTGTTGAGCCTGCGTTGACAGCGACAATAATATCACGATGACCCAGTTCTTTCAGTCTATCGACAACACCAGCACCCAAGCCGCCCACATCAACGAATACTTTAAAAGGGTTTTCATTCTGAATAATAGTGTTAACTATGCCGACCACTTCCATCGTATCTTTCTTTATATAAGTCTCAAGACCAAAGGCAACTCGTCCTTGTCGACGTATGATGGCTGTTCGGTCATCACCAAAGCGTGCTGGGTCAACACCGATGACAAGCTTGCCATACTTCTCAGCCTCTGCTTTACGAGCACGCATGACAATATCAGATGAAATATAAGTATCTTCTCCGGTCGTTTGGAAGGCATCCACACTGGTACATGGATATTCTTGTAGAAAAGCTTTCTTGCCATCCATGCCGTTAACTGAAAACTCTGTAATCTTCAGCCGACGCCAAGCGATTTGCCCTAAGGTTAACCCGTATTGATTTATTAAATCTTGCTCTTCAGCGGTCACCGAGAAATCATCTTCAACCTCGCGTGTATATTCTGTTTGCCAGAACCAAGGCACAAAGATAGCGATGTAATCGGATTGCCCGGCTTCCGCCTGCTGCCATTGTTGATGGAAAAAGTTACCGACACCGTTGGCTGTGGACTCCATAATTATTTCAGTGCCTGGAGCTGACGGGACTGCCTGCATAATACCTTTTGCATGTTCAGCTGCGTTATTCCAGAATGCAACTTCGCTAGCATGAAGTAATTGAATGGTAGAAGATCGGCCGACGGCCTTGTTCTCGGCTGTTCCCAGCTTGTACCCGCTATCGAGAACGCCAAAGATTAGTTCTTTAGAGTTGGAAGTTGTAACCTGGGGCTTAACTGGAGCAGGCGTGTTTTCATAATAACGCTGGGCCATTTTGTATAAGTTTTGTGTGGCATCTAATGCGTGAGTAAGAATAAAGGCTTGCATTCCGAAATGATGACTAACCTTGTGATAAAACCGCCCACCAATAAGCGTTGACACGCCTTGTTGTCTGCCTTTTAGGATTAGTGCGCGAACTTTGCCCGTTTCACCCTTCTGTTTTTCGAGCTGCTCATGGATATAAAGCTGGGCTTTATTTAATGCGAATGTTTCAATAGATCCTGATTTAGTACGAATACGCAGGCATTTTGATGCGTAGTGAACGAAGTCGTCTTTTAGGCGTTGGCGTATGGCTTTTTCTGATGAAACGTCAGTCATTTACGCCAAATCTTTGATTGATTCTTCATGCTTTAATGTGACTGTTGTATCTGTTTGTTGTTTGTCGCCGAATACCTTCGGAGCTAGTTTACTAACATGCCACTGACGTAGATTAACATTCATTTTCTGCCAAGCTACGGCTGCCGCATCAAAACGCTCAATGCCTTTATCATCACAATATGTTATTTTCTCAGCCGCAATTTCAAATGTTTCTTCTTCATACAACATGGCTCTAGATTGCATTGCTTGTAAATACTTCACTGAAAAATCTTCGTGACGATGACGCCAAGAGCGAACAGTATCGGGGCATGGAAAGTGAGGATACTTATCGCAAAGAGCATTCAAACCGAGGGTGTGAGTGCCTAGAGCGTCACATATCTCTTCGGCTAATTCGGGCGTGTATTTGGTAGGCCTTCCGCGTTCCATAATCACTCCTCAACTTTTGCAACAACTTCAATAGGTTTAGAACGAACACGCTTAACTTTAATCTCTTCAACCACAACAGGTTTAACATACCCAACACCATGGCACTCAGCACAATCTTTCATAATCGTCCCCAACCCCATAAGTTTTTTCTTCCCCAAACAACAAGGACATCTATCGTATGTCATATTTAACCTTTAATGATTCAATGCGTAATAATACACGACTTAAGTAAGCGTTCAATAATATACTATTTGACACGTCATGAACATAGCGTTCAAATTCAAACATTTATTTACTCCCAAAAACAGGGGATAACTCTGTGGGTAGATTCCATGAAGGTAGTCTACATCTACAATATAACAAATGTTTGCGAATAAACCAACATCAAAGTTGACACTGCCATTAAGTTGGCGTACAATTCTTTACATGCACTGACGCATGAACAACATAAAAGGTGATTTGTGATGAACAAATATCAAGAATTCTCGGTAATGTATTTCCTATCTGATTTTGATAAATCTCTACAATACGACGACATATTATCCGCATTAGCTGGTGAAGATACGGACTACGTAACCGTAGGCGAAGCTTACCAGCATTTAAGCATGGAAGAAGTAGCTGACGACATTTATCAATTAGCTTGTGATTTAGAAAGGTGGTTCGCATGAAATTTACATTAAACGGGACAAAATACGAAGCCAGCCAACAGAACCCATACGGCAATGAATGGACGGCCGCCGACGAAAACTACAGCGCGTCTACGGACGACGAAGGCAACTGGCATAATGACGCGCCTGTAGGTATGGGCGACACAGCGATGGATGCTATCATGGATTTGTTAGTGCAACAAACCGATTGGATGCTCGACAAAATTGAAAGCAATTTAGAGGCAGGGATATTAGAAATGACGGTGACATTATGATCATCCAAGACCTATCAAAACCATTCACCGTAAACATCGGTCGATTGACAAAAGACCATGTATCAATTGTACTGAATTACGGTGACACATTAGAAGTCGTCAAAATGTCATTCCATGATCTGGAAGATTTGGAATGCGGGCTGACTGATTTAATGCATACAGTAAACGTTTATCGAAGGGCAAAATATGAACCTATGTAAGCTTAAGGAATTTGAGCCTTGCATTCACACCCTGAAAGAACAGCAAATGAATGATGAGGGTATGATTTTGTGTGGCGCGGTTGTCGCCGTGGTGATTGCGATATTAATAACATGGAGAATATTTAAATGATTTTATCAAGTGCTATATGGGTTTTAACATGGTCTTTTATTGTGCCGGAAAACCCGGATTATCAAAGCCGGAAAAAGTATGAATATGTATCAATGAATATATGCATTCAAGGGGCTAAAGACGCCTGGGCTAGGCATTACAGTGCTATTTACCCAGATTATGTTGAAGGTACTTTTTCAACTGTTTGCGCTGACAAAAAGAATTACACAAAATTTAGAACTATAACATGTGATGAGATGATGAATTGTGAGGTTAAGTGATGAATGACTTAAATACCGACCATGGAAAGCTACATTGCCTATGGAAAAATCAGGCCAAACAGCATGATGAAAATCGTGCTGTTAGTAAAGCTTTGGATGAGATTAGCGGAAGGCTTGACCGACTTGAGAGCAAGAGCTGTGTAAAACTAGACCTAGAATACATGGAATTTGACCCAAGGAACTAAATGTCAAAACGACGAGAAAACATAAAAAACGTTAAAGACGCAAGAGCCATCATAACTAAGATGGAAGAGTATCTAAACAGCGGTGACGACATGGCCATACAAATAGCTGATGCGTTTTTCTATATGTTTTCTCATCATTTGCACGAGGGTGATTTGCGGCCTAATCATGTATTGATGGCGGCTTTGTTGCGAAAAGGGATGAGAGATGAATGACTTCACGAAACAAGAGCTTGAGGAATTAATGAGTGGCTTAGATTGGATAATAGACCGTTCTCAACAATCTGATATAACTTTTCAAGCAAGAATAAAACTCCAATACCTAATCGAAAACTATTGCCAGCATGAAAGCGATGGTATTTCACACTGGGATAATGACCCAAGTAAATTTTATCGATGCAAAAAATGCGGAGAGTTTTACAAATGAAGCAATTTAAAATAGGCGACAAAGCCTGGGCAATAACAGAAGAAAAAATAGAAGAGCATACAATCGAATCAAAATGCGTCATCGGTGGAGTGGATTATTTAGTAATGAATGACGTACTGCATCCGGAGGAATATTGCTTTGACTCACTTCAGAAAGCGATTGATGCCGATGAAGGTCGTACTTTTATGATGTTTAAGTAAAATAAGGAAACAAACAGTGTTGATATTAACCAGGAATCCTGGGCAGCGGATAATGATAGGCGAAGAAATAGAAATAATAATCTTAGAATCACGCCATGTTGGCCGTCAAGTGCGCATCGGCATTAAAGCCCCCGAGCATTTAGCAGTTCACCGCGAAGAAATATATCGACTAATCAAAGAACAGAACAGAGAGTCGCTTTAAGGCGTCTATTCTCGACGCCTATACATTCGCACCAAAAAACTATTATCGTTGAAATTTGATGGCTCTAATGCGATTTAAACGCTATACATTGCCATCAACCTCAATCACTTCTACATCTTCAGCTTGATTACCTTTGGCGGTCACGGTTGGCGTGAACACAACAGTTTGACCGTCTAGTAATTGTTTGCCGCCGTCATCAATAAGGTTTTTTTTGATGGCTCTGTAATGAATGAAGTAATCGACACCTCCGGCTACTATGAAGCCAAATCCCTTATCCCCATTAAACCATTTGACCGTTCCGGTTATTTTTATTTTTGCTGTTGTCATTTCGATCACCTGTATAGAAATTGTAATTATGTTACCAGCACAACGGTTTTTCATCAAATTAGTGGTACTTCCAGTCAAAAAAGGTGGAACCATTTCCAAAAAACATCAAAAGTGGAACCTAGTGGAACCTACTAAAAACGGCTAAAACCCAGTCCCAGACTGGGCTAGTGGAACCTGTGGAACGGTGGAACCTATTTCGCTATAATATAAATAAATAAATACATATATATTCTTCATATTATTTAAAATAGGTTCCACAGGTTCCACAGGTTCCACTAGCCTATATACAGCAAGGGTTTTAGGCGGTGGAACCTAGTAAACACAGGTTCCACTTTTTTTTAATAGGTTCCACTATCATCTATATTTTTGATGAAGTACTGGCATTAAATAGAGGTTGCACTTATTTGATTTTTTTTTCTTTACACCAATTTTTGAAAGTATTACCCCCATCCTTGTGGTGTCGCTTCTTGACGGATTCATAAACCCAATTTGTTCTAAAACAATTGTGGGAGACAACCAGCGATCGGGTTCTTGATTGAAATCATATCTTTCATTGACACGCTCAAGAAATGGATCTGAAACTTCAAAATCCTCATTTGAATCGTTTAGCAATTGCATTTCTTCTTGATTTAAATAAGGTCTTTCGCCTGTTGCCCATAAATCATAAGCCGCACGCCAGACCTGTTGCATATCAAGGCCATGGTTCATATTAATAGATTCAGTTAAGCTAATGACCCACCAGCGTCTGTTCCCGGTCTCATCAACTAGAAAATTTTCTTCATTAATGGACGCTGCAAATATAGTTCGGCGTAACATTTTGCTATTTTTGGCGGCAAACGGTCGTCTGATGTTGTCTTTGGCTTGTGTTACATGAGCTTTCAACTTATTTATATCTGATTTTTTAAACGTGCTTCCTAACTCGCCTAATTCCGCTATCCAATATTCCGACAAGGTAATCACAGAATCTTTATTTGATGGGTCAAGCGTTGCCCCTGTATAGACAGCATCCATTTCTTTTGGAACTAATGAAGCAATAAATGTTGTTTTTTGCCATCCTCCTTGTCCTTGTAGGACCAATACACCTTGCGCTCTAAAATCAGACTCGTTAAATACAGCAGCTACTGCTGAAATAAGCCATCGCTTAAGTAGTAATTGCGATAATTTATCGTTGGTGGTTTTTATCACTTTTAGAAACTTATCAAAAACAATACGATCTTTAACTGGTTCACTTAAAATCCAGTCACGAACTGGGTGAAATCTATTTTTGAATGCAATAGCATCTAAATGTTTGTCAATCCTTCTGATATTAAATTGATTTTTTACCGCAATATCAGTTACCAGTGTTAAACTTTCATTGGCTTCTTCTTCATTGTAGAACCGTTGTCCGGGTACAAATATTTCCCTCTCTCTTTTCATCATGTTCCATGACACTATAATTTTAAAATGATTTAATAGGTGCTCTAGGTTTTCTTTTACATCTAAAGCAAAAGGTCTTTTAGTATCTGACAGGACGGGATAAGACGATGGGTCAAAAGGAGTTGTTACAGCTTTTTCAATAAACGGTTTGCACGAAAAAACGAAATCTCGAACTTGCAAGGAATCAATATCGCTATAATCATCATACAAATCTGCAATATCCCACTTTTCACAAACATTTAATTTTTTTATATCTACAAAATGAACACTACATTTCAATTTTAACAATTTATCGCGCAGCAACTCCATGGCTTCATAGCCAGGTTGATCGTTATCTGGAATAAGATATACTTTTTTGTTTTTTAAAACAGATAAATTGACATTTTTGGCCTGCTGACATCCACCATACCAAGTAATTGTTATAAATTCGGGAAAAAATTCTTTTCCTGCATCCGCAGTTTTTTCACCTTCCACCATCAAAACAGGTTTTTCTGGATGTTCGTTTAATAAATTAAGGTTATAAATTGGTTTATCGGGATAATCTTCAAAAAATCGATTTACTATTTTCCCATCCTGAATAGTCCATGGGCGCACAGACTTCTTACCTGTTATCCTATCTTCAACTCGCGCAGTACAAAAAATCAGTTTCCCTTCCATGTTTTTGTACTCATAAAACGCTTGAATCTCACCTAGTTGTTGCTTGTTTTGTAAGAAATATGTTAAATTTAGCATGCAATGTCCTTAGTTATTATTATTGTAAATCCCTTATCAGGCCGTAAATCATTCCTGCGGCTTGATATTCCCCATCATACTCTCAGCTAATCGAACCGTAAATTTGTGATACGACAATTTTTTTCGTTCTGTCCCTACATGTTTTAATGACATTAAAATCAGTAACTTGCGCATAATAAGATTCCCTCCTAAATAAATTAAGCAATTAAGTTGAGTTTTTCTGTGATTTTGATATACTTCTTTGCATGTTTTCGCCCATGCCAGTGGGTGTAAATATTCTCGGGCAACGCCCAAGGCCTAGCTAGTGGTGGTACACTGGCTTAGCCTTTCATTGTATACATTATGATCTATAATATCCACAAATATGACATTTTATAGACGCTGGTATACCGGTGAAATCATGTAGGCAGCCATCTTTATTAATCAGCTGTAGTAGTCTTTGTATTTCGTTTCTGTATTCATCTATGAGTCGCTCATAGGACTTGATAATATCCCGGAGTAATTGCTCTTTTTTCTTCATCGGTCACCATAGTTTAATTAAAAAATGCACCGCAATAACGGTTAGTATGATTTGAGGGGCAAAGCGCAAGGCCAATGCTGAAAAAACAAGTAAAGCCGCTATAAATCTCATAGCTTCATCTCCTCTTTAAGGGTTACAAGGCATTCAGCAAGAACCTTAAATGCACGTATGCCAATCATGGGGTCATAATTAACCGTCGTTATTAACTGGTCAAGCCTATCAAAAGCGCGATTTAAAGCCCTTCCTTCGTGATATGCCTTGTATGCCCTGAGTTGCTCCAACTCTTCTTCCATTGTCAAGATATCACCCCTTACAGTCGTTTAAATCAGCCTTTAATGCGCCTTCGGTTAACTTCTCTATCCGTAACTGCGTTTCAATTGGTATGTATCCGCGCTTGCGCCATGCGGGTATGTTGCTATGCGATAACCCATGTTTCTTTTGCATAGCCCACGCTGTGCCGTAATAATTCAGTACATCATCTATTTTCATAAGTTCCTCCAAAATTTAATTATACATAGAATAGTTTGACATTGCCAGTAAGACGGCGTTATAATTACAGCACGGCATATCCGCCGCAAATGAATAGGATGGTTGATGATGAATAAGTTTGATGAAATACAAGATTTGTGTAGTACTTTAAATAACGTTAGCTACCAGATTGCCGAGTTGGCGAGGGTGAAAGAAGAGTTGGAAAAGCGTGTGAATGCGTTACTAGAACATTCGGATGACGGCAGTAAAACTTATGTGGTGGGTAAATTTAAGGTGACGGTGTCTTCCGGCTACAATTACACATTAAACAAAGAAGAATACGAAGTACTATCTACTCGCTTATCACCTTGTTTCAATCCTGTGAAGATGAAACAATCCTATGAATTAGACAAAAAGATTATACGCGATTGTGAAGCTTATGGCTCGAAAGACGATGTCATGTTGTTGTCTGAGATAATCAGCAAGAAACCGAAAAAATTAAACGTCAGAATTTTGGCGGCGGTTTAATTAATGAGAGCATGCAAGGTTGATGGTTGCGGAAAAAAGTACAACTGTAAAGGATATTGCGGAAAGCATTATTATCGATGGAAAACGCATGGCGACCCCCTCGTCTCATTGAAATCAGGAGGATTGTGCTCTATTGATGGATGTTCTTCAAAAATCGAGGCTCGTAAATTATGCCCTAAGCATTATATGCGATTAAAAACGCACGGAGATCCAACAATTAAAAGCGTAAAAGAACTAAGTCCTAAAGAAAGGATAATCATGAATTCTGCAATAGATACAAATACTGATTGTTGGATATTTATTGGTAACAGAGTAAAAAATGGTTATGGGCAAATATGCATAAATGGGAAAATAGGCATAGCTCATAGACATTCTTACGTCGCTTTTAAAGGAGATATACCAGGAGGGTTGTTGGTTTGCCATAAATGCGACAATCCTTCATGCGTCAATCCAGAACATCTATTTATAGGAACTCATCAGGATAATAGTGATGATAAAATAAAAAAAGGCAGGCATAACGCAGCTAAAGGCGAAAAACATTATAAGTCTAAATTATCGGCGACGGATGTTATTAATATTCGCTCAATGGCTAAAGACGGAATAACAGAAAATGAAATAGCTAAAAAGTTTAATATTGGTCGAGGAGCTGTTTCTTCCATCAAACGACGACAGTGCTGGAAACACATACAGGATGAAGTTAAATGAAAAAAACCATAATTGTGTTCATGTTTGCATTAATAAGCGCATGTGCTGAAATCGTGGATGACTCCAAGGGTTATCCTACGGTTGATCGGCCAAACGAAACGGATTTAGCTTTGATGAATATTGAGGGGGTTGTATGAGTCACTCTGTTCTTATTTTGGGCGAGTCAGGTAGTGGCAAAAGTACTAGTATTAGGACGCTACCTCATGAAGAGACACTGATTATCAATGTTATTGGTAAGTCTTTGCCTTTTCGAGGATCTAAAAATAAATATAAGAAATTAAGCCCGGATGGATTGGAAGGCAATTATTATGCTAGTGACGATCATTCCGCAATTATGCGAATAATTAAACTTGTAAATGAAAAGCGCAAAGAGATTAAATATTTAGTAATAGATGATTTTGGCTATACATTAACAAATAGCTTTATGCGAAGAGCTTCCGAGGTAGGTTTTAAGAAGTTCACCGACATAGGGGTAGATGCATTTCGAGTTTTTGACTCTATAACAAATTTACGCGACGATTTGTTTTGTTTTGTTATGATGCACACAGAAATAGACGCTAATGGAAAGTACAAACCCAAAACAATCGGAAAAATGGTGGATCAGTACGTAGTTATCGAAGGGAAATTTACGTGTGTATTTCATGCTTTGATTATAGAAGGAAAATACAAATTTCTTACAAACAACGATTCTATTCACATGGCTCGATCTTCTTTGGGAATGTATGAAGAAGCGTTTGTTGACAATGATTTGTTTTCTATATCCAACAGAATTTATGAATATGATAATGAGGAGTGCGACGTTGATGCATAATAATCAGAGTATGCCCTTGTCTGTGCGTGAGTGGCAGTGCCCATCGTGTTTGACTGTTCATGATAGAGACATCAATGCGGCGAAGAATATTCGCCTTATTGGGTTAGCTGATTCGCCAGGACATGGTGATTGTGTAAAGAGTCCCTCTGTGGCAATACTGGTCAGTGCCAGTGCCTCAGCGAAAGGCGTAGAGAGTCATTCTTTACGTAGGTCGCAAGAAGCCCCCACCAGAGCAGCGTAGCTGCTTGGTGGTGGGAGTATGTCACCGACCTGCAATACGTACGTAAAAAAATGATTGAATATTTTGAGGGTGAATGATGTCAACAAGAAAGGAAATGAAGCTGCAAGTTAAACGAAGCGTACGACAAATGCGTGACGTGTTAACCGCGATGGAAGAATTTGCCGATGCAGACGACGATGGCATGTTAATGACGGCGTTCACGTTTACGCAAAAGCTTATGCAAGAGTTACATACGGGGGCGATTTCGCCCAATGCTATTCAAACATTTTTGAATGAAGAGCATTCTAAAATTAACAAACACTAGGAGTATATTGTATGAGTAATTTCTGGCTTAGCGGAACCGGGCAAATGCCTACAGGGAACCCACAAGACGCTTTTGTTTCAGATTTTTCGGTAATACCGGAAGGCACGCAAGCTGATGCTGTTATCAAAAGCTTTTTGTTAATTGAAAAAGAGAACAAATATACCAATACAACGGATAAGTTTTATCAGGTTGTTTTTAAGCTTACATCCGGTGATTACAAAAGCCGCGAAGTTACGTTAAAGATTAAATGTTTTTCTGGCAAGCCTGAGCAGATACAACGCAATCTTAATATGCTTAAGCTTGTACTTGAAATATGTGACTTTAAGCCAACGCATAGCAATCCACCGAGCGACATGGAATTGGGATTTACTATGAACAAGCTTGTTGCTGTTAAGGTTGGCGAGTATTCCATCCCCAAAGAAAATGAACCCGGCACGATTGACGGTAACTTTGTACGTGAGGTACATAAATCAGGGTCTATTCCTACGGAAACAGGTGTGAAGGCTGAAGTTAAGGCTCGTCCTACTGAAAGTGCTTTGACACGTAATGCTGGAATACCTGATTTAGATAGCGATTTGCCATTTTAGGGAGCACATTGTAAATGGATTTAACTAGCATAATAACAAAAACAATAGCTGAGTTGCCTGGCGACGAGCCACGCAAGTACATAGGCGCAAGCAGTATCGGTCATGATTGTAACCGTTCTATTTGGTACGGTTACCATGGTGCTGATAAAGCAGGTATCCCAGCTAGACTGCGTACTACGTTTGATATCGGTAAACGACTTGAAACGTTACCGTTGGATTATCTTCAAAAGGCAGGACTGAACATTGTTCGACCTACCAAGGATAATAAGTGGTTATTTCATTGCGATGCAGATGTTCATTTTTTCCAAGGTCACTTGGATGCTGTTCTTTTGTTACCGAACGAGGATCCGATTGTTGTTGAGATTAAAACAGCCAAGAATAGCGGTTTTAACAACTTTAAAAATAAAGGACTGATGGCATGGTCGCGATCTTATTATTCGCAAATACAAGGTTACATGGGCATGTCGGGCTATCGTCGCGGGGTGTTGCTTGCGATTAACAAAGATACTAGCGAATTTCATCATGAATGGGTTCGGTATGACGATCAATATTATCGTGAATTAAAAATGCGTGCTTTAGCTATTGGTACGATTGATGAACCACCGGAACGCATAAATCGCTCACCTTTATTTATTTCTTGTAAAAATTGTTCATATAAGGGTGTATGCCATGGTAACTGAAATTGACTGCATGATGGCGGGATTTGTTGGCGGATTTATTGCATGCATGGCTTGCATGGGTACGTTGTGGTTTCATTTTAAAATGCGGTTTTGTGAGTTTGCTATGTCTAAGGAAGAATTTAATTTACGAAAAAATGTAGCGAAGCTCATGGAAGACGCCGAGAATGCAAAGATACAATTGGCGGCGATACATGCTGAAATTTACAGTCAGTTTGTAGAGGATAAATACCGATGATTTACGATCAAAATGTTTGGTTGACGTATTACAGGAAAATAGATGGTATTGGACGGCGTATAAAGAATGGCAATCTGAATTCTTTTGAGCGTAATGAGCTAGAAAAACAAGCGGATGATTTGCGAGTTGCTTGTGGCTGCTATTTAGATTCTTGTGCTATGCGTATGCCTTTGGGTAAATGGATTTACGTGTATGAAGACAAGACCACATGGCGGTCTGATCCATCGTTTGCTTATCGTGATTTGTGTAATACAAGGTATTAGTTATGACTGGTGAAGAAGAAGCTCACGCAGCCTATATGAAAGCGAAAGAAGAGTGTTTGAAGGTGTGATATAATGTTTATGCAAAACCTAGAACGACGGTTCGAATAACGCCTCATCAGCGTAGTGGTTTTGCTCCTTTTTGATGCCTTGATGGAGGAGTTATGACAGAGTACAAAAGAAAAACGAAGGTATGTAGTAGTTGCGATCAAGATATTCTTTTGGAGTTTTACAGAAAAATTAAAAATAGAAATGGAAATTTTACCATTCATCACAAATGCAAAGACTGCGAAAACATCCATCAAAGCGAAAGTTACTTTAAGTCACAAATGGACAAATATTTAGAAGAACATAAAGACGGCTATTTTTTATTCAAGTGCTCAGTTCACGGTAATTTACCATATAAGCATCTTTTTATTAAACGCTACAAGTCCAGAAACAAATATAACTTCAAAGTACAATGCATTCAATGTGAACATAATAAAAGGGCTGATAGTTATGGAGAGCATAATATTTCTTTGCATGGGGAAAATATAAGATGCCAAGCTTGCAAAGAAACAAAGCACTTTATTTCCTTTCATTACGCAGAATTAAAACAAAAATATCCTAGATGCCATGATTGCGGCATAAAAAGAAGTAAAAAATCGGCATCGGCATCCAAGACGCATAGAGTTCATGGCGGAGTAAGAATAACTACAGAATGGTACGAGGCAAAATTTAAAGAACAAAATGGTTTGTGCGCTATATGCGAAAAGCCAGATTTAACTAGAAAACTGTCTGTTGATCATAATCATGATACAAACGCAATAAGAGATCTTCTTTGTAGGCGATGCAACTTAGCAATAGGACAGCTTTATGACTCCCCTTTATTGCTTAGAAANGCCGCTGATTATATTGAATCTCATGGTTGAATTGAGGTCGTATCAATTAAATGCTGTTAACGAGGCATTTGAAGCAATGAAACTAAACGATGATCCTGTTCTCCTCGAATGCTCCGTAGGCGGCGGAAAATCATACCTGCTAAGTTCTATAGCAAAAACCATGGACGATTTAAATAAGCGCGTTCTTTGTCTAGTAAATAGCTCGGAACTTGTTAGAAATAATTCCAGTGCTTTTAAAGACTTCAAAGGTAATCCTTCCATTTTTTGTTCATCTTTATCAGAAAAAAGTTATGACAAGAATGTAATTTTTGCCACGCCTCAATCCGTTATCAGCGCATTAAAAAACGAACACCCTATCAAAGACATTATTTTTAATATGATAATCGTTGACGAGGCTCATTCTATTAATTTCTTTTCTGACACATCAACATTCATGAGAATCCTTAGGCATTACAAGCAGCAATATAAACTGATGCGCATACTTGGGCTAACTGGAACGGCCTTCCGTGGCGACACGTCTATTGTCGCCAAAAACGCATTTTTTAAGACAAAAGTTGGCAACATATCAACGCAATATCTTATTGAAAATAAATTTCTTGTACCTCCAGTGTTTGGATATAAAAAAGTAGAAAGCTTTGATTTTAGTAAATGTAAAACAAATAACATGGGCGAATTTAAA
>JGI24890J29729_1000214_pt1 | contig 44104 bp, 48 predicted proteins | sample FreactcultureFD7_FD_29729 | JGI IMG/M metagenome (IMG submission 29729)
CTGCTTTCAAAAAGAACTATGATAAATTCAAGAAGACACATCCTGATGCAACACTGAAAGACTATATTGCCAGCTTGAAAAAGACTGTCAAAGAGTCAGAAACATCATCAATGCTTGCAGCAGATCACCCAACAAAGAAATCAGGTGCAAAAGAGCAGAAGAAGATTGGCAAGTACAATCGTCAGATCACAAAGCCTGAAGTTGTTGACGAAGCAGCAAAGCCTGACTTCTTGGACATGGACAAAGACGGCAACAAGAAAGAGCCATTCAAGAAAGCTGTTGCAGACAAAAAGAAGAAAGTCAAAGAAACATACGACTTCTCTGCATGGGACTCGCAACTCACACAATTGATTGAGGGTAAGAAGCCTGCTTCAATCAATGAAAGTGCTCGTTCAATCACAAAGCGCAAGCAACTGAATGAAGAGGGTCTTGCTGATCTGTTTGCAATGTTGAAGAACGCTGGCATGCAAGCTCCACAACAACCTGAAGTTGAGGTTGAAATTGAGAGTGATCCAGAACAAAACACAGCAGCGTATCGTGATGGAGACATGGGCGTTTATGACGGCACAGGCAGTCCAGCATCACCCACACAAACAGCAGATGGCGATGACCCACACTCAAAGTTTGACGACGCAAGCGATGTACCAGTCATGGCAATGCCACGTGGTATGGGCATGAGTCAAAACACAGACGGCGTTGAATCACAAGTTGTAGAACCGGTGATGTCGGATGAAGTGATTGATCATCTTCAAAGCGGCGAGTCAGATGATTCAGGCGACGATACACTTGCATTCATCAAAAAGACAATGAATCACGGTGAAACTCCAGTTGAAGTTGTTCAGACTCAAAAGCAAACAACTCCACAGGGTAATGGTGACTTTGAAGATGAAGTTGCAGAAGACAATGAGCCAGCAGTTGCTCCACGTGCAACAGGCGGATCACCAAGCCCAATGGCAAACAAGCAAGCTCAGTCAATGGACGTTCAAGAAGATGACGTTGAAGAGGGCAATGCTTTCTCTGGTGCAGTTGCGAAAGCAAAAGCAGACGGCATTCAAAAGGGCGAGAAGATCAACGTTGGTGGCAAGCAATATCCTGTGAAGGAAGAGGGCGAAATCAATCCAAACAATGGTGATCTTGCAGCAGACGAAGCGGGCGAAGCTGCTCAAGACAACGCTGCAGGCGCATTTGATCAAGCTCAAGCACAATCACAGCCAATGAACGAACAGGGCGACGAAGAAGGTTCTCACGAGAAGATTGGCAACATGCTCAAGAAGATCGAGCGTATTCTTGCTGCTCACAAGAAGACCAAAGGTGCTGACAAAGATTCAAAAGCTCCAAAGAAGAAAGTTGAAGAAGACGAAGACAACATGAACATGGTTGCCAATCGTCATTCAGAACTTGAAGTCAATGAAGACTTATTTGCGGGTTCAGACACATCAAAGGGTGAGGGTCTTACAAAGTTAGCACGTGTTATTCGCAGCGTTCAAACTCCTGAACAATATGAATCAGCAAGAAAATATGCTCAGATGATGTTCAAGCGTCTTGACTCTGAAAATACCTCAATTTCAAGCATGGGCAAAACCAATCGTCTGATCAATGACATCAAAGCAGACTTGAAAGCAAAAGCACGTGAGATGGGAGTCAGTGTTGGTGGAAGTCATGGATTGCCAATCGGTCATCATCTTGATGAAAGTCAACTCACAGAATGGGCCAATACGCCAAGTCAACTGAGCGATGAAGAAACATTCACAACAGACATTGACTTTATCACCAAGAACATCAGCGGTGGACTCAACAATCAAAAGCAAGATCAAACTCTTGTGGGTTCGGGACCATCACGTGTTGTCACTCAGACAGAGCGTGAAACTGTCGGCCAGTCAATGGGAGCACTTCTCAAGAAACTTGGCGGTATCAACTAAGCACTACGAACAAGCATCAAGGGCACCACGGTGCCCTTTTTGTTTTCTGGCAACGATAAATACATGATAACGAGGCACTCAACATCATGGCAATGCAGATCATAAATTACGGATCATATCCAGACGCAAACAACGCTGACTCAATACGTCTTGCGTTCATGAAGACCGACAACAACTTTTATGAGTTGTACGGCAATCTTGCGAACATAGCAGGCAACGTGTCTCAGATCACAGCAGGTGATGGCATTCTTGTGAGCAATCCCACAGGTGATGTGACATTGGCAGCACAATTCGCAGCACTGACTGTACACTCAAACACACTGACAGTCACTGGTCTTGGCGGAATAATTCCACCAGGTGGCAACGCAAACGCAGACTACACAGTTGACTCAACAACAAACACACTGATCATTGAACTTGCTTCAAACATTGCTCCAACATTCTCAGACACAATCATCACGGGCAATCTTGCGGTTGATGGCAACATCACAGTGCCAACGGGCACAGTCACACTTGCCACAGGCAATCTTGAACTTACCTCAGGCACATTCACGGGCAATATTCAAACAGCAAACGCAAACACAATCTTGTTTGCAGACGCAACAGGAATTGTGACATCAGACACAAATCTGACATATGTTCCTGGAAACTTGACGCTGAATCTTGGCAACATTGACGCACAATCATTCAACGCTGGATACGCAGTCAACACAGTCAATTTGTCAACCACCAACGCAACAGTGTACGCTGCTCTTGCAGTTGGCGGAAACGTAAACATCACAGGCAATATCACAACACAGGGCAATGTTGAAATTGACGGGTCAGCAAACATTGTGGGCAATCTTGACGTTGCTGATGTCGTGTCAACAGGCAACATCACTGCTCTAACATTCATTGGTGACGGTGGAAATCTTACAGACTTAGATGCATCGGCATTGACAACAGGTACAGTGTCAAACACGCTGTTGTCTGGAACATATACAATCAACGTTGCAGGCACAGCAACAACAGCAGGCACAGTCACAACAAACGCACAGCCAAACATCAACTCAGTTGGCACATTGTCTGCACTTGCAGTATCAGGCAATGTCAACGCAGCAAACGTTGTTGCCAGTGCAAACGTTGTTGCAAACAATATGTCTGTCACAAACAACATTGTGACCAACTTACTGGTATCAGCAACAGTCTTTGCATCAGGTACGGGTCAATTTGGCAATGTCATTTCAAACAATGCAAACTTCAGCGGTGCTATCACAGCAAACAGTGTGACAGTAAACACATCGCTCACAGCGGCCAATGCACAAATCACAGGCAACTTGTTGGCAAACAATGCCACGGTAACCTATGCTCTTGCAGCAAACAGTGTGACAGCAGGCAATCTTACAGTTGCCAACACAATCACAGCAGTTGCATTTGACGGTGCATATGTCACAGTCACAGGCGCAGCAAACTCATTGACAGTCAACACACAACAAGCTACAGTCACAGGCAACGTGTATGCGGGCAACGTTATATCAAGTGGTGTTGTGACAGGAACAAACTTCACTGCCACTGGTACAGTTGCATCATTGCAATCAACAGTGATTGCCAATGTCACAGCCGGCAATGTCAACGCAAACACAAACATCAACACAACAACGCTGACAGCAACAGGCAACGTCAACGCAGCAAACATCAACAGTGCAAGTCGTGTTGTTGGTACCGTGTTGGTTGCACCTACCGCTCTTGTGACAACAGTGCAAGCAACCAACGTGATCGCAGCAAACGCAATCACTGCCGGTGCCGTACAGTTCACGGGTCTTGCAAGTGATCCTTCGCCAGCACCTGGACTAATGTACTACAACAACGTCACAGGACAAATGCGACTGTACAACGGCGTTCTTTCACAATGGCAGAATCTAAACTAAGATGAGTACATGGAACACATCGTCTGGTCTGATTGCTTCACCCTCTCAGGGTCAGCCATTCACATTCACGCTTTCAGCATCACCAACGCTGGGTGGAGTGATCACATATGTGCTGCAACCCAACACATTTTTGCCTGCGGGTCTGACACTGAACGCAAACACCGGTGTGATTAGTGGTACACCTCTATACGTCACAGTCAACACGCTAAGCGTCTTTACAATCAGTGCAACTGAAACAACATCAGGCGGTAATGTATTCACCAACCCAGCTTCGTTCTCAATCAACGTTACAAACTTAACGTGGTCAACACCGCAGGGCAGCATTGGCGTTTTTGCAGAATCATTCCCAGTCAACTATCAGTTTGCAACCATTCCAAGTCAGAATACAAACACAGTCACGTACACACTGCTCAACGGAACATTTCCCGCAGGTACACTCGCACTTGACTCAACAGGATTGCTCACGGGTTTGCCAGCAGAAACTGCACAGTCATACACAACCACGTTTACCATTCGTGCTCAAGAATACAACGGTTCAACGCTTATAGCATTCAAAGACAGAACATTCTCGATGACTGTTGACATTGCTGTTCCCAATCCCGAGTTTACAACTCCAAGCGGAACACTTTTTACAGCATACGATTCTGTATGGCAGTATTTTCAACTTCAATACATTGATCAAAACCCAACCAGCGCACTTGTTATTTCACTGGCAATAGGCATACTACCTTCAGGACTTGAATTGACTCCCGAGGGCGTGATTCGTGGATACGCACGACCACCCATCGACAGTACTGGAAACCCTATCAATCAAACATACACGTTCTCACTTGAGATCAGTAGTGACACAGGTCGCAGTTTGACAGCATACAGCATTACAATCAACAATCAACAACTAATTTCAGGATTTGTAGGTCGTTCTCCAACAATTTTGAATACGCAACCATTGAGTATTGTGATTCCCGCTGATGATCAATACGGACCCTACTATCTATCATCAAACAATCTTGGAGACTTCAATCAGAATACTGACTTTATCTTCAAGATGATTGGGTATAATTTTGACACTGACAATAATACTGATTTGACATATGTGATCAACGAACCACAGGGCAGCAATCTTGACGCAAATCCTGCCACTGGATGGATCAGCGGTTTGTTGCCAACTATCAATCAGAATATTGAGACATACAACTTTACAGTGTCTGTTCACAAAACATCTAATCCTACACTGACCAGCGGAACATTCTTGTTCACTGCTACAATCATTGGGGACATCAACTCACAAGTTGCATGGGTCACCGCCTCAAATTTGGGCACAATCAACAACGGAGCAATTTCTGATCTGCAAATATTGGCAACGAACTCATCACAACTTGAACTAAACTATCGCATTGCTGGCAATCAAATACAATCAAATTTCAAAACAATCGTCAATACCGGCGCACAATTTGAAACATTTGGAGATGTAGGTGCTTATGTTACTGGAACACCGGATGGACAAACTTGGACACAGCAACCTTCGATCAACAGTTCGGTAAGCTTGCTGTACTTTACCTCTGCTGTGTACAATGCTGTCGATCAAATTACTGTTGTCGTAGGATACAATCAAACTGATGGATCAATCATTGGTCAAATACCAGACTCAACCGGAGTATTCATTCCATCATCGTCAGTGGCTGAAACACAACTTAACTATATACTGCTTACTGGATCTACATACATTGCGGTAGGAAACAACGGAACAATCACGCTGACCACAGACCCAAGTGTGTGGAATATAATCGCAACGACTGGTACAACACAAAATCTAAACTCAATATGCTTTGGAGCATCTAAATTCATAGCAGTCGGAGACAATGGAACAATACTTAGTTCGTTTGATACTGTGACTTGGACATCTCAAGTATCGGGTGTTACAACATCATTACGCTCAATCATATACACAGGAACAACTTACATTGCAGTAGGCGACTTGAACACGATTCTAACATCATCTAATGGTATAGATTGGACTCTAAACACAAACATTGAACAGCACTTAGTTGCAAATACTAATTTGCAAACGTACAGCTATAAGTCAATATGTATAGACAGTTCAAACACTCGTATTATGGTTGTTGGAGACTATGGATCAATATTGATCAGTCTTGACGATGGATTCTCGTTTACTCTTCTTCAAAACTTAATCACAACGTCAACACTGTATCAAGTTATTTACGATAGTGTCAATACAAATTCGTTCTATATGGTTGGCGATGTAGGGGCAATTCTTCAGTTCAACAACGACTTATTGTCATCAAGTTATACATTTTTGACCAGCCCTACACTTACAAGATTGCCACCTGATCTAGAACTACTAAGTACAGGAGAGATCAGCGGACGTTTGGCATTTGAATCAACTGAATCAATTGCTGCAGCAGGAGAAACACGTCAATACGTATTCACGATTCAAGCGTACTCAACACAGTTCTCAGAGATCAGTGCCATAAAGCAATTTACGCTGACTACATATCAAAAATATTATTTGCCCTATGATAACATTTATATCAAAGCACTGATGTCAATGGATGATCGCTATAAGATCAACACACTGATTCACAATGGCAACTTGATACCACCTGAATACGTGTATCGCCCAAATGATGTATACTTTGGTGTGGCTGATAGTGTAGTCTATCAACATATCTTTGGTGTTCCATCAGTTGCAACCAATGACTTCTTTCAAACTTACATTGATGCAGTACAGATCAATCATTACTGGCGCAACATTACGCTTGGTGAAATCAAAACAGCAGTTGCTCGTGACACAAACAACAACATTATATACGAAGTTGTTTACAGTCAAGTGATAGACGATCTTGTGAACAATCAGAACGTATCAATCTCAAAAGAAATCATCTGGCCACGCAACATTGATCTACACTTGAACGACTGGTACGATTCACTGACTACACAGTATGTATCTGAGACCTATCAAGAAGATGTTCAGCCATTGGTCAAGACTTACTTGTCGTCTATTGACGGTTTTACACTGGCGCTGAACGCAGTTGATGATATCACAGTGGGAATGAATCTGACTCCTATTGTAGGCAACACAATCACAAACAATTTAGACAACACTCCTCCAATCGTGACTGCAGTTGACATTGCAAATCAAACTGTTACGGTTGACGTGGCTCAAACATTGACAACTGATGAACAAATACTGTTTAGATTGCCCACTTACACCGCACTTACGCCAGGAATTGCTCGTACACTGTATCCAAACTCGCTACCAAATATGCGTCAGCAAATCGATGATGCTATTGGCAATGTCAATGACCCACAACTATTGCCACTTTGGATGACATCAGTACAGCTAGACAATACAATTCTTGGATTCACACCGGCATGGGTCATTACATACTGTAAGCCAGGAACATCAGCGATCATTCAACGGAACATTCAGACACAGTGGCCGTATGTCTTGAATCAAATTGATTTTGAACTAGACAGATTTGAAGTTGATCGTTCTAAGACATTCAACTACGAGGGTGTAACTAGTGGCGGTGTGCCAATTTGGAATACTCTACCAAGTGCTCAGCCAAACATTACAAACAATGCAGCAGATCAGTATGTATATTTCCCAAGAAAAACCATACTGCCCAATCAAACACAATAAATATTACAATAACTGGACATACTATGACATCAGCAATCAATACAGGATCAATGAGCGTAAGCTACCCAACGCCCGGAGTGAACAATTCCTCACAGGGTATGCGTGACAACTGGGCATCTATCAAGACAAATCTAGACAGTGCTGGAACAGAGATCACTGATATGCAGGGCAAAGTACTGTTGAAGTCTGCACTCTCAGGCACAACACTCAACAATGACATGGCCAATGCACAGATCAGCAACGCATTGACACTGGGATTTCGAGCATCAACGTTCAATCTTGGCAACAATCTTGCAAACACAGTGCTGGTCGATCTGACAAACGGCGATGTACAGTATGGCACAATCACAGCCAACGCACAGCTTCAGTTTGCCAAATGGGCCCCAACCGGAACACAAAGCAACGTGCAACTGATACTCAACGTTGCCAACTCATCAGCAGTCTTATCATTGCCTACAAACGTAACACACGGTGTATACTCAATCAAGAATTATCTTGGCAACGGTTCTACTCCAGGCGGCCAAATTGCATTGCCAGCACGTGATGGTCATCTTGAGTATGTATTCTCGACCATTGATTGTGGAGCAAACGTCACGATTTCTCCAGTGAATATTCCACGTCAATCGCAGCAAATTGCCAAGCGTATTGTAGAGAGTGCTGTAGGTATAGCAGGAGACTTGGCAGGTGATGTGTGTATTGGAACAGGTTTCGGTGTTGGCACAATCAACATTGTTAACGGCGGCAGTTTATACCCAACAGCCCCAACAGTCATAATTTCTCCACCGGATGTCCCGGGTGGAGTTACCGCCACTGCAACTGCTACAATCGCAGGTGGAATCGTTACCGCTATCGTTATTAACAGAAACGGTAATGGATATTTAAAAGTACCAACAGTTACACTTACCGGCAACGGCAGTGGCGCAACAGCAAATTGCACACTGACCACTGTTCCAAATTACATGTACTACTGTACCAATAACTACGATGGTACAACTGCAATTTGGAATATATTAGCAACTCAACCTTGGTTATTATCATGATGACTCACCCACTAATCGGTTCTGTAGAAGACAAGACCGATGAAGAACTGACAACGATCATTTCCGATCTTACCAAGAAGTACAGCTATATGTCTCGTATGCACAATCAGGCAATGATGAATCAACTTATCATGACACTGAACACATACAGACATGAACAGTCCAAGCGTCAATTGGCTGCTTGGGAAAAAGGTGCCGCAGATGCCGGCGCCGATGATAAGATCGATATACAATAGTTGTCCAAAACACTTGACTTCTACACTCAGTGTGTTATACTGTGTAGATGAGAACTGACATTTACGGCCAAATCATTCTATCCGAACAGGATATCTGCGAAGCAATGTTGCAGAGTCCTGACAGAATATTATCCAAAATATACATAGACCAACCAATAAATATCAATGATGAATTGGAATTGAATGAAATACCCGTGTTTGTTGAGTATGTAAACAGTTCTGAAACAATCGAAGAGTTTGATCAAAGACTACAAAATAATTGGCATATGCCAGAAGAATACAAAACTTTCGATATTGCACAATGGGTATTGGAACAATGTAAAACTGATCATGAACGTCAACGAGTTGGCGAAGAGTTATTGATGTATCTAGATCGAAATTTGTTTTCACTACTACAATACATAAAGTATTTGGTGGACACAATGCGTAAGCACAACATAGTATGGGGAGTAGGACGTGGTAGTTCTGTTTCTAGCTATGTACTATATCTGATCGGCATTCATAAGATTGATTCTATGTATTACGATTTGGATATAAAAGAATTTTTAAGATAAGGAAATACAATGAGCGATATGCACAAATCAGCAATGGGTCGTACGGTAGATATGGCTGCACTACGAGCAAAAAACGAACACACTCGTGCAGTTGGCAACATGAACGTCAATGCACGTGGCGATGTTATTGACAGCAACAATGAAGTTATCAATGACAACAACAAGCGTGTCAATGAGTACTACATGAAAAGCGCAATGAATCGTGGTGTTAGACCAACTGGAATCAACACGGCGCCTAGTCCAATTATAGGAGAAGTGGCTCCAATTCAACAAACTTCAATGCCACAACCAGATCCAATTTCAGTGGCGGAAGAATTGCATCCAGATGAGTTGGATTTTGATGATCATGATGAAGAGATCGTAAAAGAAGAACCGAAAACAAAGAAAAACAATTCATCCAAATAACTTGATGTTTAATCTATAACACAGTATAATACACACATGAATACTAAAATCAGCTATGCAGCACATCAACTTAATTCCAATCAACTCGTTCCGTTGAAAGATACCATTATCGTCAAAGATATGGTCTTCAAGGAGCGAATGGTTGGTTCAATCATTATCGTCAAAGATGACGGCAAGGATTCGGGTATCAGACCACGTTGGGCAGAAGTCTACAAAGTCGGCCCAGATCAACACGATGTCAAAGTAGGCGAGTATGTACTTGTCGCACACGGACGTTGGACCCGTGGAATTGATATCGAAGACGAGAACGGTCACACAACCATTCGCAAAGTCGATCCTAAAGACATCTTGCTTGTCGATAGTGTCAGGCACGAAGACGAAACTCAATCAACAAAAGTATGATCAGACGTCAACTTCAAAAAATAATTCGTTGGGCAATGAATTATGGGTCTAGTGTTTGTGAACAGCCCGTGTCAACCTCTAGTTTGAACGGTAAAGGAATGAACTTCTCGATTTATTCAGCCAGCGGTGGTCATGTTATGGAGTATCGTATGTACGACGAGAAGACTGATAAGATGATCAACAACTTGCATATTATAACCAGCGATCAAGACATGGGCGAAAGAATCGGTCTGATCGTTACAACTGAAATCTTAAGAAACCACTAACATGACACTACACAACAAACTCTGGGTCGAGAAGTTTCGCCCAAGTACCGTTTCGGACTACGTTTTCGTAGACGAACGGCAAAAGCAACAAGTCAACGACTGGATCGCATCAGAGTCTATTCCCAATCTACTACTGAGCGGAGAACCAGGAACAGGCAAGACCACACTGGCAAAAGTGCTGATGAATGAATTGGGCATTGATGAATTCGATGTGCTTGAGATCAACGCATCACGTGAGAACGGTGTTGATGTTATTCGTGACAAGATTCTAGGTTTCGTACAAACAATGCCCTTTGGCAAGTTCAAAGTCGTACTGTTAGACGAGGCAGACTACATGACTCCAGCGGGTCAGGCCATGCTGCGTGGTGATATTGAAACCTATCACAGTTCAGTGCGTTTTATCTTGACTTGCAACTATGCACACAAGATTATCCCAGCACTGAAAAGTCGTTGTCACGAGTTTCATATCACCAAGACAGACAGAACCGAGTTTACTGCACGAGCAGCAACGGTCTTGGTCACAGAAGGTATTGAATTTGATCTTGACACACTTGATGCGTATGTAGGAGCAACTTATCCAGACTTACGCAAGTGTTTGAATCAATTGCAAGCCAACAGTTCAACTGGCAAACTGCTACAGGTTCAAAACAGTGTGAACGATCAAGATGCAATGCTTGTCGAAATCACCGATCTGTTCAAGGGCGGCAAGATCACAGAGGGTCGTCAGCAACTCTTGCAGTTCTTGGGTTTCAACCCAACACGTCTTGAAGACTTGTACAAGTGGATGTATCAGAACTTGAACTTGTGGGGCAAGACTGACGAACAAAAAGACGCAGCCATTATCGTGATTAGAAACGGTCTGGCAAATCTATCATTGGTTGGCATTCCCGAGATAAGTCTTGCGGCAACTATGATCGAACTTACACAAATAAAAGGATAACAATGAGATACTTGATGTTGACATTCTACAGACAGCCGGGTGGCCAAATCAACGAAGAGCGCAAAGTCGCTGCAAATCTTAAGCCACGTGATCTGCAACAATGTAGCGTGATCATGGACTACAAAGAAGAAAAGGTTATCAAGTGTGTAATCGAGGGCAAAATGGTACCTACATCGTTTGAGAAATTGAACGAGTACTACAAAAAGGTTTACCCAGAAGCAATCGATCAACTTGAACTTATCAATCATGAACGATTTGAACCAAAGAGCATACTTTAATGAGCAATGTAATCTTAACTGATGTAGACGGTGTACTTCTCAACTGGGAGTATGCTTTCGACACCTGGATGCAAACACACGGTCACTCTAAAGTCGCTGGTGGAGAATACAAGTACGACATTGGCAAACGATACAACATTTCTAAAGAACAAGGCAAGCAACTGATCAAGTACTTCAACGAAAGTGCTGCCATTGGTTTTCTACCACCCTTACGTGATGCCATGCACTATGTCAAGAAGCTACACGAAGAACACGGTTACGTATTTCACGCTATCACTTCACTTTCAACAGACAAGAATGCTGTACATCTGCGTGAAATGAACTTGAAGAAACTGTTTGGCGAAACCGCGTTTGAACGGATCGTATGTCTAGACACAGGCGCAGACAAACTCGACGCATTGACTCCGTATCGTGATAGCGGTCTATGGTGGCTTGAAGACAAGATCGACAACTGTATTGATGGAATAAATGTTGGACTCAAGTCGTTGTTAATGGAACATGGACACAACATGGACTTTGATCATTCAGAAATACCTCGCGTCAAAAATTGGCGCGAGGTATACGACATCGTGTTGGGAAATTAACGATAGAGTTTCAGAATCTCTCCGATCAGTCTGTGACGCTGAATGTCACGATGATCAAAATAGCAGGTCTCAATGCCCTCTGTTGGAGACTTCTGCAACTTGTCTTGTAAGTCCATCAATCCATTGTCAACAGACTTCCTGTCTGTTTGCTCAATATCACCAGTCACAACGATCTTAGAACCCACACCAATACGAGTGAGAAGCATTTTCAACTGCGTTGGTGTGGCGTTTTGCATTTCATCGGCAATGATCCATGTGTTCTTGAATGTACGACCACGCATATATCCCAACGGCGCAAATTCAACAATCTGATCTGCCAACATACCCTCTACCTCTTTGACAGCGTAGAACTCATGTAGAACGTCAACCATGGGTCTGACCCACGGCGCTAATTTTTGATTCAAATCACCTGGTAAAAAACCATGTTGTTCATCTTCAATCGAAACGTTTGGACGACATAGCACAATACGATCACACTCACGATTTCGCATTGCTTGGATAGCTGCCAAGATAGCCAGATATGTCTTTCCCGTACCCGCTGGCCCACTCACGACCACTACATCGGTGTCTTCGTTTTGAAGCGCCAGAATGTATGATTCTTGATTGACTGTTTTGGGAACTAAGTTAACAGCTTTGCGCTGTTTTTGTGGATTGAAACTTACTATATTCGATGTGGTCTCCATAGGTTGCTTTTGATAGAAAGTTTGATAGTGTTTTTGTGTTGAGTAGTCTTGTTCTTTTCTTAATGCACTGCTTTTTTTTCTTGACAAGGTAAATCTCCTGAGGGTTGATCTGCTCATAACAGATAAAGTATTTACAAACTGCAAACGTGCAGCATAATGCGTGTCATTTCTTAGAAAATCATGATAAATAAAAAGCTGTACCACATGTTATTGGTTATCTTTCAAAAACACTATTCATATATTAAAATGATAAATACTTTACTATGAAAGAAAAAACATTCTTAGATACACCCCAATGGGAAGAAATCGTCAATAACGTCAAGGGCATCATGACCTCTGATGGTACTATGACTACGCTGCTTGACTTTGAGCGTGTGCTAGACGAAGCAGACATCTATGCGTTCAAGAACTGGGGTCTGGGAGAACTGGTTGACGGACCCATTATTCGTCGCTATGAAGTGATCTGTACGTTCATGTGGCCCTTAGGTGTTATGCCTGACCCACGTGGAGCAAAACGATTGCTACCCTTGGGTTGCAATGTCAAATTCAAAAAGACAGGCATCAAAGTGCCTATTCAAATTCAAGAGCCTGATGACTTTAAACCAGGCACACACTATCCAAAACTGATTGATCGTAAAGTATGGCTTGTAAACATTACAATGCCCAAAGAACTAATGAACGACATTCGTGAAGGCACTATCGATCTTGCTGGTCAAAACATTGACCTTGAAGACCTTGATGACGCATACGCTAAAGACTATGACACTGATGATCTGAAAGATTATGAAGACGAAGAAGGCGGTGAACAATCTCCAGGCGGTGCTCCAGACATGGGCATGGGCGGCGGAATGGGCGGTGGACTAGCTCCCGGCGGTCTAGGAATATAATATGAAACAGCTAAATGAAAGCTTACAACATTTAGATTTTGAAAATCAATTGTTGACAACCATGGGCATTGACAAATACGCATCAAGCATTGGCAATGATGAAGACTTTATCACTCTGAACTTTACAGTGCGAAGCAAACCCGGAGCAGATGATTTGGTCAACTGGTTAGAGCGTGGATACGACTGGATCGTGGATGCTGAAACAAGTCCAGGTGAAGTCACAGATGGAAAATTCTTGGTGTTTGCTGAACTCAATCGTCGCACCAATGCCGCAAAACGCATATATGAAATTATGGCAGACTTGGAAACACTTACTGGATTAGACGCAGAAGAATGGAAGTTGAACATCGGAGACAGTATGTATCCAGCATCAGAAGAAACCATCAAAAAGCACATTGCACTTAGCCCGTTGGAATACAAAGAGCAACACGAAACCGAATTGAATGAAATGCGTGTGATCGCTGGTCTTGAAGAAGTTACCATTTATAATGGCAAGAAAGATGCAGCAATTCAAGCAATGCAACGATCAGCCGGAATCATATAATCTGTCCAAACTGCTTGACAGCATTATCTACCTGTGTTATAATTCTGTATGGATTACTATAGCGCACTAGGCATCTCTAAGACTGCCACACAACAAGAAATCAAACAAGCTTATCGCAAGCTGGCGGCTAAGCATCATCCGGATCGAGGCGGATCAACCGAAGAATTCCAAAAGATCGAAGAAGCTTATCGCACACTAAGCGATGAAGAGAAACGTCAGCAGTACGACAATCCAAATCCCTTTGGTCAAGGTGGAGCAGGATTTGGTGGATTCAACTTTGGCGGTGGCAGTCCATTCGAGGAAATATTCAAGCAGTTCAATCAACCACGTCAGCGTATGTACACAGTCAATGTGTTTGTCACGCTTGAGCAAGTATCACGTGGAGACACAGAGACAATTCAAGTTCAAACTCCAGCCGGTCCCAAAACATTTCAAATCAAAGTGCCAAAGGGCATTGAAGACGGACAGCGAGTCAACTATGAGAACTTGATGCCAGACGGTGTGTTGCAAATCATGTTTAGAATTCATCGTCACACAAAGTTTGAACGTCGCGGTTTGGACTTGGTGACCATTCTCAACATTTCGGTGTTTGATTTGATCTTGGGAACTGACATTGAGTTCATCACCATTCACGATCAAACACTGTCGGTCAAAATCCCACCACGCTCAAAGCCAATGTCCAATTTGCGAATCCCAAATCACGGATTGGAAGCATCCAACGCTAAAGGTGACCAATATCTATTGCTTTCCCCTGTAATACCTGATACAATCAGTACTGACTTACTTACTGCTCTGGAAAAAGAGCGCAAACAAGGATAATATATGATCAATAACCCAGATGTAGAACGCATTATTGAACAGGCAATTCAATTTGCCAAACAACGCAATCATGAATATGTCACTCTAGAGCATACGCTATTGAGCATGATCACAAGTGAACCATTCAAGAAACAATTGGAAAAGTTCGGCGTTCAAACTGATCTGATGATGATGGATGTTTCAGGATATCTTGACGGGTTAGTATCACTTGTGGCAAAAGACACTAGTGTTCCAGTACAGCCTAGAAAAACCAACACACTTGATCGCATGTTCAGCCGTGCAGTCACGCAAGTGCTGTTCACGGGTCGCAGACAAATCGAAATCATCGACTTATATTTGAGTATGATTCACGAAACCAACAGTCACGCATCGTATTTCTTGTTGAAATGGGGTGTGACAAAAGTAGAATTCATTGCATTCTGGAAACAAAATTTTAATATGACAAAACACGTTGATCGCTTGAGCGAAGAACAAGCCACTGAAATCCTCGAAGAATATACAATCAATCTTACCGCACTTGCACGTGACAACAAGATTGAACCCGTGATTGGACGTGAGCAGGAGATTCAAGATATTATCATGATTCTTGCCAAGAAGTTCAAGTCCAACGTATTGATGGTCGGTGATCCAGGTGTGGGTAAGACTGCAATCGCAGAGGGCATTGCATCACGAATCATCACAAATGACGTGCCAGACTTTTTGAAAAATCACGAACTGTACTCACTTGAGATCGGGTCATTGCTGGCAGGATCAAAATATCGTGGTGACTTTGAAGAGAAAGTCAAGAACGTGATTGACGCATTGACAACAAAAAAGAATGTCATTTTGTTCATTGACGAAGCACACACCATGAAGGGTGCAGGTGCCGGCACATCCAGTTCGCTTGACTTTGCCAATATGTTCAAGCCTGCAATCACAAAGGGCACACTCAAGATCATTGCATCAACAACTTGGGAAGAATTCTACGAGTCGTTTGAGAAAGATCGTGCATTGATGCGTCGTTTCTATCGTGTGGGCGTCGATGAACCTGATATGGAAACCACAGAAAAGATTCTCACTGGTCTTTCAGAACGCTTGAACGAGTTTCACAATGTTGTCATTCAGCCCAGTGCCGTCAAAGCGGCAGTTGAACTGAGCAACAGATACATTCATGATCGCAAGAACCCTGACAAGTCAATTGACTTGATTGACGCTGCGTGTGCAAAAGAACGTGTGGCAAACTCACAGGGCACCAAGATTACTGACGTTGAAATCAAAGAGCAAGTGACAAAGATGTGTGATATCCCAGAGGACAAAATGTCAACTGATGTGTCAGACAAGATGATGACGCTTGAAAGCACGATTCACGACAAACTGTACGGTCAAGATTCGGCAGTCAAAGATGTGCTTGACAGAATCTATGTGTCGTATGCTGGTATTGCCAACGAGAAAAAGCCAATGGCATCATTCTTGTTCTTGGGCCCAACCGGCACTGGTAAGACTGAGTTTGCAAGATTGCTGAGTTCACATCTTCAAATGCCCTTGCTCAAGTATGACATGAGTGAGTATCAAGAGAAACATTCAGTGGCAGCCTTGATCGGTGCTCCACCAGGATATGTTGGATTCTCGGACTCAAACTTGGGCGGTGGTAAGATCATCAACGATTTGTCAAAGAACCCATACTCTATTCTACTGTTTGATGAAGTCGAAAAAGCTCACCCTGATGTGTACAACTTGTTCTTGCAATTGCTGGATGAGGGTCGTATCACAGGCACAAACGGTAAGACAGTCAATGCCAAGAACACAATCGTGATCATGACTTCAAACTTAGGTTCTGCTGATAGTGAGCGCAACAACATTGGTTTCGGCGAACAGGGCAAAACAGGCGAAGACGAGAAAGCTCTTAAAGAGTTCTTCAAACCTGAGCTGCGTAATCGTATTGATGCTATTGTCAAGTTCACCAAGCTTGATGACTTGTCGATCAAGAAAGTTGTGGTCAAGTTTGCAAACGAACTGCGTACACAGCTTCAAGATCAACACAACATCACACTGACACTGACTGAGCCTGTGGTTGACTATCTCGTGCGTCAGGGATACGACTCCAAGATGGGCGCACGTCCTCTTGCTCGTAAGATTGATGAACTGGTTCGTGTACCCTTGAGCAAGAAAATCTTGTTTGATCGTGTCAAGAACAGTGATATCACTGCTGTGCTTGTGCCAAACGAGGGTATTGACTTTGAAATCACCGCAAAGCCGCACGATCATACTGCAACTGTCGGTACCGATGGTGTCATTTATGTTCAGGGTGATTTGTTTGATAACTCAAAGTGATTTCACACGTGATAATTCCAGACTGACTTTATACCACGATACGTTCAAGTATAGAGTCAGTATGGATATTGATGGCATAGAGTATTTTAGACGTGCAAAAACATACGAACAATTTATAGAGGTGTGTGAATTCATTACGCCCTCTAGATTTATTCATGGCAAAACAATTCAAAAATTCGTTGATTGGCGCGGCATCAATGACCCAGAAAAATTTATGGTGCGTATCTCTCATGGAAGTTTAAATGTATACTTTAATGAGTTTGATATCATCAATGACTTGTTAGATAGGTTCACTGATGTTGAGAAAACACGTCAGCACACAAAGTATTGGTACTGTGAGCCAATGCCAAATTACGACAAGGGTGTGCTTTATCGAGTAAATCCCAAGCACAAGTATAGAATCTATATGAAAAGTCGCAGATACACTAATGATGAGCGTAAAGAACTTCTTTCTTATCTTAGCAATAAGAACGTTCATTTTGCAGAAGCAATGATGAACTGGTTTCATCTGGCGCCTGATACCGCGTTCGGTTCTGCAAACTGGTTTGGATTTCGTTCAGGAACAATTTGGGCATATCCAAGTAATTTCTTTGATTTTGATGACGAATCACTTATTACAATGCTGTACTTGAAATATCCCGACTTGATAGGAAAAGTCTTTGAGATACAACAAAAGATAAATACTTGACGGAGCATTTATCATGGCACAAATCCACGAAGAAGTTATCATTATCAAACTAAGCAAGCTGGTTAAAAACGACGCAGAAGCAGGTGTATTAGCATCAGTTGACATTGTTACAGCACTTGAGCAAGTTGTTCAAGAGTTAGTAGGTGATACAGTCATTGTTGAAGTCGAGAAAGCATAATGGCACAGGGCACCACAGTTGTTCTTATCCCTCAAACCGCATATCCTGGGCCACCAGGAACTACGGCTGCTTACGTTGGAGAAAAACAACAAGCGGCTGCTTACTATCTTGCCAATCGTGATTTGCAAACTATCAGTTGGAATCTAGGTCAAGTCCCGCAGCCACAGAATCAAATGAGTAATCCAGTATTCGTTGGAAACATTTTCATTCAGGCTAGCATTGCCACAAGTCCAACAACAGACAATGATTGGTTTGGTGTGTATCAACTAGATACTACTCCCAATCCCAACAACAACGTTCAGCAGGGCTACTATAATCTCAAGGGCAACTACGTGTGGCTCAGAGCAGTAGTGCGTGACTGGACTCAGGGCGCAATATCTCTAGTAGCAGCGAGTTACTAATGAACAAGCAACAACTTCGCAGACTTATTCGTGAAAGCAGAACCTTGATGCGTACTGCTACGCCTGAGCAAAAAGTTCGCTTGTTGTCGCTTATTCGTGAAAGCTATCGTAAAATCAAAGCTCAACAGTTAATCGAATCACAACCCATTGATACCGATTACTTAGAAGAAAAATAAAAATTTTTCGATCACTCATCTGTGCTGTAAATAGTAGTATCATTTACAACATAGGATGAAAAATGTCAACTAAGAAATCAAAAGAAAAACTAATTCCGGTGGATGCAGTTCAAGAAATTGCAGACAAGGCCCCACAAGCAGCAAGTATCGGCGGTACCGGTGAACAACCACCCGCAGCAGCTCCAGCAGAAGCAGCACTACAGCCTGGACAACAACAAATTCAAGTTAACGTAGAGTTCTTGAAGACCACACGAGTTCACATTGGTATGCCATGCTACGGTGGTATGCTAACAGAATCAACGTTCATGTCTTTCATCAAGTTTGGTAACACTGCACGTCAACTTGGTATTGACTGGACATTGGAAACAATGGTCAATGAATCATTGATCTCACGTGCTCGTAATACACTAACAGCAAAGTTCTTGCATCAGAAAGAATCAACACACTTAATGTTTATTGACGCTGACATTGGTTGGGAAGCGTGGCATCTGTTGGCCTTGTTGAATCATGACAAAGACATGATCGGTGGTCTGTATCCAATGAAGACCATGCCAATCAAGTGGGTTGTCAACGGTTTTGAGGGCGCAGAAGAGGGTCCAAACGGTCTACAAGAAGTTTCAAAAGCCGGTACTGGTTTCTTATTGACCAAGCGTGATGTATTTGCCAAGATGGCCACACACCCAGCCGTTAAAGCGTACAAGAACGACATCGGTCTTGATCCAGTTTACGATCAATACTTGCGTACATACTGGGACACAGCGGTTCGTCAAGGTCGCTACTACAGTGAGGATTGGACCGCATGTGAAAACTGGCGTGATCTGGGCGGTCGTATCTGGATGGACAAGCGTATTCTGTTGCGTCATCAGGGATCGTATAACTTCTGTATTGAGAATCAAGACCATCTGTTGAGCACAATTGGCCCGATGTATTTGGAACAGCAGATACAACAAGGCAAAGTTCAAAAGATCGATACATCAGCGAAATAAAAATGGAGGCTTCGGCCTCCATTTTGTTTGACACGCACTGAGCATCGTGCTATAATCACTCAATGACTATTTACTATCTATACATCAAGACGCATCGAGTCACCGGATTAAAATATTTCGGACAAACGATACAGGATCCTTTCAAATATCGAGGGTCTGGTCCATATTGGAAAAAACATCTTCAAGAATATGGATATGATATTGATACAGAGATAGTTCTTGAAACTATCGATAAGAATGAACGTAATCGTATCGGACGAAAACTTAGCTCATTGTGGAATGTTGTTGAAAGTGACGAATGGGCAAACTCTATACCAGAAACAGGTGGCGGATCATTCAGCGGAGAATGGAATCCGAATCGCGGAAAGAAAGGACCAGATCATCCAGCTTATGGACGAATCGATTCTGAAGAAACAAAAAAACTCAAAGCAGAAGCGAAGAAGGGATCAAAAAACCCATTCTTTGGCGTGACAGGTAAAGATCACCCAGGGTCAAAGATAGATAAGCGCGGAGCAAATAATCCAACATACGACCCCACTATATTTACGTGGAGAAATGATGAGAGTGACGTGACGCACTATATGACTAGACAAGAGTTCAAATCGCTGGGTATATTGTCAAAAGCCTCAGTGGATAGATTGGCAAGAGGTTCGTATCCGTCGCACAAAGGCTGGCGGATCGTCCGAGACTAAATACAAGTATGAACTTAAAAGAATTAGATTCCTTCAAAATGAGTGACGCTGTTGTATTACACGACACGCTGAACCCTGCACTATTCAATGACGAACACATGCGTAGTGATGTTCGTGCAAAACTGCTGGAGATTGCAGAAGAGTTTATCGACTATCTTGGTGTTTCAAATCTAGATGTTCGAGATATTACTATCTCAGGTAGCAACGCAGCATACTCATACACACCGCACAGCGACATTGATCTACATATCATTGCAGACATGTCCAAGTTCAACAATGATGCCATATATCGTGAGTTGTTTACGGCAAAAAAGAATCTGTTCAACGCTGATCACAATATCAAAGTTAGAGGTTACGATGTTGAACTGTATGTTCAAGACAGTTCAAAACCTGTTCGCAGTCTTGGCGAGTACAGTGTTGAACACAACAAGTGGATCAAGTTCCCATCAAAGAAACGTGCAAACTTAGATCACTCATCAGTCGAAAACAAGTTTAAGAAGTTGGTCCAATTGGGACAACTGGCACTACGCTCGTCTGACATTGACGCATTGAGCGATGTACTATCAACACTCAAGCGATATCGTCAAGCAGGTCTTGATGAACACGGTGAGTTTGGACCCGAGAATCTTGCGTATAAAGCACTGCGCTCACAGGGACTGGTAGACAAACTGTACAGTCACATGGATGTACTCAAGAGCAAGCAGTTGAGTCTTGACGAGCAACTCTATGAAGCCAGTGGTTACATCCCATCCGAGAAAGAAAAGAATGATCCACGCTTCAAGACAGCTCTGACAGTTGACGTACACCCAGATAGTATACAGCAAAATGCCAAAAAACTGGGTTCAAAGATAGCTCGAAGTGGTGTACCACCCACACTAAAACCATCAGGCAAGATATAAATTTTTCCACTATAGGTAGTGAATATAAATAAATTCACTAACCATCAAGGAATATTTTTATGATCGACGCAGCACAAACAGTAGATACCGTTAAGTTACGCTTTTACGTAGACTGGCTTTATCAAAATCACATTTATGATGAGGGCGACAGCGGCTTTCATAAAGACTTAACCAGTCAAATCGTCAAGCAATACATCGACCCAATCAATCTTAAGAAAGATGCCAAGATCATTGACTTAGGATGTGGCCCTGGATACTTTCTTGATGAAATGAAAGCTCGTGAGTACACCAATTTGATTGGCATCACACTATCACCTGGCGATATCAAGATGTGTCAAGAAAAAGGTCACACAGTTCAAGCTCTTGATTTGACATTTTTGCCACAATCACAGGGTTACGATGACGAGTCAGTAGACTTTATCTTCTTGCGTCATGCTCTTGAACACTCACCCTATCCTATCATTTCATTGATGGAATACAATCGTGTACTCAAGCAAGATTCAAAGATTTATATCGAAGTACCAGCTCCTGACTGTGATCGTAGACACGAATGGAACTTGAATCACTATTCAATTCTTGGAGCTAATCAGTTAGCAGCACTGTTGAATCGCACAGGCTTTGACATCGATGACTTCAAGACAATTGAATTTGATCTAACAATTGGACAAAAGGAAGATGGCACACCTAATGTTGCACGTGAACGGTTTTACTGTATCGTAGCAACTAAGAAACGCCCACTTGATATCAAATAAGCACTTTATACCGTTATAAATAACAAACCCTAGCATAATACCTAGGGTTTTTGCGTAATTGGCTAAATACTTTACTATGGCCACACAATTTTACAGAACGCTTGATGATATTATAAAACTCAAGCAAGAGAATCAGCAACGACTTCAAGATCGAGTTGCTGACATAAATGAAAATACTGCTAACTCATCATATGATGACGAACTAGCAGCACTTAAATCAAATTTAAAAACAATCGGAGTGAGCAATTCACTCACAGAGCAATCAATTGAAGACAAGTTCATTGATAAGAGCAAGCGTTTAGAGTTCATACGTGAACACAATATTAAACACGGCTCACCACGCTGGTTTCGGGTCATGTACGCACGACCAGAACTGACCGGCGAAGATCCATTCGGAGAATAACATGGCAGATGACAATAAATTCGTCAGACCAAAGGGAGTTCAGATCAGTCTGTCCTCACAACAAGTACAAGAGTATGTAAAGTGCTGCCATCCTGATACAGGGTATGAGTACTTTATGCGAAACTATTTTTACATACAACACCCAGTAATGGGGCAGTTGTTATATAATCCCTATGACTTTCAGATCAAACTGATTGACAACTATCACGCAAACAGATTCTCGGTATCAATGATGCCACGCCAGACAGGTAAAACAACCTCCGCTGCAGGCTACCTCTTATGGTACGCTATGTTTCACCCTGATAAGACAGTACTGATCGCAGCTCATCAATACTCGGGCGCACAAGAAATCATGGATCGTATTCGTTACGCATACGAAATGTGTCCATTCTGGTTGAAAGCTGGAGTTGAAACATACAACAAGGGCAACATTGACTTTGAAAACAAATCACGCATTGTAGCACGAGCAACCACTGAAAAGACCGGTCGTGGTATGTCACTATCCCTACTGTATCTTGACGAGTTCGCATTCGTGCGACCATCAATAGCAAAAGAATTCTGGACTTCAATATCACCTACACTATCTACTGGTGGTAAATGTATTATCACATCAACCCCTAATAGTGATGAAGATCAGTTTGCAACAATTTGGAAACAAGCCAACAAGAAAGTCGATGAGTATGGAAATCCCACACCAGTTGGCGTCAATGGCTTTTCGCCCTTTAGGGCGGAGTGGTGGGAACACCCAGATCGTGACGAAAAATGGAAGACAGAAGAGATCGGTAAGATCGGTGAAGAACGTTTTCGTCGTGAACATGGTCTTGAGTTTATTATCGATGAAGAAACTCTTATCGACAGTCTTGTATTGAGCAGACTGAATGCAGTAGACCCACAGTACAAGACAGGTCAAGTACGCTGGTTCAAGAAACCCTCAAAAGAGCATATCTATACCGTTGCACTAGACCCATCAATGGGTACAGGCGGTGACCCTGCTGCTATTCAAGTGTTTGAAGCAGATACAGGAGATCAAGTTGCAGAGTGGAGACACAATAAGACTCCTATCCCTGAGCAAATCATTCTACTGGCTGACATTTGTGGACGAATACACGAAGACACTGGTGGCAAAGCACCTATATACTACTCACTTGAGAACAACTCTATAGGCGAGGGCGCATTGATCTCATTATCAGAGTACGGTGAAGAGAACATCAAGGGTAGTATGCTGAGTGAGCCCAAGCGACTTGGACAAACTCGCAGATATCGTCGTGGTTTTGAAACATCACAGCGCAGCAAGCTAGATGCTTGTTCAAAACTCAAGAACTTGCTTGAGAATGACAAGCTGCGTATTCAATCACAACTGCTGATCTCAGAACTCAAGACGTTTGTTGCTGCACGTGGTAGCTATGCTGCCAAGATCGGAGAAACAGATGACTTGGTCATGAGTACATTGCTGGCAATCAGAATGTTTCAGAATCTACAAACATATCACGTTGACATCAATAAGCATATACGTGATCACGTTGAAAGAATTGAGCCAATGCCGTTCTTTGCCATGATAGGATAATACCCTCTGTGCGTAGTTTTGATAAATAATAGATAACCTAGAGAATTCACTATGCCAAAAAGTCCTAAATCAATCAACGCTGATCTGTATAACCTACTAGACAGTCGCGGATTCAACATTAGCATGAAGGCCAGTAGCGGTAAAGCCGTTCCTGTGCCCGAAGAAGCTGATGTGTTTGAGTTTGAATTTCAAATTGGCGATCATGATTACGGTACTGTCACTCTTACCATTGACGGTCTAAAAGACTTGATCGTATACTTTGGTAAGGGTGTTTCTAACACTAGCAGCGGAGAACAAAACAGTTGGGTGCAGTTTGTCAAGCAAATCAAGAAGTTTGCAATGCGTCATCAACTAGGGTTCAAGCTCAAAGACATGGATCGTTTGGAAAAAGATATGAAATTTCGTGATCACACAAAAAAGATAGACGAGGGATACTACGGCAACAAGCACACATCATACAGCGACAACGGCCCACCATCGATCAAGATGATTCTCAAGCACAACAAGCAGCTTGAAGAGGGTGATGCACGATATCGCTATGTTCAGCGCATCTTTCTTGAAAATGAAATGGGCGAACGTGTACTGGTACCATCAACAAAGCCATCAGTAGGTCGTGCATTTGCAAGACATCTTGCAGAGGGTGGTCAATACAACGATGAACGCTGGAAGCACATTGCGGAAATCACAGAAGACATCAAGAAGCTGGGTGGATTTGTTCGTGCAACACGCACATCACAGTTCAACGAGTCAGTACAGCGCATTGTCACAGAAGCAACTACACACTATAAGAACTTGCGTGAGACAATGAAGCGTCTTGCAAGTGGGCGTGGATACAACACGTACTTTGAGTCATGGACTCCAACACTCATGGAAGATCAGGACACAGCAAGCTTGACAGAACTGTTCAAACATAGTACACTAGACACTAGAATCGAAACAGCAATCCCAGTACTGAGCAGACTCAACATTGCAATCACTGAGAACAGTGACATTGACATGTTTGAAGCATGGGCAAACAACATTATCGACGAAGCATTGATCCCAAGTCAACCTGATCAACAAGACACTCTGATTGATTTGTTGGGACCTGACTCAGATTTCATGCCATTGGGTCCTGATGGCGGCAGCGCAATCGGTGAATTGATGGGCGTGCTTGAAGACGAAGAACTCAATGATCGTTTACGCACAGCAGCAAAGCGTGATCCAAATCGTGACGCAAAGCCTATTATCACTGGATGGATGTCAGAGCAAAACGGCGAATCATATGATGAGATTCTTGATCAGATCGAGCCACGCAGTGATGGGAAAGTTGATCATGACGAAAGCGAACCTGAACCAGAAGTCAGCAGTGACGAACCTGAAGTCAGCAGCGATGATCAAGATGAGTTGCCAGATTTGCCACCAATGCCAGAAGAACCAGGCGCAGCACCAGCACAGAATGGTCAATTGCCAGAGTTGCCTGATCTACCACCAATGCCTCCAGTAAAAGAAGAGCACTTATTCCGTGATCCTAACATTCGTGCTCTTAAGTATCCAGCACAGGTCAATGAATCGCTAGAACGAATCAAGCGTCTAAGTGGTTTGTAATCATGAAAGAGCTGAAACTATTTGAAAGTTGGGCCGATGGTGTCATTGGAAAATACAGTGAAAGCAAAACTGTTCTCACAGAGGGCAAGGGTCACTTAGATCATCCAGAAGATGCAATCTTTCTTGGCGGCCCACAGTATGCTCAAACCGCAGTCAAGTCTATTGTCAAAACAGCAAAGACTCCATCAACTGTAACCATCAAGTGGGACGGATATCCTGCTCTGATCTTTGGTCGTGGACCCGATGGCAAGTTTGCAATATTGGACAAGCATATGTTCAACAAAGCAGGCGGTGAAGCACGTAAGGTATACTCTCCGCAACAATTTATGGCATACGATCATGCACGTGGCGCAGATCGTGGTGACTTGTACACAATCATTCAAAACATTTGGAAAGGATTGGCACAAGAAGATCAATCACTGGGCTATTACTGGGGAGATTTTCTTTTCTCTAAGCCACTAGAAGCACAAAACGGTCTGTACACATTCAAGGCAAACCCAAACGGCATTACATATACAGTTGATGTCAACAGCACAGTGGGCAAATTGATCACAAACAAGATTGCAGGCGTTGCAGTTCATCAATTTATCCCAGCAGATGCAGCAAGCACAGATGATGCAGTAAGTCTCAACGGTACAATCGGCAATTTGAAAAACACATCCAACGTTGCAATTGTACCAAGCGCAATGCCAAACGCAGTCAAGATTCCCGTAGACACAGCACTTGTCAATAAGTGTTTGTCAGAAATAAGCGCAGCAGGTCCCGGCATCACTCAATTGATGACTGCTCCACAAGGAACAAAAGCTTTTTACAACTCTAACTTGTTCACAGTATATATCAATCAACGTGTTGTTAGCGGTGATCTAAGTCGCAGAACACTGGCATCAGGGTTCATGAAGTTTGCACAAGATCGTATTGCTAAGAGCAAAATAAGTGAAGCTGCAAAACAAAAATTGCTGCAACACTTGAATGAAAACAAAAAAGCAATTGTAGATGCGTTCAATATTTGGGCAGACGTATACAATTTGAAAAACACAGTTGTCAACAAGCTAGATCAAGCAAGCAAGAGCAGTCCTGTCAAAGGATACTTGCAAGACGGAACACAAACTCAAGAGGGCTTTGTTGCAAATGGATTCAAGTTCGTTGACAGAATGGGCTTCAGTCGTCAAAACTTGGCCGCTGTTAGCAATCGTCCAGTCAATGAAGCAAGTGGCAAAAAACCCACACGCACAATTGCAATATATCCAGGACGATTTCACCCTTTTCACAAGGGTCATGCCGCCAGTTTCAAACAACTAGCTCAAAAGTACGGGCCAGAGAATACGTTTCTATCATTGAGCGCAAAACAAGAACAGCCTAAGAGTCCATTCACAGCACAAGAACGTGCAAAAATGGCACGTGCAGTAGGCATACCAGCAAAGAACATTCTAAGCGTTGTAAATCCCTACAAGAACGATGAATATATTTCAAAATTAAAATTGGATCCAGATGCAACACGAATGGTGTTTGGCGTCAGTCAAAAAGACATGGCCACTGACCCACGCTTTGCATTCAAGCCCAAGAAAGACGGTTCAGCATCGTACTTTCAACCTGCTGACAAGAATGCAACACAGCCTATGAGTCAACATGCGTACATTGATACTACTGACACAGTAGACTTCCCTATCGCAGGCCAGAGTATGCGTGATGCCAGCAGTATCAGATCAGCGTATGCAAGCGCAGATGAAAAGACAAGAATCAAAATTCTTCAAGACTTGTACGGTAAAAATTACGCAGCAATCAAACCTATATTCGATCAAGGTTTGGGCACACTGAACGAGGGTGACAATCCAAATTTCTTTGGTTTTGGTGGCGGAAGTTCATCAGCGATCCCAGGAACTCCACTTGATTTGCAACCACAACCTACCAAGCGTCAAAAGAAAATTGCAAGCATCAACTCTGCACTGACAAAGAAGTTCACGCAGCGTCGTAAGTCAGAAGAAGAATAAATATAAGCATGAGATATTATCAGATACAACTTGATGAAGTACGTATGGCTCCGTCAAACTTGAAACAGTTTGCCAACAGCAAAGAGGCAGAGGGCATCATGGCCGGCTTTGAAGCTGAAGTTATATTTCGTGGAGCAAACGGCTCCAACTATTCTGAAGAATCTGAACCTGATTATGATCTAGATCAACGTACACGCGGAATTAGCAGCGTTATAAACTTCTTTGAGGGTAATGGAGAATATAACAGTGATAATGATCTTCGTCGTCTAGAAGAAGAACTTCAAAACGATTACTATGAGTGGCTAGGAGAAGCATCATCAGAATACTTTTTTGCAAATGCAAATCGCATTGTCAAAGATTATATTGAGGAAAGTGACGAATGGGATTGGGACGACGCCATCACTGAAGCTCTTGAGAATGAGGGATACTCGGAAGAAGATATTGCCGCAGCATTTGCAGCAAAGAAAGCTATATACGCTGCACGAGCAAAATACGATGATGATGCACTGGACGCGGCTCGCAAGAAATACGCAGAAGCATTTGGTATCTGGGTAGATGGTCAAACACTTGCTGGCGATATGCTTGATAAACAAGTCGAAGAAACTATCGAGAAACAAGACAAACTGTACTATGAAGCACAAGAAAATGCTCGTGAAGCATTTGAAGAGTCTAGTGACGGTGATACTGAAGAGTGGATGAACAGCGTAGGTCTACGTCACATGACCGATATCGTGAATAGATACGCCATTGAGTGGCCCTACTGGACACAAGGTAATGAAGACAACGAGGGTACATTCACAGTAGAAGCGGCCGAACGCATGGCAGCTAGTTTTCAAAAAATATTGCCAGCGGGTCAAAAGATCAAAGTGACTAACTGGGCTGGCAAAGATAAAGAACACGACACTTGGTATTTTGAAAGTGATGGGTCAATTGAGCCAGATGATTATAATGATTTGGCATGTGAGATTGTATCTCCGCCTATGCCGTTGAAAGAATGTCTAGAGATGCTTGACAAGTTTTTTACATGGCTCAAAACTGAAGACGGATACACCAATGATAGTACTGGCTTTCACATGGGCGTTAGTATGCCTGAGCAAGATACATCAAAAATCGATTTTACAAAGCTGGCACTATTCTTGGGCGATAAGCACGTACTTGAAGAGTTTGGTCGTTTGGGCAATACATATTGTAAGTCAGCACTGGGCATCATTGAAAACCGCTTATCTCAGGGCGATGTTGATCCAAAGAAAGTATTAGAATACTTGAAAGAAGGTCTGAACAAAACTGCAAGCTCACTGTTGATGCAATCTACTGGTTTTGGAAAATTCGTAAGTATCAATCCAAAAGAAAAATACATTGAGTTTCGCAGTGCAGGTAACGAAGACTACTCAGAGAACATATCTAAACTACAAGATACATTGAGTCGTTATGCACAGTCAATGTACATTGCCTCGCATCCTAATATGTATCGTAAAGAATACGAAAAGAAGCTGTACAAACTATTAGAGCCTACTGAAAAAGATTTTCGTGCTGCAAAAGAAATATCAAGATTTTCTGCGGGATTCTTAGACGATACTGAAATTGCTCAATGGTACGCTTGGTTGAAAAAGAAATTAGAAAAGTCACAAACCAATCGTGTGGCTAAAAAGGGCGATCAGTTGATGTCTTGGAAAGTAACGAGCAAGCGCAACCCTTATATTAGCTTAGATGTACTGGCAATGAACGAAGAAGAGGCTATTGAAGCTGCTCAAGATGGCGATAAACAATTTGCAAGATATGAACTTCATACTCTTTCTGCTGATCCAGTTCGTCGTGCAACCGAAGATGAAGTATATCGGTACAAGGCTTCAAAACGAGCCAAAGAGAACAAGACTGCTAAAGGTACGCAATGGGAAGTGTACAACAAAGAAACTGGCAAAGCAGTGTATCGATTCAATAACCCAGAAAATACAATTCAAAGTGGGATTGGTGCTGCACTAGAGTGGTACAATGATTTATCGCCCGATGAACGCCCAGCCGAGGCTCGTCAACTAGGAGTCAGACCTGCTCAAGAAGGACTTCCAGGTACAAAATCACGTTATCGTGTACGCAATACACGAACTAGTAGTACTGCAACAACCACTGAGGCATTTGCATCACCAGAAGAGGCTATTGCTTGGGCTCGTCGTCGTTCACCTGATACCTTTCCGTTTGAAGACGATGTTACAGCCGAACCGTTGGCATTACCGGTTGCTCCTCCCGCGACTGAGGCTGATCCAAACGGAAACTTTGTCATTCGTAGAAAAGATGAAGATGGTCGCCCGATCGGACCAATCTTGTTCAGATTTCGCGCACCAGCAATCAACGATGCTGCTCAGATAGCACTGCAATGGTCACGAAATAATAATCTACAAAATCAAGTGCGATTAAGTCACGTTGGAGATGTTCCAGTTGAGTTATTAAACCCTCATGAGCGTAATCACGCTCAACGAGAATTAGACGACGCCTCATCAAGAGCAGAAACCCCAGTCACGCAAGGAGAATGGGGCGGCGCACCAGCCAGCGCACAAGATTCAAGAGCAACAGACTCGGCCCAAGCTGGAGAAAATTTCACAGGTCGTTGGGAAATTCGCAATCGTAATACTGGAGAAGTGCTACACACTCTTACTGGTATTGGCAACAGCGTGAATGTAGCCAGATTCGGTGCTCAACGATGGGCAGAACGAACTGGGTATGATGACGAGTTCGTAGTGCGCCCAGTTTTTAGCTAATAGGAAATAGTATGAGAATAAATGAAATCATAACAGAGTCAACAGACCTCGAAGAAGGATGGAAAAGTAAACTAGGTGCAGCAGCACTAGCAGGTGCGGCAATGCTTGGTGGAGGACATACTGCTCATGCTCAGAATCAACAACCAACTGCACAGACACAGCAAGCACCCGCTAAATGGAACAACACATTGAGCAATCCCAATACAACTTATGGTACTATTGGAACGCTGACCCCATTTTATAAAGCTGGAAAATTAAGCAAAGCTGACAGCGATCTTTACAATAAGATGCTACGAGCATTTGATCAAGAACGTCAAGTAAATCCCAACTTAAAAACAGATGCAATAAACAAATACTTTGGGGAAAACTATTCCAGATCACAGCAACTTCTCAATAAGTATGCAAATGATCCAAACAAAAACTGGGAGCCATTTACCAGTCAGGCAATTGGAGCATTACGCACACTAGATAAAGCGTTGCAGAAAGAACAAGCCTATAACTCTCGTTGATTCTAATTCGGTCAACAAAATCCTCAATCTTTCCAATAAATGATAAATACTATTGACATGCAGATATTAGTACTGTATAATATCTACATGTTGCATAGGAATTCCTCCTATTACACTAGTTGATACATGAAGTAAATTACTCTACATTTTACATAAAGGAAAGACAAATGAGTTTAGCAGACATTCGCGCCAAATTGGCCGCACAAACCACGGGTGGTCAAAACACAAAAGCCCGTACACCAAACGATCAAGCCCTGTTTCCATTCTGGAACATCAAAGCAGGCGAAACAGCCCAAGTACGTTTTCTACCAGACGCTGATCCAAACAACGTTTTATTCTGGGTTGAAAAGGCAGTTATCAACTTGACATTCAACGGTGTCAAGGGAACTAACGATGACAAGCAATACACGGTCAAAGTGCCATGCATGGAAATGTATGGAGAGAACTGCCCTATCATTCAAGAAGTTCGCACATGGTACAAGGATGAAAGCTTGACCGAAACAGCGAACAAGTACTGGAAGAAGCGTACATACTTGTTTCAAGGTTTCGTCAAACAAAACCCACTCTTGAACACAGGCAATCCAAAAACAGAGGATACACCTCCAGAGAATCCAATTCGCAGATTCGTGATCACACCACAAGTATTCACCGTGATCAAAGCATCATTGACTAACCCAGAGATCGAAGAAACACCAACCAACTACGAGCGTGGTTTGAATTTCAACATCTCCAAGACAGTCAAGGGTGACTACTCAGACTACACAACCAGTCAGTTTGCTCGTAAAGAAACTGCACTAACAGAAGCAGAATTGGCAGCAATCGAACAGTATGGTTTGTTCAATCTCAAAGACTTCTTGCCTAAGAAGCCAAGTGAGGCAGAGCAACGCATCATCAAAGAAATGTTTGAAGCATCAGTTGATGGTCGTCCATACGATGCAGAAAAATGGGCAGCATACTACAAGCCTTGGGGCTTAGAAGTTGCAACAACCGCTCAGCGTGAAGACGATGACGAGCCATTTGAAACCAAAGCTCCAGCACCACGTGCATCAGCACCAGCTCCAGTGGCAGAATACAAATCGCCAGTTGCAGCAGTAGGGGTTTCATGGGACGATGAAGCACCTGCCGCACAAGAGAAGGTTGAAGTTTCTGCCACTAAATCAAACGCTAATGACATTTTAGCTATGATTCGTAGCCGTCAGAACAAACCTGCCTAATCAATAGGTCCAGCCCAGTACCCAGTTCATTCTGGGTACTGGTTCACAACTGGAGAATAACATGACACTACCAGAAGAACGCTATCGTGCCATTAAACAGGGCAAGAAGCTGCTAGAAGAATTATGCGATCCTGGCAGAACACCACGTGTTCCGGGAATTGTACGTGAACGAGCAAGATCAGCACTTAGACACTATCCAACTGAATATGAACTAGATCGTATGGCTACTAGTTGTCCAGAATTGCTTGACTCGGAAGAGTTCTCGCTGTACAATAAACAACTAATGAATAAAGGATTATAATGAGTTTCGCTTCTACTCATCTGATGATCAAACGGCATCGAGTCACGGGTCTTATGTATTTTTGTAAGACTACGGCTCAGGACCCGTTTAAATATCAGGGGTCTGGGCGATACTGGAAAAATCATCTTAAGAAACACGGACGACACGTCGATACTATTTGGTCTCAACTATTTACCGATAAAAATGATATAGTCGAGTTTGCTTTATTCTTCAGCGATTTTCATGATATTGTAAAGCATAGAGACCCAAACGGAAAAAAAACTTGGGCAAATGAAGTTCCGGAAGACGGACTTCAGGGCGGACAGAATCGAGGAATGAGCGGCCCCGGAATTACTAATTATGGAAATACTCACACAGAAGAGGCAAAAAAGACGATGGCTCTTTTTGGAGATTCTAACGGTATGTACGGGAAAAATCATACTCTCGATTCAATAGAAATGATGAAGAAAAATCGTCCGAGTCAGACAGGATCCAAAAACCCAGTTGCCAGACCATGCCACACACCGAACGGATGGTTTGATACTGTTCGAGAAGCAACTAAGAACGAAAGCATTAGTGAACCGACACTGAGGACGAGATTACAATCGACTGATGAAAAATATAAAGAATATTACTATAAAGGAAATGAAAATGAAACCATTTGATTTGAGCGGATTTAGAAAGAGCATTACAAAGAGCATCGAGGGATTATCGATTGGGTTCAGTGATCCGACTGACTGGATTTCCACCGGAAATTTCGCACTGAATTATTTAATATCGGGCGACTTCAACAAGGGAATTCCTCTTGGAAAAGTTACCGTATTTGCAGGTGAATCGGGTGCAGGTAAGTCCTATATCTGTTCTGGTAACGTGATCAGAAATGCCCAAGCACAGGGAATCTTTGTCGTGCTTATCGATAGCGAGAACGCACTTGACGAGTCATGGCTACATGCTCTTGGGGTTGATACATCCGAAGACAAACTGCTGAAACTCAATATGTGCATGATCAACGATGTTTCAAAAACTATCTCCGTCTTCATGAAGGACTACAAAGCAATTCCCATAGAAGATAGACCGAAAGTCTTGTTTGTCGTTGACTCACTCGGTATGCTAATGACTGATATTCAAGTTGAACAATTTGATAAGGGTGATAATAAAGGTGACTTTGGTCACAAACCACGTCAATTGAAAACTCTTGTTACCAACTGTGTGAATATGTTTGGAAGCAACAATGTTGGATTGATCGCGACCAATCACTCGTATGAGTCACAAGACCCATACTCACCGGATCCAAAGATTTCTGGTGGTAGTGGTTTCGTATACGCATCATCAATCGTGGTTGCTATGAAGAAACTCAAGCTGAAACTTGACGATGAAGGTACCAAAGTAAGTGAAGTACTGGGTATTCGTGCCGGTTGCAAGATTATGAAGACACGTTATGCCAAGCCGTTTGAAGATATCGAACTACAGATTCCATACTCAACTGGTATGAATCCATATTCGGGTTTCTTTGATCTGCTTGAAAAGCGTGGTCTGATTAAGAAGGACGGTATTCGTTATGCTTACACTGATCTTAACGGTGAAGTACACAAGTACTATCGTAAAGAATGGGCTAAGAACGCAAACGGAATCTTTGAACTTGTGATGTCTGAATTTGACCAAAAACAAGCTGGGATAAATACAGAAATTACGGAGGATGAAGAAGAATGAGTTCAAACAGTTCAGGATTGGCGTTAGCCTATGAGTTATGGCACATTGTCAAAGAAAGTATTTCAAGTATTGACCGTGACAGTATTGCCGAAAGCGTGGTATCAACTCTAATCGATCATGATTGTGGACCCTTGCAAATCAAAGCTGCATTTCGTGGTGATTCAGATATCATTGAGGCAGTAAATCGTCACATTGATTTTGATGAAGCTGACGAGGATGAAGATGAAGATGACGAGATCGACTATACATTTGACGATCATGACAACGACGAAGACGAAGATTGGTGATAAATGAAATGGTACACACGAGTAATTCAAGATTTATCCGTATTGCCCGACTTTATTCAACACTACGAAAGTGAGTTGAACGAGGCCAAATATGACACTCATATCAAGGGCAATATGGAGAAGAATCTAGCAGCACTGCCAGGAATTACCGAGCAGCGATTCAACCAATTACAGGAAATCGAAAGTGTACTAAACTTCTTGAACATTCAACTCAAGAAGATTCGCAGCGCAACATTCAAGAAATATCTTGAAGCTTATAATCGTGCGCTGACAAGTAGAGACGCAGAGCGTTATGTTGATGGAGAAGCAGATGTCATTGACATGGAAACGCTGATCAACGAAGTAGCACTGTTGCGTAATCGCTGGCTGGGTATCATGAAAGCACTAGAAAGCAAAAACTTCATGATGGGTCACTTGGTAAGACTCAAAACAGCAGGAATGGAAGACTTTTCCATCTAAATATTGCTTAGTAAAGTGTTGCGTAAAAACAACACTTTTTTCTTGACTTTTATTCCATTTTCGTGTAAAATACACACATACACTCGAAAAACAAACAAGGAATTAAAGATGAATCAAAAAGTCGCTCAAGCCCTCTCCGCTCAGTTTCAAGGCAAAATGACTCAGGCAGTCGAAACACTGTATCAAGCTCGTCTTGCCCAACGCCGTAAAGAGGCAGCTTTGGCAAATGCTCGTAATGCTGCATCGGCTATGTTCGATGACGAACGCGCATTACGTGCTATGTACGTAGGGCGTCTTGAGGGCTGGCAGGGAAAATCTTGGTATACTGGCGTTTAAGCAGTATTCAATCTCAAAACACACACTTATACACAGGATTAAAATGGCACGTACAAAACAACCCGTAGTGACTTATTCAACTGAGCTAGTATTTGCGGCAGCCTGTGCGGCTGATCGTATCAATCAAGGCGAGTACATTTCAGCAACAACCGATTTGACAATCGAAGCTGTTCGTGCCCGCATTGCGAAATCTACTAACAAATCCTTAATGCTGGAATTGCTAAGCAAACCTGAGGGCATCACTGACGAAGATCGTGCTAAAGCACTCTTAGTAATGCAGAACTTTCAGGCACTTACATTCAAGCTTTTGAACGGCAAAGTACTGAGCGAGTTCGATGCAAAAGCACTGGATTTGGCATCATCTGAGACACTCAGAGATCGTGATATCGGCGTGGTTGCATACTTGCCAGTGGGCTATGCACGTGCCATGACTCGCCGTTCAGTCGATGAACGTTTGCGTGACTGCGCTGTTGGTTTTGTTGGCGCAGTAAACACTAAAGTATCGCTTAGTATCGAAGTACTAAAGAATACTTATTCTCAAAATTACGGCTGTTATTTCGTGAGTGCGATTACTAAAGATAATTTAGCAGTCAATTTCGCAACAAGTCACGGTCAGACATTCGCACTAAATCAAACTTATGACATTACTGCTAAGGTAAAAGCTCATTACGAGGGTTCAGTCACTAAGCTAAACTTTGTGAAAATCGCAAAAAAAGCTTGACGGTAATTCGGTAATTTGCTATAATAGTAGTATTGAATCGATAAACAAATAAGGAAATACATGGCTACTTCAATTCGTGTCGCTCGTGGGTCGTACAAAGATTTCTCAATCGAGAATATGGTTTTCACTTTGGCTCGCCCTATTGAGTCAAGCGGTGGGCGCATTCAAGTCAAAAACAACGGCTCGTTGCCCACAAAAAGCAAGCAAGTTTACATTGACTCGGACAATTTCGAGATTCTGCAAACTGGTCGTACTGTCACAGGCGTGACAAATTTCATTCCCGAAGTCAAGTCAGAGGAACCCGTTGTCGTGGAATCTGACGAAGATGCAATGAACCGCATTGCAACACGCTTTGCAATTCTTGATGAAATGTCATCAGCTTGCATTGCCTCAAACATTCGTGCCTTGATCGTGTCGGGCCCTCCCGGAGTCGGCAAGTCACACGGCGTTGAAACACAGCTTGAAAAGTCATCACTGTTTGATCGTCTCGGCGGCAAGAAAATTCGCTATGAGATTGTCAAGGGTGCAATGTCAGCATTGGGTCTGTACTCAACACTGTACAAATTTAGTGATGCCAAGAACGTTTTGGTTTTCGATGACTGCGACATTTTCCATGACGAAGATGCTCTCAACATTCTCAAAGCTGCGCTGGATTCTGGCAAACGCCGCAAGATTTTCTGGAACACTGACAGTCGCAAATTGCGTGATGAAGGTATTCCCAACTCATTCGATTTCAAGGGTTCAGTGATTTTCATCACCAACTTGAATTTTCAAAGTGCCCGTGGCAAAATCGCCGCTCACGTTGAAGCACTGCAATCACGTTGTCATTATCTTGATCTGACAATCAACACTGAACGTGATCGTATGTTGCGTATCAAGCAAGTGCATCGTGATGCCGAAGACACAGGTGGTTTGTTCAAGGACTACGATTTTGAAAGTGGCGAAGATCAAATGATCTTGGATTTCATGTGGGAACAACGTGAGAATTTAAGCGAAGTTTCTATGCGTATGGCATTGAAGATCGCCGACCTTGTGCGTATCAGTCCCAACAACTGGAAGGTTCTCACAGAGAACACCTGTTTCAAACACCGCCGATAATCTGACAAGTGTCCAAAAACCCGCTCAGGCGGGTTTTTTGTTGTCGTGTCAAAAAACCCGCTCAGGCGGGTTTTTTGTTGTCCGTATATATTGACATTCTCAGCATATATAAGTATAATACAAAATATGAGAGAATGTAAACTAATAATCAATGACGAAGTAAACGTCAGGTTCGATGGACTGGATGTATCAGACAGACGAAATCTGGTCAAGATGTTTGAGTATGAAAAACCGGGTGCCAGATATATGCCGGCTGTCAGGCTTGGAAGATGGAATGGAAAAGTTCCGTACTTCAATCTTAACGGCAATTCCTATATCAACCTACTGCCAGAGATTCTACCCTACTTAGATGAACGCAATTATGATATTGAGCTGATTGACAATCGTGACTATAAAACATCATTTGAATTCACCCAAGTAGACGAAAACTTTTTCGAGGGTCGTGTATGGCCAGTGGGACATGAGCGAGAGGGTCAGCCTATTGTACTGCGTGACTATCAGATCAAGATCGCCAACGACTTTTTCCAACACCCACAAAGCATACAAGAAGTAGCCACAGGCGCAGGCAAGACAATCACATCAGCAGTCTTATCAAAGTCTATCGAACAATATGGCAGATCAATCGTGATCGTGCCCAACAAGTCATTGGTCGGTGCCACTGAAGCTGACTATATAAACGTAGGCATGGACGTGGGCGTGTACTTTGGTGATCGTAAAGAGTACAACAAAACGCACACAGTATGTACATGGCAAAGCTTGAACAATCTGCTTAAGAGTACCAAGAGCGGAGACGCAGATGTGACCATTCAAGATTTTATTGAGGGCGTGGTTATGGTGCTGGTCGACGAAGTACACGGTGCAAAGGCAGAAGCACTCAAAGAATTGCTGGGTGGCGTTATGTCACGTATTCCCATTCGTTGGGGTTTTACTGGAACCATTCCAAAAGACAAGTTTGCATTCTCGGCACTGTTGGTCAATCTTGGCCCAGTAACCAATCATCTGACTGCAAGTGAGCTACAGGAAAAAGAAGTACTGGCTCGTTGTCATGTGAACATTGTACAGCTACAGGATGGAGTAGAACTAGAAAACTATCAAAGCGAACTCAAACACTTATTGGGTGACAAGAAACGTCTAGACGAGCTGGGCAAAATCATTGACAAAGTAGTTGAGACAGGCAACACGCTTATTCTTGTTGATCGTGTAGCAGCAGGTCATGAGTTAGAGCAACGTATTGCAAACTCAGTGTTCTTAAGCGGTAAAGACAAGGTCAAAGATCGTGACGTAGAGTACAAAGAGGTTGCTATCACAGACGATAAAGTTATTATTGCTACATACGGTATCGCTGCCGTTGGTTTGAACATACCACGCATCTTCAACTTGGTCATGATTGAACCAGGAAAAGGATTCACCCGAGTGATTCAGTCGATTGGTCGTGGCATCAGGAAAGCCGAAGACAAGGACTTTGTTCAGATTTGGGACTTGACATCAAGTTGTAGATTTGCCAAACGTCATTTGACCGTAAGAAAATCGTTTTATCGTGAAGCAAACTATCCATTTACTGTTGCTAAACATAACTATAAGTGATATAATAACACTATGAAAATACTCACTCTTGACAATACAGCGTACAATCTTGAAAATCTCCCAGAAGAGATTGATGATTTAAGATTCGCAATCTTAGACAATTCAAATCCACAGTCGGTGGACTATCATTACATTCCACTTATCTTTTTGGAATCATTCAACAGTCCGGCATTAGTATTGCGTATTGGTGATGCTCAGATCAAAATGCCATTGGATTGGCAAATCTTGATTGGTGAAGCTGAAATGGGCGATCTTGAAACGTTACCACTTACATCAATCAATGATCGTGGCTTCAACGCATTTGAGTTTAACCCGCTGAGCGGCTTTAGACCTTCATTTCTTGACATTGAGATTCTGGATGTGTATCATGATGTTACATGGTTTGCGCCCAGATTGAAGAACGGTCAATTCTTATGCGTACCTATTGATGACTCACCCAAGCCACGCTGTATTTACTTTGTCAAAGAAGTCAGTCGTAACTGTGAGATAATCGATTATAATCAGGCGTTCTAAATGTCACTATACTATCAAGACCCCACCTATGTCATGGTAATTGATGTTGATCAAGCTGCCAAAATAGATCATGCAATGGCGACCGATAATTCAACGCTAACTCTAAAACGTCCAGCGAACTATTGGTGGGAGGCTCAAAACAGATTCTTAGGACGACACAACGCACGATACGGCCAAGTGATAAAGAAATACAATCCATATGTGTGGAAGAGAGAACTTATTTTTGACACAGAACAAGACGCAGTTATGTTTTATCTAAAGGTATTATAATGGCAACCAAGAAAGCAGCAACACCCGCTGACGAGAAGTTTCAGAATCAAGACTTTGACTTGTTCAAGGCTATTGATGCTATTGACGCAAAGAACTATGACTGGTTCGCAAACTTAACTGACGAACAGCGTAAGAAGTTTGTACCCTATATGATGACGCATTGGATCAGTTCAGTCAAAAAGACTGGCATAGTCGGTGCGTATTATGTTATGAGCGTAGATGCAAATGCCAACAAGCATTTGTTTGACGAGCATATTATGAGTCATCCAGAGTTACAATGGAAGATGTTGTGTGCGGCAAGTCCAGGAATTGGAAAACAGTTTCACAGTTGGATTCCACATCTAAATGTCAAAGTGTCGCAACTCAAAGAACCAGCAACAAAGAAAGAAGTCAAAGACTATTTCAGCAAAGTATACGCAGGAATCAAACCAGAAGTACTAGACGATATTGCAGCAAGTTATACGCAAAGTCAACGACATGCACATACCTTGGCCAAAATGTATCCCAATATGAAACGTGAAGACATTGAGCAATTGTCTAAAATTGTAAGCGAGAAAGACATTGAAGACTACGAACGAGAATCAGGCAACTGATAAAGAAGAATATCGCTGCGATCATTGCAAGCGATCATTCGTCAAACCAGCCAGTTTTATGAATCACATGTGTGAGCAAAAACGTCGTTGGATGGACAAGGACAAACCGCAAAACCGTATTGCATACTCAGCATGGTTGAACTTCTATAAAACGGTACAGCCATCAAGAAAAAAGCGTGACTATGCTGACTTTATTGGCAACGCATACTATCGTGGATTTATCAAGTACGGCATTTATTGCGTAGAAGTTGGAGTGGTAAACCCAGATCGTTATGCAGCATACTTGCTCAACGAAAAAGTAGCACTAGACAACTGGAACAGCGACAAAGTATACACCAAGTATTTGATCTTTTATCTACGTCAAGAAGACGGCATGGATGCTGTTCGTCGTAGCATTGATCATATGCTTACTCTAAGTGAAAACGAAAACGTAGAATTGCGTGATGTTTTTAGATATGTAAACTCAAACAAAGTCTGTCAGTACATTTGTTCGGGCAAGATTAGTCCATGGGTACTGTACTTAAGCAAGTCGGGTCCCGAGTTTTTGTCAAAACTCAATGACGATCAGCGTAATGTTATTTTTGAATACATTGACCCAGAGCGTTGGAACATTAAGTTCAAGCGTGACACAGACGAAGCAAAAAGCGTAAGCACAGTGCTAGAACAAATATCAGGATTGTAATGACTAAACGATTTGTAAGTGATATCGATATCGATCTAGGTGATCGTAGCATACTGCTGCCCTATCTAGATACAACTCCTGCTGCCATACGCAACGAGACTGTACGCAGACACAACTCTGGAGTATATGTCACGGATATCCCACATGATCCGATCAACAGCATTGCAGCTATTGATTATAACGTGGCAGAAGATCGTGGCTATGTCAAGCTTGACTTGCTGAATGTATGGCTGTATCGTCACGTGCGTGATGAACAGCATCTTGTATCGCTTATGCGTGAGCCAAACTGGAGCAAACTTAGTGACAAGTCGTATGTTGAGAATCTGATTCACATTGACAATCATTATGAAACCATGACAAAGATGGAGCCTATTACAAGCATACCAAGATTGGCAATGTTCTTATCGCTGATCAGACCAGGAAAGAAACATTTGATTGGGAAAAGTTGGAAAGAAATCGCAGATACTATCTGGACAATTGATGAGGGTGGTTATAGTTTCAAGAAGTCACACGGTATAGCTTATGCACATCTTGTTGTGGTACATATGAACTTGCTGCTTGAAGACAGCACTGCACTACAGCATACGCTTAACAAGAGTGATTGATTTACGCTTGATGCGTTTCTTTGCTAGTTCATTCATACTTGTAGCGGGACCATGTAGAATTTCTAAGCCCTTGTTGTTGAATGTTTTTAAGTAGGGTCTAAAAATTGTCCAATCGTCTTTCAAGAATATATTGATGGGTATCAATCGATTACTTTCCCACCACCAGTTTTCTCCAAGATCAAGAAACACTGTTTTGAGTTCTTGATTGACTATGCTGCCGTAGTCATAGAATGTCGTGACAATATCATCACGATTCTGTACGATGCCAACATACTCCAGATTTGCATATACGCAAACTGTAATGAATGGATGGGTCTCGCTTAACTTCTGAAAAAAATCATTGATCATATGTCATAAATAGTATGAGTATATTTATACAACTCGATAAATACTAAAAAGGAATTAAATGTGACAGCACAAACACAAGTTTATCTATACAATCAGCGACAGCTTGTGGTTTTACTGCAAACATTAGGAGCGGGAGATTCTAGGAGATATGAAGTGGTATACAGTAAGAACTTAACGATTAGTAGAGGTGTGGATAACATCCTTGAATTCGCCTTTGTAAACCAGAATCAAAAACCGGTCGATGTTAACGGCAAAAGCATAACCTGTAGAATTTTAAATCCTACTGGCACTGAGATACTGATTCAGAAAAGTCTGGATCCTATATTCCCTATCACAGGGATCATGTGCTTACGTTTGAGCAAAGCTGACATTGAAAACATCAATGCTCAGTACTGCTACTACAGTCTAGAGATTCCAGTTGATACATTCGACTATCCAGTGTTTGTAGACGCACAGGGTGGAGCACGTGGCGATATTACAATTGTAAACTCGGTACTGCCTTCATTTGTCCAATCTAAAGAAGTCACAATACCAAGTCACGTACAACCGTTTGGTCAATCGGGCAATGTGAATCCTGAAGTTGCACCACCTAACTCGGGTCAACCATCGATATACTACAGTTCAACTATCAATACAGTTGAGGCTCCGGTGTTATCCACGCAAGTGTTCATGGAGAAATTCACTGGCAACATTCAATGGCAGGGTAGCACACTGGCAGACTTTAGTTTGTTTTACCCATTAGCAGCTCCAGTGGTATATGCCAATAACACAATCACAGAGGGCTTCAATCTTGAGGGATATCACCCATACGTTAGATTGAAAATCGTCAACGAGGGTACTTACCCAGTTGTTCCCGTTGGGCCACCCGGCAATCAATTACCTGTACTACAGGGCGATATTACAAGAATTCTGGCTAGATAGCTTGTCCAGATAACTTGCGTTTAACACTAAGACATAGTATAATATGCTATGTCTTTTTCTATTTGTAAATTATGAGCAACATTATTATCGAAACCACCTTGAATCTGTGGCAAAATGGTCGCAAGGTCAAGCGAACTGGTAACGGCTGGCTTTCAGGAAATGCCGTTTGCTGCGAGTTCAACAATCAAAGCAAAGATCGACGTGGTCGTGGCGGCATCATTGTCGAGAACGATAAGATTAGTTGGCATTGTTTCAACTGTGAGTTCAAGACAAGCTACACAGCAGGTCGTATGTTGAATCAACGATACAAGAATCTATTGTTGTGGCTAGGAGCAGATCAACATCTTGTGGATAAGATGACCATGGAGTCGCTTAAGATTCGTGAAGAAACACAGGGTGCTGCCAAGTACTTGAACAGAGTTCAGAATTCTACACTAGAAATCAAATTTAAGACTACGCAACTGCCAGATGAAAGCGAGTTGCTAGATATCAACAACGCAGAACACAGTTTTTATATCGAATATCTTAAGACACGTGGCTTGTCATATGATAGCTATACGTATTATGTGACACCAAAAGAAACTGGACGTGACGCACACAGAATTATCATACCCTATTACTATAATGGACAACTAGTTGGTAATACCTCAAGATATATCGATGATCGCAAGCCTAAGTATATCTCTGATCAACAGCGTGGGTACGTGTTTAACATTGATGCACAACAGAAAGATTGGCAAGCGTGTATTATGGTTGAGGGTCAGTTCGATGCAATTGCAATTGGTGGCTGTGCGTACATGGGAAGTACAATTCTTGATGAACAAGCAAACGTTATAAGCAGACTGCGTAGAAAGATTATTGTAGTGCCAGATAGAGATAAAACGGGAATGGAAGTATGTGATCGTGCGCTAGAATTAGGATATCACATTAGCATACCCAACTGGGCTGATGATGTTAAAGATACCAATGACGCAGTGCTACGATACGGCAGACTAGCAACCACAATGAGCATACTTCAAGCTGCGACAAGCAGTAAGATCAAAGTAGAAATGATAAGGAAGAAAATTACGTGACGCCGATTGAATATACACACGACATACAAGAATTGTTTTTAAGAATGATGTTGACTGATGCTCAACTCTATACCAGAGTCAGCAACATTATGAACAGCGAGAATTTTGAACGCACACTAAGACCAGCAGCAAAGTTCTTGGTAGAGTTTAGTGAAAAGTACAACGCAATACCAGACGCAGAACAAATCAAGGCTACAACTGGCCTTGACATTGCTTTGATTCCAGGAATGCGTGACAGTGATACAGAGTGGTTTCTAGATGAATTTGAAAAGTTCACCAAGCGTCAAGAACTTGAACGAGCAATCTTGAAATCAGCAGACTTGCTTGAAAAGGGAAACTATGATCCAGTCGAAAAGCTGATCAAAGATGCAGTGCAAATTTCATTGACAAAAGACATGG
>JGI24890J29729_1000215_pt1 | contig 43873 bp, 46 predicted proteins | sample FreactcultureFD7_FD_29729 | JGI IMG/M metagenome (IMG submission 29729)
GTCAAGATTCAGAATAAAAGGCAATATCGCTTTATCCTCCTTTCGACGCCTCTTTCTTGGAAAGGCGCCGTCCGTACAGGTCTGAGATATATTCATCATTATAGTTGGGTAAGGGTTGTCGAAGTGAAGAGGGAGGAAAGAGGCGAAGGAAAGCGCTGGGGCAGAGACTGACAATGGAGTAGGGAAAACGGAAGACTTACGAGACAGAGTAAGCTTGAGAAGCGAGTGAAGCTTGACAAGTGAACGAAAAGATGCGAGTTGCGGGAATTGCGAAGATAGCGTTAAAACTGTGGAGAAGAAACGATTGAAATCAGTTTCGATATCCAGAGAGCGTAGACTGAATTGTATGGAGGATCAGGGGTTGTTATGATGTCCACATTCCGACACTCCCTGCTCTCGTTCCTCTCATCTCCGACTTGAGTAAACAAGAGAGACGAGAATAAGTCCGAGAGCGAATAGAAGAGTGTAGGATGAATCGGAGACAATAAATATGATACCATCATGTCGAGGGTGGAGTGAGGGAGTGAGGGAAGTAAGAGGGACTAACCAGATTGACAAAGCGAGGGGGAAGGAAGGGGAATCAAACAGCTCCTTCAAAGCTCGGAGGCGAGAGGAGGTCTAGCAGTAGGAGTGATCCTCGCGCCGCTATCCCCTCCCAATCGAGGTGTACCCAAGCCACCAGGAGTCGAAGGGATCGAAGGTGAAGGTGAGTTGCGCAAGTCGCCAAAACTTCTCTTCTTGACGAGCATACTTTCGATCGTTGCCTTGACTGAAGAGATTCGTGCCGCTCCAGGTGGAGGAGTACCGGTAGGTGACACCGGTGTTGATGGTGGAGGAGTCGAAACAACAACGGCTGGTCGAGGAGAATCGGTTGAAGTTGCAGGTGGAAGAATGACTTGAGTTTTTGATGAGAATTGGTGAGACCCACGACCTGCGTAGCCTTCTATATCTTGATCATCTCCATCCCCGGACCCTCCTCCATCCCCTGAATCGACACTGAGGAACCTCAAAGCACGAACGAGCTCATCTGCCCATTTTTCACTAAAAGTTTCTCCCAAATCTATCGGTTCCGCCTGATCCTCTTCATGCCAGATTTGCTTGTTGGGTGCATCTTCTACTATTTGCTCCCATCCGACAGGTGGTGAACCGGGTGGAGAGATGAGGAAGTTTTTGCCGGTTGAAGGGACTGAAAGGAGAGTACTGCTGAGATTGGTAGGGAGAGGTACAGGGATAGTTGGACCAAAGAATGCTCGTAATGGTTGTCTGTTCAGCCGAACATTATTTGTGTCAGAGTGAGATGTCGAAAAGTTGAAGTGAAGAGTAAGGAAGAGAAGGGGAAAGGAATCGAAAAATTTCAAGTCGTGTACAAGGACTCACCGTCTATCATCATGGTTTGATCTGCTGCTGTTGCCTATTGAAACGTCTTCATCTTCCCAAACGAATCCATCCATTTCTTGTTTCGCGTTGGTTGCACTCTCCACCTCGTCATAGATCAACAACACCCTTCCCAACCTCTCCAAAGGGGTCCAAGATAGCATATTGCCATAGCTTGCAAAGTGGAGCTCGAACAAAGGGAGTAACGAGGGAGAGAAGAGGAGGGAAGGGAGAACGAGAATGAGTGAATTCGAAGGCGTTGGCTTGACTCGCCGTGTTCGAGGTGGAGATCGAGACATCCGGTTGATTGCGGCTTGCTGATTTGAGAGGGAATCCAGGAGAAGGGAGGTGTTGCTAGAGGAAGAGAGAGCGGTTTCGCAGTTTCGCACTGAATCCATCTTGTGTTTTTCGCAATCAACCGTTACTTAATGAATCGCTCTAATCGACATCGTGGTGTCTTCACCGAGAGAGCTCTAATCGACGTCGTGCCGCATTCACCGAAAGACGACTCCGAACATAGCTCTCAGGCGAAGGAGACAGAGCTATTCTAAAGAATTCCAGAGTTTCGATAATTGCGAGTGAAAAAAGTGCTAATGGTACAACGAATCTAGCCACAAGATGGAGGTAGGGGGAAACAGAGAGAGTGTGAGAGGGAGAGTGTGAGTCGAAGAGAGAGGAAGGAATGTGGAAGGAAACAGAACAAAGAAAGTGAAATCGAATTTTTGACCCCTTGAAAATAAAACCGAGAACCTGAAAGCATTGATAGAGAGAACGATAGTGAGAGAGGGAGGAGAGGACAGTTGAAGAAGGACCTAGTCGTGTTCGTTCCCTAGACCGACGAGGATACTAGGTTTATCAGCGTGATAAGCTGATTCGTTTGACAATCCAACGACTTGATTGATGTCTCCTCCTCCAGCGACTTCTCCACCTCCAGAAACATCTCCCAGCGGTTGAGTCTCCAAGATCTCGTCTGACTTGTTCTTTCCATTGACCGAAACCATCGCTGGGCCGGAACCTGATCGTTCTGCTTTCGCCTTCGCGTTGTCACTCCTCAAATCCTCGAGTCCTTGCAAGTACGCGGCGTCGACTCCTCCAGTGACGTATTCTCCGGTGAAGACTGAGCAATCGAATTGTGTGATCGAAGGGTTGAATTGGGAACAGGAAGCGACGAGATCGGGGAGGGTTTGGAAGATGGTCAAATCGGCACCGATGTAGTCGGAGATTTCTTGTTCTGTTCGGTTGTGAGCGACGAGCTCTTTGCGAGATGGCATGTCGATACCGTAGACATTGGGGAAACTGTCAATCCAATCCGCTCTGAGTATCAGTATTTGACTTCACCATGTCGATACTAGCCAGAGAAAATGACTGACCGAATAGGGGGAGCACAAGAAGCCATGATAACCTTCTTCGCACCAGCATCACGAGCCATTTGAATGATTTCTTTCGAAGTAGTTCCTCGAACGATGGAATCGTCGACAATCAAAACAACCTTTTCGTTGAATTCGAGGGCCATGGCGTTCAACTTTCGTCGAACATTCTTACGTCTGAATAGTACAATCGGAGTCAGTCAAAGGACAAAGTCGTCGTGACTTGAGAAGAGAAGAGAAGAGAAGAAAGTTTGCTCACCTAAGTTCTTGACCGGGCATGATGAAAGTTCTCCCAACGTAACGGTTCTTGACGAATCCTTCCCGATATGGCACGCCGAGGTTTTGCGCCAATTGAAGTGCGGCGACCCTCGAAGTGTCGGGGACGGGAATCACGACATCTACCTTGATCCCTTCCTTCATGAGTTTCGCTTTCGCGTTCATGGCGAGAGCGTCTCCCATCGCCATACGAGATCGATAGACCGAGATACCATCGATGACTGAATCGGGTCGAGCAAAGTAAACGAATTCGAACATGTCGGGAGCGAAAGTTCTCGAAGGTGAAACGTTTCGAAGACTGAATCCATTCGCCGTGATAACGATCGCTTCTCCTGATCACGCAGAGAAACGAACGATCATCAGCGGATTGAAACCTCGAAAAGCGGAAGGATGAGAGGGATTGAAAACACTCTTACCAGGTTTGACATCAGTCCAATCCGAGAATCCCAACGCATCACACACGACGCTCTCACTAGCCATCATGTAATCCCAACCACCCTGTACTGTCTCACTCTTTCGTTTCGCCCATCCCATCGGTCTGATCCCATTCGGGTCCCTGAATCCGAAAATTCCATATCCCGCAATCATTCCCGCACAAGCGTAAGCTCCCGAAGTAGTCTGCATGACTTCACGAATCGCTCGAAAGATGTCGTCTTCGTCGATACGGAACTTGCCAGTCTTTTGTAAGGCGTCGGCGAGGAGGTTGAGGAGGAGCTCAGAGTCGGATGAGGTGTTGATATGTCGGTGAGCGTAGTGATCGAGGTAGTATCGAAGGTGTTCAGTGTTGGTCAAGTTACCGTTCTGCACACGATTGACAGCGAGGTTCGAATGAGTAAACAAGGCACAGACACTGAGGGAGAAACAGAAGAGAAATTTTGAGAAAACACTAACGTGACCGAAAACGATACCGTAAGGAGAGTTGACATAGAAAGGTTGAGACTCGGAGTGAGCAGAAGATCCAGCGGTAGGGTAGCGAGCTAGATTGCAAACAATCGGGAATCAGCCTGTGCCAACGGACAGAGTTTTTCGAAAAAAGAATGAAAGTTTACCATGTCCAACTCCCATTCCACCGATGAGTTGACTCAAGTTCTTCGCATCTAACAAATCTCTGACCATTCCGTTACCTTTACATTGATAAAACCTTCCTTTGGGACCACAAGTAACGATTCCGCATGCATCTTGACTGGAAACCAACGATTTCAAGTCGAGAGGTATCAGCGGGGGTTGTAGAGTGAGAGAGACGGAGAGCGCACCCTCTATGTTGAAGTAATTGTAAACCCTCTGCCAATTCAGGTGCGACGTTGTTTTGCGAGGCGAGAAGGATTGCGAGCACACCACCTTTTGAGAAGAAGGAAGCAGAGGAAAGGAGTGTCAGTTAAAGAATGGTTTCGAAAGTTGTAATCAACTCTCGAGTTGTGATAGTAGATCCACTGTGGGGTAAGAGGAGCAGACGGGGCGGAGTTGAACGGGATAGAAAGAGAAGAAGGAAAAAGTTGGAGAAGAGAAGAAAGAGAGACCTAGTCCAACTCACACATGATGACTAGAGCTCTTAGGGGGGAAGCTAGTTTGTTTGAGTACCCGTAGGTAGGCCCTTGGAAGGGAGGAAGGGGGTTGAAGAGGTGGTTGCGGAGTCAAAAGGAAAGAGAGAATGAGAAAACTCCTTTTAGAAGGGTTTCATCAAGACCAATACACTCTCATACTCAATCCAGCAAAGTCATGTTGGGCTCACTGAGGAGGTTAGCTCAACAAGCGGTCCCACCCACTCCCCGTCTCCAAGAATTGTTCAAACTTCGATCTCAAATCTTTCAAACTACTTTCAACCCGGAATCCCTCAGAACTGGTTCAAAAGTACTCAAGGCGAGATTGAGAGGTCCGACCATGTTGAGGTATTATGGACAAAGGTTCACGGGGTGGAAAGGGTTGAACGAGGCCATTCCTGGGTTACAATTGAGAGATATTCATGAGGAGACTAGGTAAGCTAGCTTATACCCCGAAGTACTCTCTAGATTGTTTGGAACGACATCACTGATAATGGATCGTACATCTCACAGGTTAGCAGATCTGGAAGCGATGAGAAAACGAGGCAAAGTAAAGCCAAAGAAGGGTAAATTCATCTCTCTCTCTCGCTGTCCCACTCGATGTAGGAGTGCTGTAGCTGAGTATCGACTTGAGTGTACAACAGGACAAGGACGACGTGCGTCGATGAAGAAGCGATAGAATTACCTTCGATGTTCCTCTTTCTACCTCTCCAAGCCGTATACCCTCTCTTCTCCTCTTTCGTACCACTTCCCTCTCGCTTTACACCGCTCAGAACGGTTGTCGCAACACTCGCATCATAGTCTCACAGCACTCGTCGGAAGAGGTCAAGTCAGCGAGGAACCAACTTTGTCTTCGCTCGTCTGTTTGCTGCTTCGGCTTCTCACTTCCTCCCCTCCTCTCTCGCTCGGAATCCACGTTGGATATCTCTCTTTCACTTCGTCGTCAGCCGAATCAGTTCCGCGGAGCTTTTCGGACTTTCTTCCAACTGGAGAGGAACTCCTCCTTACCCTTTCCTTCTCTTCTCCCCTGCTCTCACTTCCTTCTCCATGTCAAAGCTACTCAACCTACCCGTAAGTCGACTCCTCTCGCCTTCCTTCCCCACTAGTCCGTCACGCTAAGTCCTCGTCCGTTTCGAACGCAGGGAACTGGAGGAACGAATCGTAAAGATGGTTATCACGCTCTAGAGGAACCCGTCAAATCTCATACCGTATCAGCAGGAGGGATTCAACAAGAGATTGAATTGGGAGATTTAGGCAATCATGAATTCTACGATCAAGTACCTACCTCAACTTTTTACTTCTGGTCTCTCTCTCCTCCACCCTTCTTTCGCTGATCTTGTTGAAGTGGCTATTTAGGTCGCGACGATTCGAGAGTCGATCAAACAGTACGATTCACGATTGACCCAACTTCAGACGAAACATGTCTCTTCACTACAACCGAACGACGATGCGACCTCTCAAATCCTCGCAGGAGAGCTCGTTTCGTTGAACGCAGAACTCGCACTCGGTTCGAACGAGCTCCGGAACCAGATTGGTCGGTTGGGAGAACAGGTCGGGAGGGACGAAGCGAGGAGGGGTCATTGGGAGAATTTGAAGAGTGGATTGAAGAGGGGAGTCGAGAGGCAACAGAAATTGGAAATGGAACAGAGGGAGAGAGTTAGAGAGAGGGTAAAGAGACAATACCTCATAGGTGCGCGACGGTTCCTTGCTCGTAGTCCCCTCACTGATGACTGACTAAGGCTTGGAGTTGGTTGCACAGTCAAACCGGATGCAACGGACGAAGAAGTGAAAGAGATTCTCTCGACTTCCTCCTCTTCGACCGCTCCCCAGATCTTCTCCCAAGCACTCTCAACCTCGCAACGTACCTCTGCGGCACTCTCCGCGTTGAACGAAGCCAAGTCTCGACAAACCGAACTAGCCTCAATCGAATCGACCTTGATCGAGCTCTCGCGGCTGATCCAACAAGTAGCCGACCTCGTCGTGCAACAAGATTCTCAAATCGTCAAAGTGGAGCACAATGCAGAGGAGATCGATCGGGATTTGGAAGTTGGGTTGAAAGGCGTTCAGAAAGCGAGATTGTCAGCGTTGGGAGCGAGGCACAAGAGGAAAATTTGTGCGGCGATTGGGTTGACGATGCTTGTCATCATTGTCGTTGTCGTCGTCGTACAGTTCAAGGGGAGTGGTGGAGTTACTGGAGGAGGAGGAGGAGAAGGGGAGACGAAAGTTGAAGCAGATCCTGCGAAGGAAACTGTTGATCCTAATGAAGCTTTCGCACTTCACCGTGCGATAGGTTACTAGCCGGCTCATTTGTAACCATGTAGTATCTTGTTTGTGTTGATAGACTATGTCGTGTTCCGTCGATTGAACTGCCGTGAGTGAATGATCAAGCAAGCTAGCTCTATTTGAAGTTTCGCCCGACCGTTTCGACACTTTGGAGTGCTTTGAGGCGATGAACGTGCTAGGTTTCGAGAACATAGAGAGATTGAGAATGCAACAAAATAACGGTAAAGAAAGATATTCTCCGGTTCCAGACAGAGGTCATTTGAAAAGAGGAAGAACGAGTAAGAGACGAAAAGAAGAGGATAAGATGTGGGTAGGTGGAGAGTCCTAACGCAGCCAGTAAGAAAGAGGAAAGCGGCGCTGAGAGGTTGAAAGAGAGGGGTTAAGAGGGAGGGGGGTATCATCTGATAAAAGAGTGTTGGAAGGGATTTATAGAGGGAGGGAGGAAAAGTTATATACTACGGAAGAGATGGACAGGGAGACAAAAGGGAGGCATTTCCAAGGGATGAAAGAAGTGAAGAGAGAGAGAGAGAGAGAAAGCGCAATTAAGCGTTCATGGGGTTTGCGACTGCCGCACCAGCGACATTACCCATCGCGATCACCAACTGAGAGATACCGTCCAAGTTACCACCGATCGCTTCTGGGTGAAGGGTGGCAGAAGTCGAGGCTGACACGGCCGAGGAAGAAGCGGAGGAAGACGAAGAGGAGGAAGAGGAGAGAGTCGAATTCAAAGAGGAGGAAGTGATTGAATCGCTACAAACACATTCGTCGAGATATGAGATATTAGTTTCAGTAGATCGTACCGAGGGAGGGAAGGGGAAACGTCTACTCACGTTGTCGTAGTCGAGGAAGAAGAGAATTCAGTCGACGAAGAACTTTGAGTCGTAGTGGTCGATCTCGAACTAGTTGTAGGAGGGGTCCAAGTCGTAGTAGTAGTCGTAGGTTCCCAAGTAGTAGTGGGTTTCCAAGTAGTCGTGGGAGGTACCCAGGGAGTCGTAGTAGTAGTGGTAGTGGTCGTCGTTTTCTTGGTCGTAGGTTCCTCTTGTTGAGATCCACCTCCCGATGACCATTCCATGTAAATAACTCCTACAGATTCATCTGCGAAATGTCTGAACAATGCAGGTGACATATCTAGACCACCGCTGTAGACAAAGAACGATTCAGAGAGGGGTATCAGTTTTCGCGATTCTTTGTGAACTAGAGAGAGAGAGAGAGAGAGAGTTGTAGACTCGCTAAGGGCATCCTGGACAAGCGTCTAATACTTGTGCTTGAGCAGTCTTACCACCTGGTAGAATGTCACTTTGAATGTCAGTGAAAGAGGAACGAAGGAGAGAGAGAAAAGGAGAGATTTACCGTAAGAAATGGTAATAGTTTGGAAACACCAAGGTGAGACTGCACCTAGATCACCATACTGTGCTTGGTTCATAGCGACCATCTACGCATCTCACTTGAGGTGGTTAGTCCAAAAGTTGAATGAAAAAAGGGGGAGGAGGAGCGCGTCTGAAATCGATCGACCCTCTGACGATTTTTTCACCATGTTGAATGAAAAGAAAGAAGGGAAGGGGGAGGGGAGTATGTAGTATTGACAGTACTCACGAAATCGTTACCACTTGAATAAGTACCACATGCACCTAATCCCGGATCAAAGAAGGTAGCTCTGCCATTAAAGTTTCCCCTTTTCATCAACTCATGTTTATTCTCATCTGATTCCCCCCTCACTGCTAATGCCGTAGTCTCTGCCTGTAGGGAAGCGAGTTGCTTGTGGTGGAATCGTCGGTGAATTGAAGAGTCCGAGTGAGGGGAGTGGGCTGAAACTGAAGTAGAAATTGAGGCAACCGCTCCTACTAAAGTAAACAATGAGATCGACTTCATTCTTGGAGTAACCTTGTACTTGAGGATATGGTTGAGGGTGTAGTAGTTGAGATGGACTGAAGAAGGGGGAAAAGGAGAAAGAGAGGGAGAAGAGGTAGGAGCGACGGGTTTGTTTAGAGAAAGGGGGAGAGGCGGAGAGAGGGAAACTACCGAATAAAGGGCAGTGGGTTTGTTTAACGAGTGTGGGAGTGCTGTAGAAGCTGTATGAGTTAGTCTTGAAGATAGCCGGAGTCGAAGTGGAATGAGTGGAGGAACCGAGGACAGCGATCGACCTCTGAAAAAAACACGCTCTCTCCAAATTTCGAAAACAACAAAGGTTTCATTTCGCAAAGGTTACTTCAATTATTCTTCAGGTGCGATTGCGACCCATCGTTGTACATCTTACTCTGTCCCATCTTTGCTCACGCTCCTACGCTGAGCCTTGTAATAAACCCCTCGCAATTTCCCTCTCGTTCAGTCGCATGATTATCGATCTCGCATGGCATTCGCGCGTTCTCTATGAAAGAGCACGAGGCACACAGACAGACGTTTCGACGTACTTCGTCAGACTTCAGCGTGATCGATTTAGATCAAAGCGTGAAATGGGCATGTTTTTTTCATTCCTCCATGGCGCTACCTTCCCTCGTTTCAGTCTCTCCTTCTCCTTCTCCCTCGCCCTCACCCTCTGCATCTTCGTCACCATCGTCCTCTTCTTCCTGAACCATATCCTCCTGCTTGTCCCTCTCGTGTTGCTGAGCCTCGGAAGATTCTTGCTCCATCCCTTTCGACGATCCTTCAACAGTCTCCCAAATCTCTTTCCCACCTCGATCCCACAACTCTCGTACCATCTCTCCAAACAGTTTACCGTATCGTTCTTCAAGGTCCACGAGTGGTGGTGGAGGAGCTGATTGATCTGGTGAAGAAGAAGTAGGATCAAGTCGAGTTGTCGGTAATAGTGAGGCTCTCAAAACGTTCTGTAAGATCGTATCTCAAAAGGACACGATCAGCTTTCATCACTGCGAGTATCCATGAGAGAGAGAGCTTACGTAAATCTCTCTAACAGTTTCTTTCCGTTCCCCCTCGAAACTCTCCTCCTCACTCGCAATCATTTCACCCAAAGTTTTCAATCCGGCACCAATCCAATCCCTGATGGCCCTATTACCCCCTCCTCCACCCTCGACCATTCCCTCTTTACTAGGTTCGGCCCCTACTCCAACGACGATCCCACTCAAACCCCTCGCCGCTCCCCACCTACTTCCTAATCCCCTACTCTCCCCTGCCAATCCACGTAACAGAGTTTTAGTGATCCGAGGTAACAAGGAAGGGTACGCGTAAGAATGTCGTTCGAGGAGTAAATGAAGGAGGGACGCTGCGAGGGTACGAATCGTCGGAGGGGAAGGGTAGGTATCGCGAGAAGGTGGGGAAGGGAGAGAGGAAGTGAGGAGACAGGTTAGGATCGGAGGAGTCAGTTGATGGAGGTAGGGTTCGACGAAGAGGGTAGGATTCTCGAGCATGGCGTGGAACAAATCGAGCGCCCTTTGGAGCGACGACAAGTCGTCTAAATGATTCGCGATCTAGTTTATGTTCCGTAGAGTTTTATATCAGTTTAAGGGTTGAAGGTGGAAGACGGACGAGGAGGAGAGCGCGTACTTGTTCGCCACCCCAAGCGATTAAATAAGGCACCAATTGATGTAATCCCGGGTCGTTTCGTACTGAACCTAGAGCGGCTTCTCTCACTTCTGTCGAAGGTACGGTCGAGGATGAAGAAGTAGTGGCCGAACCTAGTGCTTCCGTCAATCGGGTGAAGTAGAGTTGAAGTTCTCGAGAGAGGACATGTTTGACTAGAGGCGTGACGGACGAGTTGGGATGCTGGGAAGAGGAAGAAGATGGGATGAGGGACGTCGTGGAAGGTTTGGGAGCAAATTTGGCGAGTTCTATATATTCGAGTAGAACGTCAGCTGAGGAGACGTGAGAAAGCAAACGACGAGAGAGAGAGGGTTTTCTCACCTGATGGTGTTGGGTTCTCCTTGATCAAAGGTTGAACTCCTTCTATGGCTAGCCAATGAGCTGTACAATCGAATACTCATCAATCACTGACATGAAAGGTCGAGAGAGAGAGTTTGAAACTTACCAGTGAAAGAGATATCCCTTGGAACGGGAGGTAATTCAGTCTTCAGGACTTTTGTCAAATCGATTTCTTGATCGTCTACATGATAGACTGTTCCACTCTGAGTGACCGTCTTCTTGAATGGCAAGTGTTGAGTTGAAGTGTTGAATCCCCACAGCGGTTCCAAATTTCGAACTTTCAACGCTTGATCTAAATCTTCTACTTTCAACCTCGTTCTTCTTGAATGTCGCATGAACTTGATTGATTCCTGTGGATCAACATCAAGCAAACGAGGTCAGCTAGGGAGAGAGGAGGAGGAGAGTAATGAGGGATTGGATTGTTACCTCGATGAGTTCCCATAACCTGTATTCTACGTCTCCTGCCAATGCACTAGCGACATCATCTGGTAAATTAGCGATTCCTAGAGTCTCTGCCACGTCCTATTAAGATGATTGAGATGAGAAGAACAACGAACAAGATGAGCGAAACACACTTTGGATAGAGGAAAGAGAGAGGTGTTACTCACTTTGACAGAGTCCTTCTTCCATACACCACTGACTGTACCAGACTGTCTAGCCATCGTTTATTGAAAAGTGAGAGGAGAGAGGAATCAAGTCTTTTCCCCTAACTTTTCGTTTCTTGCCTTCTAGCACTTCACATCAACTCTCATCTCGACTATCAAGACTCTAGAGAGACCCCACAAGTGACTCGAGATGGATTCACCATACTCTCCCTTGACTACAGGCACCGCACCACCTCCTGGTCATTCCCTCTCACCTTCTGCCTCCCATTCTCCACCACTCGTCCCAATTCCTCCCCCAGACAATCAATCACCTTACGATCCACACTATAGACACCCATCTTCTCACTCGCAAAGGTACGACCCTTACTCGGATCCCGCTCACTCGAGAAATCCTTCTTTCCCTCCTCAATCCGCTCCCGGTGGTCCAAGGAGAGATCCATACGCAAGAGATGATTGGCAACAACAACAACAACAACAACAACAACACTACCATCAAGGTTACCATCGACCTAGACCCGATTACCCTCCGCCTGTTCCTCAAGATTCTTTTTATCGATCAGATCCGTATTACAGGCAACCTCCTCCTCCTCCTCAGTACGGCTACCCGCCACGAGACCCTTACTACTCGGCACCTCCTCCTCCTCCTCCTCCGCGAGATCCCTACTACAACAATCACGGTCCACCTCAACCTAGAGATCTTTACGGTCATCCCGCTGGACCTCCTCCTGCTCATTCGAGAGGCTACCCACCTCCCATTCACCATGCACCTCCACCCGTACCTCCTCAAGCTCCTATCCCTACAGGTCCCACCGCAATCTCATTAGGTCCTCACCCAATCCATGGAATCCTCACTCCCGAAACCGACCTCTCGATCCCTCTACTCTACTTGGCCCGTCCAGTATCGACCAAAACTTTCGCCCCTCTACGACACATGTTCCCTCATTTAGAACTAAGATTCGTCAATTCCTTGTTGGAATTGAGTGGTGATCTCCACCGAGCGAATTTGGAGGATTCAGAATTATCCGAAGAGGTGAAAGACAAGAGGAGAAGAGTTTGGGTCACTGCCGTGGGAGGTACGGACGCTTTAGTGAATAGAGTCAGAGCCAATACAGAGGAGAAATTGGAGTGGAGGGAAATTATCGATTTGAATCATTTGACGATTGAATTGGGGTTCGAGGATAGGAGGGTCGTAGAGTTGATCAGGGAACGAGAAGAGGAAGAAATGAGAGCTGCTCATCCAGAACCGGAAGAGGACGAAGAGAGGGAAAAGGGAAGGAGAGAGATCGAGCAGTTGGAAAGGGATCAAAATGGTTTGGATGGAGGGCAGGTCGAGGAGTTGGATCGAGTATTGAGAGCCGTAAGAGGGGAGAAGGAACGAATGAATGAAGTAGGAGGAGGAGGCGAGTATGAAACTTCACCGGAACCGACGAGGTTGGCAACTAGTAGGAATGGTGAAAGGGGGGAAGCTGTTGTGGATCGATTCGAGGATATGGTCAAGAGAGAACATCATGAAGAGGGAGTAGGATCGAATCGTGCGAAATCGATGGAGGTAGAGGAAGAAGGAGGAGCGCGAGGAGCAGGAGAAACTTCAAGGTCGAGGAAACGATCGAGACACGAATCTGAGGAGGATGTGAGTGACTACTCTTGACATCTTTTCCGGATCGAGTGATGTTGCTGACGAGGCATTGACAAGCAGCACGACCACTCTGCTTCGAGAGCAGCGAGGAAGAAGCTCGAAGCGATTTGTAAAGCTCCTAGAAGGAGTTGTGTCGAATGGGCCAACGAACACTCTGTACCAATCACGGAAGAGACTCGTTTAGTCGATCAAGAGCCAGTGTTAGGCGAGAGGCATCGAGGTGTTTGGGATTTGTTCAGTCATGTACGTTTCTTGCTTCTGTTCAGTCCGCTACATCGACTGACTGACTGACGAGGGGGGATCTATAGGAATTGGATGACATCTCGCCTCAAATTCAAGTACTCATGGCGAGAGCTTTGAGGGATGTCACTTACCCCGATCGACTCAAGCTCTACTCGAATCCCGAAGCTTTCGAACAATTGAACGAAACCGTGCCCTGGTTCACGACTTTACTCAAGAACGTATGTGGCCTTCCTCTGTACTTCAGGTTGCTTGTGACTGACAAGTTAGTCGAGCTGAATAGATCGAAACTCGATTCGAACTCGTTGGCGCATCGAGCGTCGTTCCAATGGATCCACCAGTTGCAGAAGAACCTTTCGAGGAATTGACGGCGAACGACGTACCAGCTCCTCCTACCTCAACGGAACGACCCGATGCGCCTCGACCAGAGACAGTCGCCAATTGAGTCTCCCTCCTCTCCCAACTACCTCGCCAACCACTTTCGACTTTCTAGCCCTACCCTTCTATTCAGTATCCTCCACTTCAACATCGACACTATTTCCCCTTCATAACTTCGTCAAAAACCACAAAAAAAAAACACTACAGGATTTGTTTTCTCCGCTCTCTCTCACCTCTTCCCCTCCCCCTGTTTCGACTCACGTAACTAGGCGATCCTTAGACTCTGAATCTTGTGTAGTTCTCTGATTCGTTTGGTTTCTTTTTCTTTGCGTCGAAAAAGCTTTGCGTCTTCTGTTTCTCCTGTCTTGTATTCTCGGTCGCTTCGAAAGGGTGTCTTTCGTAATCGCCAACAGCGTCTTATGTCACAGTTCGATACAACAAGAAGACGAGTCAAGAATGGTCCCTTCCGCCCGCGAACAGCTGAGCTGAAAACGGGCGAAGAGTCGAAAGGAGAATTTCACGAGGAGGGGACTACTGATTTGTAGTGAAGCTTGTTAGACCATCATATCATAATGTGTAATGCCCTTCACACTCTGAATGGAACTTTGGAAGAAGGTTTCAGAGTTTTCCCGAAGCGAGCAAAACCGAAAAATTGGGTGTGCCCTCTCTTGTCTCCTCGCATAATTTCCGTCGTCTCGCTCGACCGTCAACTTTTACAGATTTCCTCCACAAGGTTAACGGCACCCTACGAGAACAATACTTAAGTGATTGGAGACCGACTAGAAGAAGACATCTCTTACAGGATAGTCCTCGTATCTCCCTCCTGCTTCCTCGCTCGTTTAGGAGACTTCAGAGGGAACCGCGGACACGCTGGTGAATCCTGAAGTCTTTCTAATGGGGAGAACGCTTGAGGGTCGTTTAGTAGGACAGACAGTTTACATTTTATCTGAAAAGAAATATTGTTTCCGTACCCCCTGGACTACGTTGAACCTGTCCAAACTGAGAGACACACGGTGCAAAGCCTGCTACTTCTGAAACTGGACCCTGTGTTGGTGTCAATGTGCTGCTCGACCTTGTGAAAAATTAAAAATTGTTGGTTTGGTTCGTCCGCCCAACTCGACCTCGATGCAACTCGAATGCTCCTACATGAGACTGCTACCAGACTCTCTTTGATCTCAGCTACCTCTATCTATTTCAACCTCACTAGAATTACCGCTCTCTCTTCCCTCACTTCTCCTCCTCTTTCAACTCGATGTCATTCAACCCAATCACCTCCAACTCGATCACATACTCTCCCACTCGAACAGAAAGATGGAGACTACTCTCTCAAACCAGCCAAATCCCCCAACAAGAAGAACAAGAAGGCAGCACTTTCAGGACCTCAAATTCGAACCCAAATGATCGATTCGCTCTCCCATAATCGACCTCGAGCAGCTCTCGACCTCTTCCTAAAAGCCCTCTCCGATCCTACCACAACTCACACCGGTCGCACCCTCGAAGGTTTAACTTGGATCTTCTTTCTCTACCGTCAACCTCTCTTCGCACTCTCGGCAATCGACGACATGCACTCGAAAGGCTACCAGATCTCTTCCAGGCTATCTTCAAAGTTGTTGAGGTCATGCGGGAACGAATTGTTGTTTGATTCGGATGGATTGGTCAAAGTTTTAAAGTGGATTCAACAAGGGATCGAGAGGGAGAAGCAGGAGGGGAAGGAAATAGATGAGAACATGATCGAGACAGTAATGGACGTCTTGAAGAAGATGGGGAGGAACGACTGGAGTGAACAGGTGTTCGGGGCGTACAGAGGAATTTTGGAGGAAGGGAAAATTGGGAGTGCGAGGTTGTGGGCTCAAGCAATTGCGGCACAAGCAGCAGCAGGGGATGTCATGAAGGCGCAGTTATTGTTCAGGGATTGGAGAAATGGATATTTGGAGGGAAAGGCAAGAGCAGGTCAACTTGAAGAACAGACATCTCCCCCTCCAGAACAACCTTATCTCGCTTTACTCAATCACTTTGCCGTCAACTCCCCTCCTCTCCCCGCATCGAAAGATCCAGCTTACCTCTTACTCCAACTCACCAAGAATGATCAACTCGTTCCTTCGACCGCATTCTTCAACGCACTCCTCCGTACCGAACTCTATCGCAAACGTTTCTCTTCGTTTTGGGGCATCTGGAATCTCTTCGACAACACAGACGTAATCTCTCGAGGAGTTGTACGAGATGCAGCATCGTGGAAATTGGCGACTCGAGCGAAACTAGTCAGTGAGCACACTCGAAGACAGCGTGGTCGAATCCATCACTCTCCTCTTCTCAACCTCTCCCCCTTGGCGTACACCGAATCCCACACTCCTTCATCTCGCTCTCTCTTCGCTCAACTCCTCCTAACCCGATCGGAGCTCACTTCGAATCGACCCTCACTTCGCTTACCTACTCCTCAACCCGATCCTCTAGCTTCATCCAATTCGACCACATCATCCTCGGCGACTCTCTTGAACTCGTTCTTGTCCCTCTTCCTCTCAACCCAAGATTACCCCTCGGCTTTGGTCGTCCTCGAAACTTTTCACGTTCATCGAATCGAACCAAACCCGTCTACTCACTCGACCGTCGTACTCTCCATCATTCGCTTATGGGAGAAAGGGAGATTGACCACCGGTACGAGAAGAGATCGAGAGGAGGAGGAGGACTTATTTGGAGGTACTCTAGGATTCGAGGAGAAGGAGAGGAAGAGGAGGAGTCGAGTCGAGAAGAATTTGAAGGGTCCGAGAGCGATCGAAGCGATTAGGAACATTTTAGAGAAGAGGAAAATTAGAGTTGGGCTGTGGAGGGGAAAGCAGACTGTCGAAGATGAGGACGAGGGAGGAGAGGGGGAGGTTGAGAGGAGGGAACCATCGCCGCCGCCGGATTGGATGGTACAGCGGGAAATGAGGGATACTGGATATCTCGTCGATCTGTTAGAGAGGTGTTCCGGGTTGGAGAAGGAGGAATGGAATCGAGTATTGGAGGAAACTCGGAGAGAATTGTTGCCGTTGAAGAAGAGCGCCGGGAATGAGATAGCCGTGGACGGCGTCGAGGGGGATAGAGAGGGAGAAAAACAGAAGAGTAAGAAGAGCATCACGAGAGGAGCGAGGTATAGGAAAGAGAGGTTCGGAAAGGAATTGTAGAATAGACTCTTGGAAGTGCTTAGATTGTTGTCGTTGTAATTCTGATTAGCTTCACCTCTCTCCCGGTACTTCTCCTATAGTCCGAGAGCAGTGTTACTGCCCCTCAGCAATTGCGGTATTCGATACTTTGAGTTGCGAGAGTTTTCGGTTTCTTTCTCTCTCTTTCTTCTCCACTTGTCACTTCTCGCCGTATCTGCTCCCCGCTCATCCAGGAGTCTAGGATCAAGACAATCAGCTGCACTTAAGTCGAAGAACGGTTCAGGCTTGCCCTCGAATCACCTAGAGATGACATCAACTTCCTCATCTTCTTTGGCTCAACTCGTCTCACTCGGGATCCCAAAAGTCAAAGCAGTCTACGCATTGAAAGAGTTCGATAACAATGCAGAGGTAGCGGCAGACTGGTGTTTCACCGTACGTTTCCCTCTTTCCCTTTTTCATCCTCTCCCTCGAAGTCGAACTGACTTTAAGTGCTTCCCCTCTGAATTCGAAAACTACTATAGGAAGGATCTTCCTGGACTCCCAACGATCTCCTACAAACCACTCTCACTCCCCCTTCAACCGAATCCTCCGACTCTTCTTCCCCTCTCAATTCCTCCCTATCCTCTCAACCCCGCTCAATAGATCGTCACACTCTTTCAGGATGGACTCAAGTCCCTGCTCGACTCCTAGTATCCGGTACCCCAGTCGCAATCACGTTGAAACAGGATCAAGGGACCGATAGGACAGTACAAGGCTTAGTAGGCGAGAAATTGACGAGAGGGGATCATCCGAGGGGAGTAAAAGTGAGGTTGAGGGATGGGAGGGTCGGGAGGGTCGTCAGGATCCTGAGTGGGCTAGAAGCCGAAAGAGTTGGGAACAAGGGGTGAGGCCTTGAGGAGAACATTCGCGGTTCGAGATTGATTGGGATTCAGCTTTGGAGCGAGGGGTTTCGATCGATTGGGAGGGATCAGACAACGATAATTGGACGTATCGGATACTCTACCTTGGCCAGAGCTTTCGACCAGGAGGCGCGTAGACAAGACACACGAACGATTCGCAGAATATCGTTCGAAAGGAAAGGGGTGGATGTCGCACTTCCTCCTTGAGGTCAGCGAGTCACCCCGATGTGGATCAAAGTAGGAGGTCAACGACTTTAGCAAATCATTTGGAGGAGTAATGTCGACGACGAGGTAGACAAGGGAAGAGGGCTTGATACAGTACTAGATTCTCACTCGTTCAATAGCTCCCTTCCCGCGTGCAGCATCTTTACATTATCAATGCCATGCAAGGTATCGGAGAATGTCGCCGAGTTCAAACTGCAGTATGTGGATTGACGAGATACGTAAAGCTTTCTCGCAAATTCTCATTTCGAGCGAGTCTCTCGTTGAGCAACTTCGAACGACTATGAGCAAGCGAAAAGAGAAGTGCTACAATTCCTGAAAGAGGGGGAAAGATTGGTGAAGGCACGCTACGACAAGATCAGGAACAAAAAAACGACAAAGACATACTGGGAAAGACGAAACAGAACTGCACGAAGGGGATGGAACTGCTCAGAGTATACACAAGGTGGGAGATTAGGGGACTCGACAAGAGAGTATGTCTAGCTAGTGGGGTTGAGTTGGAACGTCCAAGGGAATTCGAGATATTGATATCGAGAGATGGGAACGAGTGATAGGAGGAACAAAGGGGATTGATCTATCGACCGATAGCAAGGCCATGAGAGTTATGATGTTGATCTTCATACATTCTACGTTTCGCTGCGACTTGTTGAGAGTAGAGATCATCTTCGTCTCGATCTCGTTTCAGGATGTTTGTCGGTCCAGAGAACATCCCACTCCCTCCTCCTCCATTCTGAGAGTTCGAATGTTGCATCGATTGTTCTCCTCCATTGAGAAGTCCTCCTGAAACTGGTGGAGGAGCCCAACCTGGAGCTGGCGAAGCGATCGAAGAACGAGTCGAGTTGTCTCTTGAGTGGGCGTGAGTGTGAGTGTGAGGATGTTGATATGTAGGAGGAGCGTAGAGAGGGGTTGAACGAGGTGCGTTGTTCTCTTCGTGAGAAACGTGAGAAGGAGTAGTCGAGTGTGGTTGACCAGCAGCGTTCAAATGAAAATGGATATGATGTTGTGGTTGCGGAGGGGGTTGCGAGTGCATTTGCAGAGGAGAAGGTATGGCGTAAGAAGCGGGAGAAGGATAGGGATATTTAGAAGGATGCGAAGTTGGGTAGTGCTGAGATGCGTATTGCGAGGCGAAAGCGTAAGGGGAAGTAGCAGCTTGCTGATGATATGAAAGGTGCGGTGCTCCATACATCATTGCTGATGCGTAAGAATGGGGAGGAGCGGGATACGGTGAATGGTAGAGATGCGAGTAGGGGTTGTGTTGTTGCGTTTGCGACATCGCATCGTGCAATTGTTGATTCGAGGAGGAGTCGGTAGGGAAGGAAGAGGAAACGGTAGAAGAAGATCCATTCGAAAGTCTAGGAGTGGAAAACCTGATAAGCTCAAAGTGACGAAAAGTATAAAAAAGAATTGGAAACTCACGAGGGCGGATTATCACCTCTCTCGTTCGAAGTTCCCGCTGAAGGAGGTCTAGCATAAGGATCGTAAGGAGGATACATCGATGCTTGACTCATGGCAAATTGCTGTTGTTGCTGAGCTAAATCTCCCTGCAACGGGTAACCGTATTGAGAGCGACTAGCAGCATTCACATTTCCATAGTAAGCGTTCTGCTGATCATTGATAGGAGCGCTAGTAGCTTGAGGTTGAGAATCGGGAGGATTGCTCGAGGATCCGCTACCGTCTGGACGAGAGAAAGGTGGAGGAAGAAGAGCTGAAATCGAAGGTAAGGAGACCTTGTTCTGATCTGTCGGATACCCTTGTACCGCTGTCGACGATGATGATGATGGATAACCGAGGGCGGAAGTCGAAGCATATCGATTGTCGCCATTCTGCGAAGAGTTGAGTTGGGAAGAAGTGGAGCGGTGATGGTCTCGAGAAGAAAGGTCGGTGGTGTGAGGGGATTGTGTTTGAGGAGGAGGGTAGAAATTCGAGGAAGATACAGGAGATGGAGGTTGTTGTTGTGATGAGGAGGGAGGAGGGTAGCCGTAAAGGTGTTCGACTCCGGTCGAAGATCCGTACATTCCCATCGAATGACCATAAGAAGGTGTGGTTGTAGATTGACCGTAAGAAGGGTAAGGCATGTTGCCAGTCGAAGGGGGAGGTGCGACGAAAGATTGATTGGAATAGGGTGAGGCGTAGGCAGAGGGAATCGAAGGAGGAGCAGGTGCTGAAGGTGGAGAGACGGGATAGGATGAAGCACCATCGTGGACTGATCCTGATATTGATGAACCTTCTTGCTGAATTGCCGCCTGTTGCTGTTGTTCTTGTTGTTGTTGCTGTTGATTCGCAGCCTCTTCTTGTTCCTTTTCCCTCTTTTCCCTCGCTTCTGCCGCCTCTGCCTGTTCCCTAGCTTTCTTCTCTGCTGCCATTCCTTTCCTCCTCACACCAGTCCCTGCGTTTGCCGCTGCNTTCTTNCGAGGAGGTTTACTGTCCGCTGCATCTGCCTTTTTCCTAGCCTTTGCTGCTTCCCTCTGTTGATCCTGAACAATCATTCCAGCNTCTCGTTGCTTCTGCATNGTCGAAGCGCTGAGGGAGTTGTGTAGTGCGACGAGATCTGAGATGCATTGNGCGTTTTGCACGGCTAGTTCGGCGTGAACTGTCGCGGCATGTTGTCGAACGTTATCGAGTCGAGAGAATGTTCGGCCACAGTGACACTTGAAAGGTCGTTCTCCCGTATGTTTCCTATCAAGCGAGTTCCAAGATCAGCTACGCAGGTAGGAGTGAAGAAGAGAGAAAGAGATAAGATGAAATTTACCTGACATGTCTCGCTAAATGCTCTGATCTAGTAAAAGTCATCTGACAGTCGCCGAATCCCGTACATCTGAACATCTTTGACGATTGTTTCCTACCTTCTGATCCATCTGTGGACTTGTCCGGTGTAGCAGCGGTAGAGGAGAGAGGATCTGCAGATGAAGCCGAGACGAGAGAGGAAGGTGGAAGTTGACTTGAAGATGATTGTGGCGCGAGTGCTTGGGAGAGAGCATCGTGTGGGAGCGTAGCTAGACCCGAGAATGTCTCCATTTGAGGTGTAGCAGCTGATCGCTGTGCCGCAGAGCGGAGAAGGGGAAGGGAGATAACGGTAGGCTGGCCTTGATCGATTGGGAGAGGGTGAAGTTTGAGAGGTGGAGCTGGGGGTGACAAGTCTTCTGGTTGATAGTACTGAGTTGTAAAAGATGCCCTCAAGGCACCAGTAGTCGAATGTTGATAGAAAAGAAGCGAGTCAGGGCAGTTTTTTGTCGAAGTGTCCATGATTTTTTTTCTTCCTTTCTTCTCCGAATGTAAAATTTGATAGAGTTTGTCTATTGAATCTGCTCCAAATGAACGAGTCGTACCTGTATTCGGTAAATGTCGAATGCTCTCAAGTCAAGTCTCTTGATCGAGAGTCGTTCGACTCGTCGCACTGAGTCGAGCAGGATACGTAGACGTTGAGAGGAACCTGTTGAAACTCCAGAAAGCGACGACGGTCGGAAGAGGCGAGTTTGTGAGATTTCGCAGGATCGAGTTCCGCCTCGTCGTTTCCAAAATCTTCTCCTTGCCACTCTTGTTTGCAATACTACCGCCTGTGAACGCACGTTGCTCAGCGCCTTGGCTGCTCGTTGTCTCAGAGCCGGGAGAAGAGCGTCAAGCAGATGAAGTTTGACCTGAATCCGCGTTGAAAAGTGTAGCTCAAACTTCTCGTTCGAAAGATACGGCACCTCAGCTCGACGGGGGATCGCCAACTCCCCGGGCGCTTTCTTACGATAGTGTCGAAACTGTACTGTACGAAAGATGGTAAGCATCAAGAATACCGTGAGCGAAGATCCTTCAGAAAGGGTCAAGCCAGGTACCGTTGGATTCTTCTTTTGCTTCCTTCGGTTGGCGGTTACAGACGTGTAACGAGCGATGAGTACAATTGCTTGCACCGATCGGAGAGCGAGTGAATCATTGAATCGCATATCTTTGCTACTCGTTCGTCTTGCTCGATAAAAGCACGAAATTTCTGACGACAAAGGCTTGCGTTTCTTTGACTTTCGAATGTCAAATGTCAAAGTAGTACATCGCCCGTTCAGATACGACTTATAAGGATATATAGAACGAAGGGCAAGCAAGGTATAAGGTCAATCATTTGATTCTGCCTCCTGCGAGAGGTTCTTTCTCCGTCGACGAATCCACGCCTTCAACCAGTTCATACCCGTATATTCCGACTCTAGTAGATTCATGACCGCTCAACGATACGTCGTCATCCGTTTCCTCGTCTCCCAAAGCGAAGTTCTCGGTTTCTTCGAAAACCGGTGAAGGGAATTGAAACGATCCGCTTTTGCCGAGTCCTGACTGTTTCGATGAGAATGAGGCTGGACGACTATGAGAGATAGTGCGAGTTGGTGGAATCGAGGTTCGCGAGTTGATACGATGATGGGAGTGGGAGGTTCGGAGAGGTTCGTCGGAATCGTCGCTACTGAGTCGGAAAGAAAGCTCTGATGCTGATGCTCGATGCGTTCGATGTCGCTCGAATACGCCTGTAGGTACCGAAAACGTTGATCAGCTCCGGGATCTGCAGTATCGAAAGATGAAGAAGCTTACCTCGAACGAAAGCTCCTATTCCTAGCGAAATTGATCCACCCTTCCCGCGAGCGATCGCACGACTTGGTCTTGTGAGTATCGGAGACCTTTCCCCGCTGGTACGTTCGGATCTGTGAAGAAAGAATCGACTGATATCGTCGATCGTTGCGAAACCGAGAGCATCTCCACCTTGGATCGAGGACTGCAGATAGATGGGTCAGTTTCGAGCATTGTCGCAGTCTCCTTGGGGTGCGTTTGACTCACATTCGATATCAGGAAAACGGTAGCTCGGTCGTTCTCGTTGAGCTGTGCAGCGACGGAGTGTCAGTTCGGCTTGATTCGCGGTCATTCACTCGAAACAGACTCACATAGCTGATGCAGTCTGTAAGCGACGTCGAAGGAAGGACTTGCACGAGATTGACGAGGGGAAGAGTTCGGATCGTTCTGTGGATTTCGAAAGTCAGCTGCAATCGCCGGACAGGTCAATTCAATCAAATGGCTCTCACTCGTTGGGTGTTGACAGGGCAGCCACAAGCTGTTCCGGGAAATCGATGATCAGCGTTCTGAGAGAAGCTACTACAGGAGACTCGACGAACCTGATGAACCGTGATCAATCCAACGTAAACGCCTTGATCCGTTTGTTGCGAGGAGGCGCACTGGAACGAGTTTGATCTTCGAACCGGTATGTACGCTTGCGACCGAAGTAAGAGCTGTCCGACGAGGGTGAGATCAGTACTGTGAGCAAGTTTCAAGATCAGACGAGGTTCACTTACTTCTTTCAGATTGACATCGCATATTCTCATCCCATCGTTAACAGTATACACATCCTCCATCTTCTTCATGCATTCCTTAACCGAATGATCCCGCATGCTCAAAGCGGCTTTCGCTACATTCACCTCTACTTCGTTCAATGCTTCGTCATCCGTAGCGTCAGCGTAGGGAGAGTGATGCGGAGGCTCAGTCGAGTGTAATTCAATGAATGTTTTGAGTTCTTCTCGTCGATACGCGTGGGAATGGTTTGAGCCAAGTAGCCAATCAAGGAGTTTCGCAGTCGGCCAGCAAACAGGAGATTCTAGGTACATCTGTAAAGCTTCATCGAAAGTCAGTAATAACGATAATGACTCCACGTTCAGAATAGAAATATGGAGACGAACGAGGATTCTAACGAAATCTGTACATTTCGCACCGATTCGTAGTCCATGTTGGGCGCAGAGAGATTGAGGGATTACTTCTCCAGCAAAGAAGATAAGCGCAGACGAGATTACGACCGCTAAGATGCCGCCGCCGCCTGTTATCTGATCGAGAAAGATCGCTGTGAGAGAGAAAGGACGGGTCAGAAACAGCGTGACGTAGATCCTGAGAGCCAGAGAAGACGTACGAAGTGTCTCGTTGACGATAACGTTTGATAGGAGGAGACAGACGAGGACAAAGTGTCGTCCATGGCTGAGAAGTGATAGCACTCGACGAGCGTCTGAACGATCTTGCGGCGAACCAGCCGTGGCGAGGACTGTGAGGAAAGGAACAAAGTCAGCAATTGGACTTTCGCTGATCCTCAACCATACACTCACCTTTCAGATTCATCTGGTCGAGTCCTATTGACGCAGAAAGGTCAGACGGAAGTAGAAAAATGGCGAGAAAGGTAAATGCTAGCTGACCCATCAATCCTAGCGAGAGCCCGCTGAATACTCCACCGAGTAGTACGAATAGGATCGATAGTACAAGCTTGAGGGCGAATTCTGGAGGAGGTTGCGAAGAAAAGGGTCAGCGAAAAGGCCAGAATTTCGTTGCGAACCTCCCTTCCGTCGGAATAGGTTCGACATGCTACTCCCTGTTCCTTCCAAGCTCGTAGAGAACGGTCCAGCTCACCTTTATTGCCTATTGTTCCGCTCGTTCCTTCATTTCCTTCGAGCTGTCTCTTCACCAGCTCGCTCAGGAGCTCTTCAGCCATTCCGCTTGTTCCGTGATCATATTGGGGTCCACTCGTAGCGGTGTAGCTGTTCTGCAGAGGTCTGGCGTTGACTGCGTGTCCGAAGATTTTGTTGGTTGAATTGAAGGAAAGGAAGACTCCAAAGCGTTTGATGAGACTAAATGTGGTCGGTAGTGAGAGTGTGTATCTTGAGCCTCGTATCAGAGGTGGCGGCATTCGCTAGTGAGGCGAGGTGAGAGAGGAAGAAAGGGTGAATGCGAGCATTTCGCTTCTCGAAGGGGCGAGAGAGGCCTTTGCGCTCTTTATTGAGAGAAAGCATCTCGAGCAGGTGTTTGTCGAGGGAAAATCGAGAAGAAAGTGAAAGGAAGTAGAGAAAGCAGTTGTCCAAATTGATCTCTCGCAGAAAGTTGATTAATGCGAATTGATCGGAGACTGACTTGGTAATTTCGAACGAAAGGGGGGATACTACTGCCTAAGAGACGGAAACAAACGAACAAACGAACAAACGAGAGACGGAGACGGGGGTACTGCTTTGACGGAATCGACGGAACGGAAACTTCGAACTTGTTCTAATTTGGAATCTGCCTTGCGAGAGGGCGTCAATGTCTGCGATAGATGCCGAGCTTAGTGATGAAAGAGCTCGCCTTTAGTATCTCTAGTGAGTAGCAGCTGAGCCGGTTGAGCTGACTGATCCGGGAGCGACAGCAGCGACGACTTCGATCGAAGGACGAAGAACGGGAAAAGAAGATCCAGTCGAAGCAGTGTACGAGTCGGGCATGGAGGGCTGTCATCGCATCGACGGGAGCAAGTCAGTATCGCTTCGAGATGTAAACTTCAAAGTGTGTTGATCGAAAGGAGAATCCAATTCGACTTTTCTTGCGAAACTGATCGAAATTTCAACTATCTCGATGGTACCCTCCTCTATCGTCTTCGCCCCTTGTTCTCTCGAGCGTAGCGTCTTCAGTCGTTCAGCCTCCGAGATTGACCACTTTCGACCCAATCTGCGTTTCGCTCTTTCCCTCTCCCCCGACATGACTTAGTTCCGATACGACTCGAACAGGTCCCATGTATATTCGATAAGCCTCAATACCATCCTCGTCAAGTTCAATCAGCCTCGAGGATCGTGCACGCTCAAATCCCCAACAATCCCAAAATATTCCCCCACATCTCAAGAAAGAAGCGAGAGGGAGAACTCACGATGGAGAGAGTAGGAGCAGAGTTGCGCTCAATAGCATCCATGTCAGGTAAGCGAGCTACGTTGACAGGAGCCTGTGTTGGGACCTGACCAAAGATACGCTGTTTTGCGACATTGACAGAGGAGGCGAAACGTTTCGAGGTGACGGGGAACATGTTGATCTATGTGATAGTAAGAGGTAGAGGTGAAACGGAGTGAGTGGGAGGGAGGAAGGAAAGAGCGAAATCTTCCCAACGAAAGCAAAATCGACGAATCTCCCTTCTTCTCCACCATTCTCCACACTTCTAGCTTACTCCAGCTTTTAGCTTGATCGTTATCTGTCGCCTTGTCGTCACCCACTGAGGTCACCCCTGTCTAAATCGAAAACCGCGGATCTCTCGGAGCTTGCGAATTCTCCTTTCCAGACATGCTTCGTCTTTCTTTCTCTCTCTCTTCATTCTTATCATACCCTCTCTCGTCTTGAACGATGACTTCTGTACTCAAAGGTGTCGTGGTGAGCAAAAGCCTCTCTTTCGTTGCACCCTCCCCTCTCTGGTTTTCCTAAACCCGACTGACCCATTCGAACTTTTTCCAGAATGGTATCCCGAGATCCAGAAGCTCTAGCGCTATTCGAGGTACGATAGATGGAGCAACTTCAGATGTCGGTTCGCTGTCGATTGAGGATCATCTAGGCTCAGTTCGCCTTTGCCCTCCCCTCATTCCCTTCTTTTTGAGCTGACAGTATTTTCCTTTCGCTAGATCTCTATTGAAGATATGGACTCCTGGCACGACGATCTTGAGAATGATCCAAAGTGGCAGCTCTCGCAGACTATCTTGAGCCGAGTCGATTTCAACTTTGTTCTGCAGAACCGCTGTACGTCTCTCGCTTTGCCCTCCCATTCTACTGACGTCAATGCTAACTCTCAGCTCCACTGCAGCTGCCAAGGTCGACGATCAGATGGTGTTCTCTCACAAGATCGATACCGAGGGAACGCCAGTTGCGAATCAACTCGCTTCTGGTCGTTGGTACGTCGTTTCGCTTCCTCAGCTTGTCCAGCCAGCCGAATCTGATCGTCGTTGACTTACTAGCTGGCTGTTTGCGATGACGAATGTGGTCCGAATTCACACAGCTCGGAAGTTCAACTTGGGGGAATTTCAGCTTTCTCAAAGTTACTGCTTCTTCTACGATCATCTCTCGAAGGCGAGTCCCGTTCGACTGCATATTTGGACACTACCTTACTGATACATGGAAGAAGTCGGCCTCGCAGGCGAATTGGTTTTTGGAGCAGATGATTGACCTCGCCGACAAACCTCTCGACGACGAAGTAGTTCGGTACATTCTCGCTCAAGGACCCGCTCAAGATGGAGGACAGGTGATTACCTTCCCTCCTTTTGCGAGATTTGCAAACGCCGGTCTAACTCGATTCCTTGAGAACTAGTGGGATCTTGCCGTCGCACTCGTCGAAAGTTTCGGATTGGTTCCTCAGACGGGTAGGTTCGCGGGATTTGCTACTTGCTGACGCCACGTCACTGATTAGAGATCTCTCCTGTTCCTACAGTGTATCCCGAGTCGTTCAACTCGAGTCACTCCGCCGAGCTCGACAAGTTGCTCACTTCGAAACTTCGTGAATTCGCCCTCGATCTCCGAGTCAAATGGGCGAAATCTCGTTCACCGATGAGTCGATCTGCTGCCAAGGAAGCCGTCCGGGACCTCAAGAAGAAGCAACTCAAGGTCATCTACCGTATTTTGACGATCGCTTGCGGTGCTCCTCCTAAACCTGATGAAGAGGTGAGCTTCAACTATTTCCCTTCGCAACACTGATCACAGCTGACGAACTTCTCAATAGTTCACCTGGGAATTCACCGACAAGACTGGGAAATATCGATCGTTGACGACCACTCCTCTCGAATTCGCCAAAGTCCACTCAGGCTACGATGTTTCCGACACAATCACACTTGTAACCGATCCAAGGCATCCATTCAACACCGTATTGACAGTAGAAAGACTAGGAAACGTCGTCGGAGGTCGTATCACGAGGTACTTGAACGTTCCGAGCGAGGTTCAGAAGCAAACAGTCGTCGATTTGATCAGGTCCAATACTGGAGTGTGGTTCGTTTGCGACGTCGATCAGAGCTCGATGCCGAACGAAGGATACATGGACCTTCGAATCTGGAACTACACCGACGCTTTCGGAACGACTGTCAAGACGACAAAGGAGGAACGGATGCGCTTGGGCGACTCGATGATCACTCAGTAAGCTTGAATCGCTCTCTTCCACCTTACTATCGCTTGCAGATAATACTAACCCTTCACGCATCATTCGCCATCGCTCCGACAGTGCCATGATGTTCACCGCCGTTCACCTCGATTCGAAAACTGGCAAACCCGTTCGCTACCGAGTCGAGAACAGTTGGGGTCCCGTGGCTGGCAACAAAGGCTTCCTCGTCATGACTGACCGATGGTTCGAGGAGTACCTCTTCGCAATCGCGGCGCCTCGCAGTCACGTTTCGAAGAAGTTGCTCGACATCTACGATCACTCCGAGGCTATCTCCCTTCCTCCTTGGGATCCTCTTGGAGCCGCAGCTTAAGACTGAAACAGTTCGTTATCTCGTCCTGAGGCTGTAGCTTCAATCGATACCCCCTTGACTTTCTTTTATTCGCCGCTTGACTACTCCCTCTCGTTTACTTTGCCCTCGTTTCTCGTTATCGTAACGCTGCCTGTTCTACTATATCTTCGAAAGAGTCTGCTCAAAGACACAAGCGTCGTTATCGAGGTCAGAGAAACGAGAATCGCAAGCCAGGGTTATCCGTCCCTTTCGATTCTGCAAAGCCGTCGACTTGGGGAAAATTCGGCTATTTTCCGTCGGCAGTCAGAGATCTCCATCCGCGCTTATAACCTGTAATCAGCACTCGACGAGACTAGTGCAATTTGAGGGAAGAACGATCGCCCGAACTTCTTTCGAATCAAGTTGTGGGGGCGAAGATTCCTTCTCTCTCCACTCCTCTCACTTCTACAAGTGCCAACTCTACAACAACCAACTCGAACACCTCAACTTACGATGGTCAACACTAAAGCATATGTACTTCAAGGTGAGCAGCTAGCGTCTCCCTTTCCCAAGGAAGTTGATTGATCCCCACATTTGATCAACCTTGACAGAGAAGGACGCACCATTCGTTCTTACCGATGTAGAGGTCAGTCACATCCCTCTACACTTTCGGCTGCTTCAGGATCGAGCGGCTGTCGAGCTGGTTTCGAAGATTCGCTTCGAATATTCCGAAGACGCTATCGCTTCGTGTAGTTCGAGCTGCCGAACTCTGTGTCATTCTTGGTCAGCCGAGCTAACCACTGCATCGTTCCACTGTGTCGCTTGTAGCTCGCTGAACCAGAATCGAATGAAGTACTCGTCAAAATCGTAGCCTGTGGACTGTGTCACACCGATTTAGCGATACAAAACGGTAGTTTCCCATCCCCGTACCCAAACGTGACTGGGCATGAAGGTGTGTTCGATCTCTTGTCAAAAACACGACCCAATTCTAACCAGGAGCTCTTTCAACCCACAGGCAGCGGAAAAGTCGTGAAAATTGGATCAGCGGTCACTCGAGTCAAAGAAGGAGACTCAGTACTGCTCTCGTTCAACTATTGCTCGAATTGTGGTCCCTGCAAGGTGAGTGTCGACGATGTCGACGTCGATGAGGGACTGACAATCAAAGTTGACGACAGATGAACGAACCCTCGGCGTGCGAAAACTTTGGAGCTGTGAACTTTGGAAGGCAACGAAACGAAGAGATTGGTTCAAAAGCTGGAGTCAAGAATTCAAAGGGTGAAGAAGTGTGAGTCAAGAGAACACTTCCACCTTTGTCGATGTAAGCTCGCTGATGGCACGAGTTTCCTGATAATTCACAGTTACGGAGCTTTCTTCGGTCAATCCGCTTTCGCACAACACGCTGTGGTCGTTGAGAACTCGGTCGTCAAAGTCCCTGCCGATACCGATCTCGTCATGCTCTCCCCTCTCGGATGTGGACTTCAAACGGGAGCCGGAGCTTTGTTCAACCTGCTCAAACCTGCGAAATCTTCCTCCGTCTCAATCTTCGGGTTAGGTGCAGTCGGAATGGGTGCGCTTTTCGCCGCAAAGTACTTGGGCGTGGAAACTATCGTAGTGGTCGATCTCGTAGAAGGGAAGCTCGACCTCGCAAAGGAGCTCGGAGCAACTCATTCAGTCAACGCGAAAGATCCCGAGATCGTCAAGAAGATTAAGGAGATGACACAGTACAACAGTGGAGCTCGATACTCGGTCGAATGTTCGGGAAACACGAAAGCTTTGTTGTGTGCTTGGGAATCACTAGCTAACAAAGGTCATCTCGTCAGGTTGGCCTCATTCTCTGCATTCGCGATCGTCTCCCATTGAGCTGACATAACCCTAACGACTTTCGTTGTGGGACGCCGGGCCCAAATACTCCGATCCCTTTCTGTATCTTCGAGAACTTGCTGGGTTCGAAGGTGCGAGGATTCTCCGTTCATTCACTTCGACTCTACTCTGACGCGTTTCTTTCGTCTCCTAGACCTATACTGGACTTACAGAAGGTGGAAGTAATCCTCCAGAGGTAAGCCGACTGGCCTATCCTCGCTCGGGGTCGTTAGCATCGAAGAACTGACTGTGCGATGGGTTTCGAAACTTTAGTTCATTCCATTCCTCATCAAGGTTCGCTACTCATTACCCATTCCGTCACCATCATAGCTGACTGTACTTCCACCGCTGGAACAGCTCTTCAACGAAGGTCACTTCCCGGTCGATCGAATCTCAAAAACGTTCCCAATGGATAAATTCGATGATGCCGTTCACGCCATGTACGCACTCCTTTCTCCCGGTCTCCTTACTTTCTCTCTTCTCTCGATCGCTGACTCTCCCTCGAACCCGATCGATTAGGCATCACGGTGAAACGATCAAACCGATTATCGTTTTCGACGATTCAGCTTGAGTTCCAAGAATAATGTAGTGGTATAGCAACAACAGACCTCGTACGAGTCGAGATATACAATACGAATATGAACAAGTAGTACCCTCTATCTTTCCGATCGTTCTAGTGTCTTTGTGAGGCGCGAGAGCTCTGTTTCGACGCCTTCGATGACCTTTTCCAGTCCGTCGAGATATCGAAACTCTTGTTCTTTCCGATTTCGAAAGTCTTGAACGAGTGGCGAGACCTATTCATCAGGAAAGGGTGATCAGGTAATTGCTCGAAGTATTCGTCAAAGCAAGAATGAGAGCTTACCTGCTCGACGACGTAATTGGTCGGCGGTCTCACACTCGGTGGGATCAAAGGCCATCTCGAGTCCTCAAACCTCTTCTCGAGCTCAGCTTGCGGAATCTCGAGCGATCGGAGCGTATTCAAAGTCATCTTCCAAAATGTCATCCAGCTGTACTCAGCACATCCATATCAACTTTGCGCATTACAAGCTGATACAGGGATGAGACGACGTACCTCCACCCCTCACTCCTCTCTACCAACCCATCGACGGTTTCCTCCCATTCTCGTTTCCATCCCTCACCTCCCTCGTTTCCTTCTCTCGCCGCTTTCTCCCTCAGCAACTCCTCGACATCACTGATCGCTTCCCTACATCGCTCAACTTCTTCCGATAGCGAAGAATAGATCTCGGGCAGATTGTGAGCGTTGCACCAATTATGATTGAGCGAGAAAGTGGGATGAGAGAGATTGTGAACTGAATGAAACCATCCTGAGGGACTGTATCAATCCCCTTCATCTGATCAGTCTTGTACGGAGTTTGCTCAGAGCAGGAATAGACGTACACGAAGATCGTTTCAGCTTGCTCTTGATAAACTTCGAGCATTCCCCTCTCCCTAAACTCTCCCTTCCTCTCTTCCGTCCACTCGTGACAGTTGACTCCTTCACCAGTATGGTTCGCGAATTGTATGAGCGGCGAGAGACAGGGAGTACAGGAGGGTGGGAAGAGGTACCAAAGTTTACGACCGAATAATTGAGTCGAAATCGAATAAGAACAATCTGTACGCTCACATTCGTCAGTGAGACGCGGCAAAAACAAGACACCGAGACATTGAGTACGTACAGACGTCTCTATGTAAGGGAGTGAAAGTAGCCCCTCCTCCCGCATACTATCTTTCGCAAGAACTCAAACTTGAAAATCAGCTCATCGACCTCCCCACGCCCCCTCACTCGGAAAAAGGGAAGTTCCTCACGACGAATCTAAAATCGTCCCCTTTACCTTCTCTCGAACCTTCAAACTCATTCATCCAATCGTCCGAACAAACTTGTAAAACCTCATACAATTCCTCCTTGACCCTCTCTTTCCCTTTCCCCTTTTCCGCTGATTCATGAATCCTCAAAGGTAAATGCCAATCCTTCAAATACTTGTCTCTGCCTCTCCCTCGCTTCCACAAGTCTAATAATTCTCCAAACGTCTCTATCGACTCCTCCTCTTCGCCCATCTCTGTACAATTCACCGGTAGGTGCCCGTAAGTAGTCGAGAGGTAGGTATAGTCTGGTGAGTGGTCATTGGGGAATACGTGAGAGAAGATTGACCAATGTTGAACGAGTCGAGCGGGCAAGATGCAGGGAGTGTTGGAGAGTAAATGGTGCGTCCTGAAATTGGTATAGGTGGATTCTGAGGGTGATAGGCGGGCGATCGACTGAGATGAAGACATCGAGAAAAGTCAAAGAAGGAGAGAGAGAAAGAAACGGGCTTTCTTCTTTCGATTATTCGATTATTGTCATGGTGGTCTACGCAAGACTAGCAATCTTCGAGTCGAATTGTGCAGAGAGAGAGAGAAAGACGAGAAAAGTGTACACGATGAGTTTTTTCGCAACTTCGCTTAACGATTCAGAATGCGACGAACTCTCCTCGACGAATCAACCACTCGGCCTTATTCGACCGGTCCTATACCTCTCACCATTGTCTCAGGACGTCCAAATTCGACGAACCCGACAAGAGTGGTGAACTTGAGTGAATAATGCAGAAAACCACCTTTCCTCCTTTCCCTCCCGCATCGTCCCTCGTCTCTTGGAACCTATATACAAAGTAACCCCTCCCGGCTCCCTCTCCTACGATTGAGATCTATACGTTGAATCCCAAACTTCTCATACACTTTAAATGATCCTCTACGATCTTCTTACACTTGTCTTCACTCCCACTCTGTTCATCCGTGTTGCTCCCGAATTGTAAGAAACAATCATCCCTCAATTTCTTCGTTTCCGGGCATGCACAACATCTAGATAACTAGGAAGAGTCAGCGATGGGTAAAGGAAAGTGAAAGCGAGAATTCAAACTGACGGTTTGAGTCCTTCTGGGTTTAAGGGGTTCAAGGAAGGGTTCGCCGACTCGGAGCCTGTAAGGGGTCGCTTCTCTGTTGGGTGGAGGAAAGGTGGCGCTGGTGTTGAAGGAGATGAGGAAGGGGAAGATGAGGGAGAAGATGAGAACGGCCACATTGTAGTTTCGGTTCGGAGTTGTAGTTAGGCTTGAGGTAGTAGCTAGTGGGGTAAAGTGATCGATAGTGTGATAGAGAGTGAGGGAGAGGGACAAGATGCGATCTAAGATGAGGCGATTATTCAGTAATCAATCTTGTTTCCTTCACTCTCACTCTCGAATATGAATTCAACCACGATGGACAATGCCAACCCAATCATTCACTCTACAGCCTCCTCGTCCTCATCGAAACGATTGAAATCTACCGCATTCCTCGATTTAAACCTACAAGATCAAGATGAATGGGACTCGTTACAACACAAGTTGGATTACGGTGACGAGGTGGATACTGGTTCATACACAGCGGATACGGTAGATGAGATAGATCAGGATGAAATCTTTGGTTAGTTTCCGTCCTCTCCTCCCTTCTCTCCGAAAGTGGCTCTGTTTTCCTCTTCTCTCCCTCTTGGAACCGCTCAATAGGACCCGGGGAAAGTATCGCAGAGCTCTACTGACCCACTCTACCCGAATGTAGATTTGATTCGATCAATTTCCGACCCTGAACACCCTTTGACTCTCGAACAACTCGCAGTAGTCTCGTCGTCCCAAATCACCGTACAGAATGGTAAACGTCCTCACGTACTCGTAGAGTTCACTCCCACCATCCCTCATTGTTCAATGGCGACTTTAATCGGTACGCACTTCTACCCATTCGCTCGTTTCGAAATGAGAGTAATTGACGATTTTCATCGCGTTTTTGGTATTTGCCTCGGTATGGTATGGAAAATAGGTCTTTCATTGAGAGTGAGATTGTTGAGGAGTCTACCCGAAAGGTTCAAGGTGGATATCAAAGTGAAAGAAGGAACTCATCAGAGTGAGAACGCTGGTAAGTCGCCTGGATCCTTACTCTTTCCCCATTGGTTTTCGTTCTCTTCCTCTTTGTATGATCGTGGACTGACAGTGAAAGTATTCTCTGTGCGATAGTGAACAAGCAACTGAACGACAAGGAGCGAGTAGCAGGTGCGATTCCCATTCTTTTCAGCAGTTTCTCGAGAACGTAGGAACTGATCGAATCATGAGGTTTCACAGCTGCTCTCGAGAATACTCACCTCTTATCAGTAGTCCAACAATGCCTCTCAACAGCAGATCAACGAGGGAAGAGTGGGGCTTGAAAAGGGAATCAGAGATACTCGAGTCTCTTGTCTTGGGTTCAGTTTGGATTGGGATCGCTCTTCTTTCATCTGTTTGTTTGTACCTTTTCTCAAAACGTGTAGCTAGTAATCGCATACCTGTTTCGTTTGAATCATCGATCTCAGTCGGGAATCATCTTCTCTCAACGATGGGGATGCAGAGATTGACCACCTTGCTGGCAGCGACGCGGAGTGGATGCTGAAGATATCGAGCAGGGCGAAGTGAGCTCTGCGGAGGGATACAAGTGCTGTTTTTACTGAGGATCTACCGAAGATGTCTATAACTCTACTGAACACTCCAACTCAGCCGGATTGCCCTGGCCTACTCATTCTTGGCACGGACATACTACACGACAGCGAGACGTAAGGAACATCAGCGAGTTACAACAGGATTGAGAGAGAGGGATGGAAAGCAAGAAAGAACTGACTTTTGTCGCGACAGTTCCGTCGGAGAGAACAATCTCCTTCGATTGCCATCTGAAGTTGCCGAGTTTCGGTAGCGCTATACGCCAGATGAACCAGTATACTGTGAACGAACGAGAGTCAGATTCGACTAGGCGTAGTTTTGTCGAAGGTGACGAAGATGAGAGAGAACTTACGGAACCCGCTGACGAAAACTGCGATACCCACTATCGGATATAGCCAGTACGGAAGCGGTGGAGTGTCGCCGACTCCACCAGGGGGACGCAAGAACGGAACGACGAGTAAGAAGCACGAGGTTGCGAGGTAAAAGAGAACCATCGGAAGAAGAGCTTTGATCGGACGTTTGCGCTCGGGTTGTTTGAGACGCAGATAGAGGAGTCCACATGTGACTAGGAGTGCAATTATTTGACCGGGGTAACCTTCGACATCTACGAGGGGGAGAGATTGTTTAACGTCGTTCGAGAATGGGAGCTAATGTAGAACGTACCGAGAATGAAGGGGTAAGCGATCTTGGCAGGCGGTCCGAGGATGATCACGAGAGAAGGAATGAGATGGACTAGAACGACGATGAAAGCAAGAGTCAGTATATTTCGCGACTGGAGACGACAAAAGCACGACGAAAGCGACACTCACCGATCAAACCCGCAAAGGGAGATTTGCAAGGCCAATTTGAAGCGAGGAACTCGGTGAACGGGAAGAGACCCTCTTTGGCGAGTTCTGTCAAAGAGCGTGCATGTTCAGCTTTGCAAGCGGAATTACCTCGACGATATAGAGAAACGTACCTTGATTGACACGAGACTGACTGAACGTAACAGTCATGACGTTACCGTAAGCTGAGAGTGCGACGAATACTGATAAAGCTCGTTGTGCTCGTTTGCCGAAAACGACGAGGAAATAATACGATGCGACCGTCACTCCGGACGCTTTGAGATCTTTGACGTTGACCGCAGCGAAATAAGAGATGTTGGCGAGTATGTAGAGGACTGCACAGAGTCCTAATCCGAGAGGTCCGGCGATACGAATCGTTCGAATTGGTCGTTTCACCTGCGAACGAGAACAATGGGGGTCAGCTCGAAGTCGGAACAGAAGATGAGAGTTTCGATTGACGCACCTCGTTGAGAACATAAGTAGCGTTTGACCATCCGGAGAAAGAGTTGATCACTTTGAAGAGACCGCTCGCCCAGAAGTAGGCAGAAGAAGTAGTTCCAGCGAACCCGTTTCTGAAGTTGGCTTTCGGATCGGGGATAGATTTGACACCTCCAGCGAGAACTACCCATCCACTAACCACGACGAGGAGTAATAGTACGATTTTGAAGATGGCGAGCAAGTTCATGAGTTTGATTCCGATTTTAGGAATCAGGCCGTGGATGAGAGTGATCGATACGATGACTGCGACAGCGATACCTCGCTCGTTCCAAATCGTGACTTCGTGTCCAGCGGCGACGAGAATGTTTGATGCGAAAACGATGCAGCCTGCAAGCAATCGGAAAGGCAAGCTCAGCACTGGAGGGTCTGAGAGGGGAAGACGCGAAGAGAGACATACCACTCGCCGTAAACCCAAGAGCGACAGCATTGATACCGAACAGAGTCGTCATCAACAGTTTCGGTCGCTTGTAAACCGCCTCGAGATATACCTTCTCTCCTCCTGATCGGGGAACCATTCCGGCAAATTCGAGATAGACATAGAGTCCACAGAATGCCATGATCGCTCCGAGGACCCATAGCATCATGGCAGCACCCAAAGAACCGACGGCATTCAGGATCGACGAGGGTGTCGAAAAGATTCCGGTACCGATGATTCGACCAGTGATGAGAAATGTCGTAGACCATCTGTGTGATTGTATAGAGGTAAATAGAGAGTCATTTATGTGTGCTGCGAGAGATACGGCAGAAGGAGGAGGAAAGAGACGTACAAGCCCAAATGCCTCCCTAATCCTTTATGCTCCAGTTCGCCCATCTCGTCCGTCGTGCCCGTCAGAGTATCGACAATAGGAGAGTGACCATCATCGAGGGAGGAGGCTTTCTTGACATCTTGGGAGCTTGATTCCGATACTGTCGAAGGGCGTCGAGTGAAAAAGTCGAACGGCATCGCGACTTTCGTGGTGAGACGGTCAGAAGGGGAGCGGGGAGGGCAGAGGGGAGAGTGAGGAGAAGAGAGAAAAAAAGAAAGAAAGGAGCAGAAGCAAGATGCCGACAGACGGTGTCGAAGGTCGCGCACGACTTTTGAAGCGAGATAACGATTTTGGGAACCCACTCTAATCCGAACTAAACGTGCTAGCCTACTGGCGTTGCGATATAGGGTTCCTGATGCATAAATAGGTCTTGCTTTAGCGGAGATCCAGATTTGACGTTTTGAATGGCGCAATTTCTCGACGAGGAGGAGAGGAGAAAGAAGAAAGTGCCGAAAGCTCTTGACGCAGATGATAGCGCAATTAGTAGAAATCGAGAAGTCAAAGCTCGGCGAGCGAGCCAGGTTGAACAGAAGCGAGGGAGAGGAAAGAAGAGAGGGAGGGAGGGGGAGAGAGGGACAAAAGAAGAAAAGGAGGAGAAAAGGGGACACGTGTTGACAGGGGGAAAAGCAAGGGAGATGTCCTCTCTCTCCTCTCGCCCTTCCTCTTTTACGAACTCAACCTCGTACTCGATGTCTTCTGCTTGGGATCTTTGGCTCACTCCGACTATCTCACTCTCTCTCATCATTGAAGCAGAGAGTCCGATCGCTTCGGTTACTCGTTTCGTCTCTCAATGGGCACTCTACTTTCGACCATACCTACTAAAGCAAGCCCTCGAGTATGAGCTCGAACAACGACCGGATCAGGAAGTCGTGTCTGCGAGTACGCTCAGAGTTGTCGATTACTCATATTTTCGTCAGAAAGCTCTCGATGTGAGTTTCCTGACTTCACAGCCGCTTCTCACAGGAACGTAGACTGATTGATTGATCGTATACAGAAGAACGAGTCGTACACTTCCATTCAAGACGAGGATCTCGCAGTTGAAATCGCAAATTCTGAAGGTATCGAAAATCCCTCTGTCGTAAGTAGCCTCTGTATCGCTATGATTCTCGCCGGGTTTGACGGGCTGACTATTAAATCTGACTATGTAGGAGTATGAGCTGCTGCAAACCGCTCTACAGCGAGTTTTAGCTACCTATGCGGACGTCGAAAAAGCCGTCGAAGAATCGAAACGACCTTTTCCAACCGATGGAAGCGGAGATGACGATCTACGGGACCTGTGGAAGCTACTCAAGCCTGATTTGGAACTCCCCGCGTTGACTGGAAAGCATTGGCAAGAGGTACGGCGTCGTTTCTTCCTGATTGGCAAAACCCTCGAGAGACACCCGACCCCCCGCTTGTACTGACTTTATGTTTCTCGTTCATTAGCTAGGATTCCAGTGAGTCATTTTTCAGTCTGTGTCGACGAGGAGAGCTCAAGTATCGCTCCTCCGCAGAAATACTTCGCCCTCGACAGATCTTCGAGGAGTTGGAATGCTCGCGTGAGTTTCTTCTTTGAATGAGTCCAGGTCTGGATCTCTATTCATGATTCCTAGCTCTTGATAGACTACAAGCTCTGCTGTACTTTGCTCGAACTTACGGCGAAAGAGCCGTCGAAATCGTTGATGAAGCGGTCAATGGAGGGTCAAATTGGTGAGCTCTTTTGCACGACCCTATTCTGTGTACGTCGCTGATGACCTAGAGAACGACGTTAGGTACCCTTTCGCGTTAGCAAGTATTCATATGACAGCTTTCACTCTCGACCTCGCAACTTCGGTAATGCTTATTTCGCTTCTGCAACTCGCCTCGACTTGTCGGTTTGTTTGGCGCTGACGACGTTTCTATTACAATAGCGCGATCTACAACTGTTTCTCCTGCGATCTCTGCAAGCGAGACCAGACAACGACTCGAATTCAACGACAACCTCGCCAACAGACTGTACCCCTCTGTTACGGATAGCTTCTGATCTGCTTCTCCTGTTTCACGAGCATTGGAAGCAAGGAGGCTATACGGTCATGCGTGAGTGAATCTCGTTTCACATCGTCTTCGCGTCTCGAAGTGGCTGAATTGTATCGTTTCACTTTTCGCAGAATTCGAGCAAGTAAGCAAAGACTTCCAAGCTTCTTTACGACCATGGATACGACGAGGTGTACTCGACGGACGCGCTCTCGGGTGGGAACGATGGGACGAAGGTGGAATCAAATTGGATTAAAACGATGCAGAGGTTGAGATATCATTTCCTTTTCTGATCTAGGTACTGTTGTAAGGAATGTACGAGCGTTAGCTGATGTAGCATTCAGCTGGAGAGAGAGAGAGAGAAACTTACCTCCAAAGCTTCGCTCCATTGAGGGATCGACCAAGTCTTCGCATCGACAAGATCGGCAAATCTCCATTTCACGATTAAACCTGCGAAGGTATTCGGAAACCCGACGGCGGTGCTATCCAGTCTCAGCGCAAAGACGAGTGATTTGGCTATCACGTCTAAAGTTGGAACCATTTGCTCCTGGGAATCGTCTTCTAGCTCGAGCGCCTCGTCCAAACGTTCCGGATCCGTTGAGTAGGCATCGATAGTTGGATCCTGGGACGTAGTTGTCTTCTTCTCCCAGCGTTCGAGGAGCCCTATCAGTGAGTGTGCACCCATTGGAACCGAATTCAGCGTGAAGTGATCGGTGTCGTCGAGAATGAGCCCTTTCGGCAGGTACCTCGGGCGTTCACTACGAAGATGGAAGTCCCGCCAGTCGATCCTTGCTGCGATGCACGGCATCAACAGCACCTTGTCGCGTTGGTCCTCGTACTCGGTTTTTTGCAATGACAATCTAGAGGTAAAATCCGACTTAGCGTACCACACTCCGAGTAAATTCCCGTCTGAGCATACCGTATCGGGACATCTGTTGCCCTGAATAAGAATGTTCCCTCTCGTCCTACGATGCCGACCTCTGTTTCGCTAGTCGTAAGATTCAATTCTTTGTCGAGGTCGAATTCCCGGACGTCGATAATACCGTCAAAGCCGTATCGTTTCCGCAGTGGTTCCGGCATAGTGGGAGGAGGTGGAGGAGCAGGGAGATATGCAGCGAAAGCCTTTTGAAGACCCTCTAATCCAAAGTATTGAGCGTCTCTGGCGCATCTCGATTGAAAGGAAGGAAGGGAGGGTGCAAGGCTGGAGAGGGAGAATTGGGTATCCTGAGAGGTGTTCGACGATCAAAGCGAATAGCCGAGGATGTGTATCGAGGTGAATAATCTTCGAACCCGATTCTGCGAATCCTCCATCGAGGAACGCTATCGTGAAGTAGTTTGGCGAATCCGATTCGATCTGGCTACGAGTAAGTCGGAAAGGGACTTCGCGACATACGACGGTGTAGGTTTCGGGAGAGGAAGGAGGGGGAGCGGAAACCGAGCGAGGTAAATCTGGAAGAATCGCAAGAAGAATAGTCAGCGAGCGCTTCGGGGCACGGCTAGAGATCTTGGAGCGTACTTGTAGTATCTACATCCATGGTGATCAGCCGTCCAAACGAGTTTCGAGGGCTGAAGTAGAGGAGAAGGAAGAAAGAGGGGAAGTGGGATTTTAGTGCAGAACCAACCACAACAACTCGGTAGTACGCTCAGGATGTCAGAATCAGCTGTCAAAGAAGTCAAAGGAGAAGTGCAAGACCCTGCAGAAATCAACCCTCTGCTATTGGACAAGGAAGGAGCGATCTCTGATCAAGTATGTCTAACCTCTTCATCTCGTCTGCTACCTGTGTAGGAGCTGACAGGATTGCCTGTACAGCTCTATGAAGTACTTGAGGAAGTATTCGTGAGGTATGCGAAACCTCCAACGAAGCCGAAGGGAGAGAACGATGAGAAAGTTTGCGGAAGAAGTGGGTTGAACGCTTTCGCAAAGGATACGAATGGTGAAGGTGAGCTCGAATCGATCCAGTGGATCAGTACGGATGGGCTGAAGAAATTTGACATCACAGAAATGACGGATGAGACTTATAATGAAATCGTTGAATACCTTGATGTGACTGAGGAGGGTGAACTCACGTTCAAGGGATTCATTCAACTGTATCAACTACAAACTGGTGAGTATACGATGACTCTACGAGGCGACCGGAGCATAGCTGATGAAATTTCTTCGCAGAGAACGATGCTAAGGAAACTGAAAACGATCTTAAAGCTTGGGGTTACGTACCAGCGACGCTTGAGTTGGACAAGAGTGCGAAGGAAGGGATCGAGATAGATGTTATCTCGAGTGGCGCTGCCGAGGAAAAGCGATGGTAGCAGCAGTCCGCTCTCTCGCAAGGAATACTTCGCGGGTTTCGGTCCGGTCGATTTGCTCGTGTGAGTTCTCTCCTCAACGCTCCCTATCTTCTGCGTGCTCATTACTGTAGTTCTCGACAGTAAGAGATCGTAATTCCGGTAATACTCGTCGACTCCAACAAGCAAAGTCAGATACCGACCCAAATTCGACATCGACGACAACCTCGCCGACATACGTTACTCCCCCTCTGCCGGTAGCTCCCGATCTAATTCCTCTACTTCGCGACATAGAAAGTAAGAAAGCTTTACAGTCATGCGTAAGCCAATCTCGTCTCACATTGTCTTCGCAGCTGAACAAGATTTCACTTTTCGCAGAATTTGAGCAGCTTAGTAGAGACTTCCAAAGTTCTCTGCAATCATGGATGCGTCGGGATTTACTCGAAGGACGCGCTCTCGGGTGGGAACAGCGGGACGAAGGTGGAGTTGAATTTAGATTACAGAGTTCGGAAGATTGCACTGCTTAAAGAAGTCGTTCCTCCAAAGCCGATGCGGCGAGTCGGCACACATGAGCACTCACTCGAGGCGTTTCAAGCTACCCGGCTGTTACGCTCCATGGCTTGGTCTCCGTCGCATACTGTTTGAGTTCTTCTTCGAAAAGCTTCTTCCTCTGGATCTCCCGAAGCTGCTCAAACGTAGACAAGCTCAGGAGCGACTTTATTCGAGGGCGTGTGACTGCTACGAGCCAAGCTTGACGTCGTAAACGGGGTAGTCGGCGAGAGAAAAAGTCGAAAATCTGGAGGCCCTCGTTGGAATGGATCTTTCGCTATTCAAAGGTAAGGGAGATTGCACTCCCTTACAATTCGACGTTACAACGTCATAACCCTCGAAAAAGTTTAACGAATCACCTTTTCTTCCTTCACTTCAAACACTATCTCTCTCAACCAACCAACCAACTCACTTTACAACTTATACAAAATGGGTCTCCTCGATATTGTTCCCGTACGTTCCTCCATCCTACCGCTCCTCCGTTCTAGCTGCTAACTTGCTGCATTCTTCCACAGGCGTTCGTCAACCTTCCATCAACTTGCTGCCCTCGTTTCGTCCACCTAACCCCTCTCTTGTCGCTCATTACAGTGGTGTCGTTACCGGAAAAAACTTGATCAAGCTCTTCGATCATGCTCGTGCCGAACACGTGAGTTACCATCCTCTTTCACTCGCTCTCCTTCGGAACGAATCGCAAACCGCTGGACTGGATCCGATCAACTCGGATCCGCTTCTTTCCTTGCATTCTAGAACCCATACTGACTATCTTCGCTTGATTACAGTACGCTATCCCCGTAAGTTGATCGAAATCCATCAACATCTACAATCTACGCACAATTTCTTTTTGGAGTTTACGAGCTAACACGCAATCCTTTCTTCTCGAATCCTTTCTCAATCATTAGGCTTTCGTGAGTTCATCCCTCTAGAGCTACTATGAAGCCATTTCGAGGAATTTTCGCTGACTTGGTCTCCGCATTTTTATTCGTCGTTTTAGAACATCACCTCTTCCTCGACCGTCGTAGCCGCTCTTGAAGCCGCTCGTGACAACAAGGCCCCTGTCATCCTCCAAGTCTCCCAAGGAGGAGCTGCTTACTTCGCCGGAAAGGGCGTCGCTAACGACAAGCAACAAGCTTCCATCGCTGGTGCCGTCGCTGCCGCTCACTACATCCGTGCTATCGCCCCTACCTACGGCATGTGAGTCCATTTCCATTTCGCTACCGCTCTTCACTCAGGGCTGACAGCTCTTTTCATCATTTTAGCCCCGTCGTTCTCCACTCCGACCACTGCGCCAAGAAGCTCCTTCCCTGGTTCGATGGTTAGTGATGCTCTTCCGAGGATCAGGAGGTCCTGTACTGACGAGATTGTGCTTCTGTAGGTATGCTCGATGCCGATGAGGCTTACTACAAGAAGGAGGGAGAGCCCCTTTTCTCGTGCGTTTTCTGTTACCGAGTGCTCTACTTTGAGCTGTCGAAACTGATGCCATCGGTCTTTACAGCTCCCACATGCTCGATCTCTCCGAAGAGTCCAAGGAGGAGAACATCGAGACCTGCAAGAAGTACTTCGAGCGCATGGCTAAGATCGAACTTTGGCTCGAGATGGAAATCGGTATCACCGGTGGTGAGGAGGATGGCGTCGACAACTCCAGTGCGTATACTGTATCGTATGGGGAATGATCGTCGAGTTGCTGACCCCCAGTCGTTGTAATTAGGCGTCGACAACGCTTCCCTCTACACTCAACCCGAGGACATCCTCGAAATCCACAACGCCCTTTCCCCCATCTCCCAAGCCTTCTCCATCGCTGCCGGTTTCGGAAACGTCCACGGTGTCTACAAGCCCGGAAACGTCCAACTCCAACCCGAGCTCCTCGCGAAGCACCAAAAGTACGCTCACGAGCAACTCAAGTCTGAGAACCCTCTCCCTATCTACCTCGTCTTCCACGGAGGATCTGGATCGACCAAGGAAGAGATCAAGACCGCTGTCGAGAACGGTGTTGTCAAGATGAACGTCGACACTGATTGTCAGTGGGCGTACATGGAGGGACACCGTAACTACTTCTTGAAGAACCAGGATTACCTCAAGTCACAAGTCGGTAACCCCGACGGTGCTGACAAGCCTGTAAGTTGAGAAGTTTCACTCTTTCGACGTTCCTTGCGAAATTGACAAAATCTCCTTCACTCAACTTCACTTCGCTTCACTCCATCTCACCTCACTCTACTTCACTCTACTTCACCCTTCTTCACTACAGAACAAGAAGTACGCCGACCCTCGTGTGTGGGTTCGAGAGGGAGAGAAGACCATGAAGGCTCGTTGCCAAGAAGCTCTTACCGATCTTCGCACCAACAACACCATCTAGAAACCTCACATCTCTCCACGCTTGTTGTCCTATACCTACTCTCTCCATCATTTGTGTTTAGTTCTCTCTCCTAACTACCCTCTTTGCAAAATTGAAACTCGGCTACCCCGTTTGAATTTGTTCCCAGATCTGCTCAGATCACTACTTTGCCGTTCTTATTTGCTGAGAGTAGGAGCTAGAGAGGTCTCGAGACGTCGATGATATCAGTCTAGAGAAACTTTGAAGCGAAACAGCGT
>JGI24890J29729_1000216_pt1 | contig 43803 bp, 54 predicted proteins | sample FreactcultureFD7_FD_29729 | JGI IMG/M metagenome (IMG submission 29729)
TGCCAAGGGCAACAACAGTATTACCAATGGTCGAAGAACTATTACTGAGAAAGCTATTGGGGAAAGTAGCTGAAACAGAGGCAATATTAGCATTTTGTAATTGAACATTCCCTAAAGTAGTGGCAGTGTTTCCAAGACCAATGGTCGTATTACCAATCGTAATCGTACCGCCAGAGATAGCGCTATTGGCAATCGCTATTGCCACATTAGAAGCAACCGTTACCCTGCCTTTGGCATCGACAGTAACTTGGCTAACAGTGCTTGCATTGCCATAAATCCCCGCAGTAACACCACTAGTGTTGAGTGTAGGATTTGGATAAGTCCCAGTAAGATCACCGCCAGCAGCACCACCAGGAGCAGTGCCACTAATCGTAACATTGGAAGCATTGGTAATTTGCCCTTGGTTGTTAACTGTAAAACTTCCGACTTGAGTAGCGCTACCGTAGTTTCCAGCAGTAACCGCAGTATTAGCAATATTAAGGGTGATGTTGGAAGCAAGGTTTCCTCCGCCTGATAAACCTGTGCCAGCCGTAACCGTAGTCGTATTGGCTACTGCACCCGTGACATTGGCTACAGGAATGGTAGTAGAAGCCGTAACATTATTAGCGCCATTGGCATACATATAGCCAGTAAGACTAGTTACTGCAATGTTAGCAAATGACTCGCTAGTTGCTCCGTTAATCTTTTCCCAAACGGTGCCATTAAATATAGCCCAGTCGCCTACAGACCAAATAGCAATTCCGTTTAAATTGGTAGTTCCCGCTACAGATACAACATAGTAATTGTTGGTTGTTCCTACACTACTTACTAAAGTAGGATTGTTGGTTGCAGCATTCCATGCGCCCTGATAACTCAGACCACCGCTACCGCCTCCACCACTAGTTGAAACAACCTTGAGAACCATGTTTAAACTCCATCGCCAGGGGTAATGTAAATGGTAGCTGTTGTAGAGCTATAGCCAGTAAAGTAAGCATTGGGTACAAAAGTCAAAATCTCATCGGTACCAGGAAGCAATGGAAAAGCTGTTTGAGAACTAGTTACTTGCACAGCACTAGCTGTAGCATTGGCAGCATCAACTCCATAGCCTAAAAACACTACTGTAGTGCCTGCATTAATAATGCGATATTGGTTACCACCAATAGTGGTAGAACCGCACTGCACAGGGGAAGGCGGAGAAGATGCAGCCGTAAAAACAATAGTGTTACCTGTTTTGCTAAAAGCATTAATTCCCATTTTATGCTCCTGTAGGGGCTAGTACCCAAGATAATGTAGCTTCATCCCATACCCAAGGTCCGCCTGTAGTTGGCATAGGTCCTGGAGGAGTTGGTGCTTGCCATAAGTAAGTCGCTGGATCTAACACCCATGAAGGATAGGGTTGTGGGGCTGCAAAGCCTGTACCATCCCATGAATAGCCAATACCAGCATAGTTATAGTTAAGCGGTGCGCCACCATCAGGAGTCATTGGCTCGGCAGGAGGGCTTGGTGCATAGTGCACATTGCCATAAGTGTTATAGGAAGTTTGAATCCATAATGTTGGATCTCCAACAACTCCGCTATCAATAAATGTTTGATCGGCAACAATTACATCTGTAACAATGCCGTTTTCTACTTTTGCAAAATGTGCCATATTTGTTTCCTTAAAAAGTAATCGTTCCAGACGAATTAAAAGTGTATATGTAGTTACCACCAGAGGTAGTAAATGTAGGTGATCCTGTAGTTTGTGCTGGTCTGTAAGAAGTTGAATAAGAAATTACAACAACTCCAGATCCGCCATTTCCACCAGCAAAAGGACCACCAGAACCACCGTTACCACCACCACCGCCATTACCTCTATTAGTTGTTCCGTTTGAACCAGCGCTTGCATTGCTTGAGCCACCTCCTACACCGCCACTAGCATAAGTAACAGATGACCCAGTAATTGAAGAAGCTACTCCGCTTCCTCCAGAAACTTGAGTATTGTCTGGGCTATTTCCAGCATTAGCAGATCCAGCAGAACCTGCGCCACCGCCACCAGTTCCGTTTGTACCACTGCCATTACCAGTATTGAGTCCTCCAGCATAACCTTGATTAGCAGTTCCAGATCCCCCTGCAAGTGTTCCACTCACACAATCAGCAGTTCCACCGCCAGAGCCACCCGTGCTACCTTGAGTAGCAGCACCAGCAGAACTTCCACCGCCTCCACCGCCAGTTGATGTGATTCCAGTAATTAAAGAATTATCACCATTTGTACCTTTAGTTCCTTGTGATCCGCCTCCAGGACCTCCAGCTCCTACTGTTACAGTATAGGTAGTTCCAGAAACAATAGTTAAAACTGATTCAGCACCACCGCCACCGCCAGATGTTCCAGCGCTAGTCCTAAATCCACCTGCACCACCACCACCTGCGCCACGACTTGAATTTGCACCAGCACCACCGCCACCAGCGCCAGCAGCAACCACTAAAAAATTAACAGATGGAGCAATTTGACCACTTAAAATTCCACTACTAGTAAACGAATGGATAGTATTTCCACCAGATGATGTCACAGTACCACCTGAGAATCTTTGGCTACCAGAGTATGAAATGATTACGATGCCTGAACCGCCAGCACCACCATTTGCTAATCCAGTTCCATTATATCCACCTCCACCGCCACCACCGCCTAAATTGGCGCTACCAGCAGTACCAGCAGTTGTACTACCAGCTCCACCGCCACCAGATCCACCAGATCCTGCTGTTGTTCCACGAACATCTCCACCGCCACCACCACCGCCTGAATATGTTACAGAACTTCCAGAAATGCTTGATGCTGAACCTGCTCCACCATTACCAGATGCAGAAGTTGTTGATGCTCCACCTACAGCGCCAGCACCACCACCACCTCCAAAACCAGAATAAGCATTAGCTAAACCAATCCAACCAGCACCACCAGCATTACCTTGTCCAGATGTAGCAGATCCACCAGTTCCTGAAGCATTATTATTTCCACTTCCAGGTGAACCTCCACCTCCTGATCCACCAGTTCCACCAGTACCAGCAGTAGGATAAGTATTTCCTGAAGCACCACCACCTCCAACTGAAGTAGTTAGTGTTGAAATTAAAGAATTTCCTCCTTGACTTCCATTTGCAGATCCAGAAGTACCAGCAGATCCTCCTGCTCCTACAGTAACTACATAAATAGAATTAGTATCAAGAAGTCCAGAAGAAGATAAAAATCCTCCAGCGCCACCACCACCACCATAATAACCACCGCCACCACCACCAGCAATTGATAAATAATTAGCTGTTAAAGTATTTAATGGGCTTAATACACCACTAGATGTAAATGTGTGGATAGTGTTACCACCGCTTGATGTGACTGTGCCACCACCAAATTGTTGTGCGCCTGTGTAAGAGATGATGACAATACCAGAACCACCAGAGCCAGATGACCCTAATCCAGTTGATGAAAACCCTGCACCTCCACCTCCACCACCTGTGTTGGCTGTTGCATTTGAAGCATTGTTATCGCCATTTGAACCAGCACCACCACCGCCTGTTCCTCCAGCGCCACCAGAATATGTAGTATTTCTATTTCCGCCACCACCACCGCCAGCATAATTTACTGATGCTCCTGAAATGCTTGAAGCTGAACCAGCGCCACCAGCACCAGCGCCAGTGCCAGTAGCAGTTACACCAACAGCGCCAGCACCACCGCCACCACCGCCAGCTTGATTAACACCAGCAGAATAATAGCCATTACCACCATTGTTACCTTGACCTGATGTACCAGAACCGCCTGTTCCTGGAGCTGTGGAATTTGATCCAGCGCCACCTCCAGAACCACCAGTTTTACCATTGCTTGTTGGAGTGCTATCACCAGGTCCTCCAGCACCACCACCAACTGAAGCGGTTAATGCTCCAAAAATAGAATTAGAACCATTATTTCCCGCATTAAAACCACCATTTCCAGTAATACCAGCACCGCCAGCACCAATTGTTACTGTATAAGAAGTGGTTAAAACTAAAGATGTTGTTCCCGCTTGGTAACCACCAGCTCCGCCACCACCAGCCACAAGAGTTCCGCCTGATGCCCCACCAGCAACAACTAGATAACTAGCTGTAACACCGCCAGCACCAGCAGTCCATCCAAAGGCTGCTAGGGCTGCTGCACCGATTTTAGATAGCCGTGGCATCTAGTAATCCTTATGCGAACTTGGTTTGTGAAGCTAAAATCGTATAAGCATTGCTACCCGTTTTAATGACGACATAGTTATAAGCATCAACAGAGCTTGCATTGCCAGAGGTAGGGGCTGTGCCACCCTGCCATTTAGGAGTAACCGTGCTTCCATCAACTTGTACAAGACTGTTGTAATAAGCAGTAGCACCATTAGTATTGAGTAAAGTAACTGAGGTAGAGGTTCCCGTAGCTACGGTATTGTTAAAAGTAGTGCCAGAATTGCCTCTAAAATTAACTGTAAAGTTCCCTGCTGCATTTGATGTGAGGTATAAAACTACATTAGATAAAATATCAAGGTTAACTGTAGCATTGGCAGAAGTTGCAGTCACATTGGCTGGCTCTTGAATAAGCTCAACAGTAGTATTATTTAATGCCAAATTGCCAACAGCAGTAGTTGTGCCACCGAGAGTGATAGTAGCATTGCCTAAAGTAGCTGTGGAATTAGCTAAAAAACTGTTTGGAAAGGTTGCTGAAACACTAGCAATATTGGCATTGGTCAGTGTTAAGTTACCAACACTTGTGGTTGTGTTTCCTAAACCTACAGCAGCATTACCAAGGGTAGCTGTCGTATTAAAGTTTTGATCTAGCTGCGATAACGGTATGGCACTAGTTGCCGTTCCGAATACATTTGGGACTCCCATTTAGAACCTCACTCTCAATTCATGTTCAAATTCAAATGTGTTATAGACAAATCCTGCCGAATTAGATGTACAAGTGAGTCCTAGGTATTTACCCCACTGTTGCGCATCCGATTTATATAAGTTGTAACCTGTTCCACCTAACCAAGATATTACTGTAGAACTGTTATTTATCCAAGAGATCGTAGCCCCAAAATTGTTGGTCCAGGTTATAAAGTTTTCAAGAACATAGGTTGGGCTAGAGCCATTCTCAGAATCGACTGTGACATTGATTATTCCGCCCTGAGAAAGGGTGGCTTCAATACCAAATTTAAGGGCTTGTTTAGTGCGAATTGGATCAGTTAATGGCAATAGCGCAGTCTGTACACGACTAGTAAGCGCACTAGTTGCATCGGCATAGAGCTTATAAAGAGATGTGCCAGAGACACCGTAAAGCGAAATAACACCACCAGCAGGCACTGAAGTGATATAAGCCATCGTATCCATTTGGCTAGTTAAGAACCATTTTTTCTCAAAGAACACAGCCTGGATATAGCGATAACCACCAGTAAAGACGGCATCGTAATATCTAAAATTGAATGCAGCGCACAAGATATTGTTAATCAATACCTGACCTGCATAGACTGGGCTATTAAAATCAATGTTGGGGAACATTCCATCTAACGAGTCTGAAATCTTAGAAGTGGTAGAACCGACCAAAGCATACACACCATAGTCGTTCATAAACAACACAGACCTAAAATACGGGAATATGGCTTGCGCTCTCTTAGAGCCAACCGATGCGCTCACATTGGTATTGGTAAATAGAGTCTGACCGCTAGTAGCAACCCGAACATCTGAGAACACATTGATGGAGTCATCGCCAAAAATGTATAAGAAATTGTTGGCTGGCAAGATTTGTTGAATGTTGCCATGCAATGTAGAGTCCGTTAAAACAATGGTTCCAGCAGACACTGTAGTAAAGTCACTATACGAGCCAGCAGCAGAATAGGCTACAGTGCGCCCAAAAGCCACCCAAACCCGCCCTGAGAACGATGCAACACCCACATTGGGATATTGGTTCACAACAGGGATTAAAACGGCTCCAGTACCGCCTCCTGCAACCGAGACAGTCATATTGGCTGCATTGGTGTAGTTAGCGCCATAGTTCGTCATAATGACGACTTGGACTTGGTTATTTGTAACAATTGCTTGAGCTGCTGCTCCAGTACCGCCACCACCAGAAATAGTGACCGCTTGCAATCCATTGGTGTATCCGTTACCAGAGTTAGTGACCGCTATGGATACGGTGCCCTGTTTAAAAGTCACAAGCTGACCAATAGCCGATGCACCCGATCCACCGCCACCTGTGACCGTAATGGTTAAATTGGCTGCATTGGTATATCCACTACCTGCATTTTGAATAGAAATTTGCGCTATGGCATTGCCAACAAGGGCTGCTGTAGCATTGGCTTGCACACCACCCACTTCATCTGGACCTGAAATAGTAACGGTTGGAGCAGTGGTATAGCCTGATCCGCCAGTCACAAGAGCAATAGTACCGACTGAACCAATAGTCACTACATTGTTTGCATCCCAAGAATACAAACCATTTTGTTGATCGAGAATTAAAATTCGATCATTGTTGTATTGGCTAATTTCTACACCAGCACCAGAAAAAAATCCTGCACCTTTAATGGTGCCTTTTTCGCCTGTTTGAACTTTAAAATATTGAGCTGAACCATCGGCTCCAAAAGACAAAATGTAGTCAAAAACATCTAAGTTGGCTGAAGCAAGGTAGGTTGTAGCACTAGAAAAGGTGACATTGGCAGAGGTATTGTCTTTGACACGGTTGTAGGTTGGCACTACCTTGAGGTTACTGTAGCCTACTGGCTGTGCATTTTCTACCCAAGAAAATTCATCTTCTCCGATAGCAGTGCGGTTAGCTTTGGTATTAAGCCCTTTAAACTGCTTAATGACCTGGTATGATTTTTTCTGTTCTGCTGCTGCCATGATTAGTACGGTGAGCTATAGACAGTGGGAATCCTACGAGTAAACACAGAGTTCAAGATTGAGCTAACTTGTTTTGTGTACTCCTGCTTGTAAATCTCAGATTCGCCATAGCTTTGCTCATAGTACTTAGCAAGGTAGGCAGCATAAAATTTAACCCCTGAAGTGTAGGGATCGTTAATCACATCGGTAGCTGTTTGAGTGGCTAACTGCAAAGCAACAGGCAACACTACACAATCAACCTCAATTTGATAAATTTGATCGGGCACTGGACCTAAATATATCTGTCCTTGACCGTATATTGTGAAGGCAAGTGGGCGCCCAATATAATTTTGCCAAAACCGTAGGCGAGCATTAAAGTCAGTCCAAGACAAATAATCCATTGGTACACGACTATTTCCCCAATACAAGTTGATATTGAGAATATCTAATACGGTAGTGCCAGTAGAAGGACTAAGAGGGCTAGTGCCAACCAAATTGGTAAGAGCAGCATAAGAAATGTTTTCACAATTGCCAACATAAGTTAATCCAGCAGTACCACTTAGAAATTGGGTGGTAGGTGGATAGTTAGAGTAATTGTTAGTACCGTTAGCTGGATAAGGAGGAGCTGTTCCATCACTTGTTCCAGCTTGAGTTACTTGATAAATAAAGATATTGCTAAATACAAACTGATTAAGTGTGTATGCAGTATTAGCAGCCCAAGGTACTGGATTGGTTGGTGTAGCACCATTTAAAGCTGTTGCAACTTGACATGGGGTTTGAGTGACAATGATCTCTCGCAGGCAGCCAGTATCCCGCACTACCCGTTCACGGGCAGAGTTAATGTAATCGGTTAACTGCTGATCGCTGTAAAAATTTCCGTTTGCATCGTGCAGTAACCTACGAACATCTGTAATGTAGGTGTCAAGTGTTGCCAATTTTTAAATCCCATAGGTCATGCTGCCACCGAGAGGATCTTTCCCCCGCCCCTCTTTTGGGAGGGTAGGGGTACTCTTTCCACCAACGGGGATAACGATTGGTTCTTTTTTGGAGACTCTGTGGACAATTCCCATTTAGACAAGCGCTCTAAGCCCTCATCTAAATCGTTGGAGGTTTTTGCCCAACCTAGCCTAGCCAAGTAAGGTTCTTTGTTTTCATCTCCATAACCAAAAATATGTTTTGCAATTTCAAGCGAAATCTCCACTGTAGATCCCACTTTAAATTCAAAAAATTGACCTGAAAAACCATCTTTTAATGGTTTGTCAGAATGATTGGTTACATAGATTGTTGTCATTAGAAACTTACCACATCTCCATAAACACTAATGTTTACAGTGTTTGCATTACCTGAAGCGGTGTTAACTGCAACAAATAGGGCAGAAGTAATCGATCCAGATACAACAGTATTGGCACCATAAGCACCAGCTACCGCTACATCTTGATAACGACCAGCAGCAGACAATGTGGACAACACAGTATTGGCAGTAACTATATTTGCTGAGTTACCATCATTACTTGTATAGATTGCCACATTTGCCGAGCTAACAGAGCCTCCTAAAGCTGTGAAAGAAATTTTCCTTACAATCACAGCTCCAGAGTTGCTTACTGCACCACCGTTGGTTAACCCACCCGAACATAAAGCTAAAGTCGCAACAGCATTTCCAGTAGATGCCAAAGATACTGCTGTAGCAGTAGCTACCTTGGCATTACTAAAACTGTCGATATATAGCTGCGCTACTGCATCTGGGTTAGCCATTTATTGCTCCTTAACTATTGAAAGTGCCAGAGACATTCTGACCACCGTTCACTGTTGCCAGTGTCAGAGTAGTGTTGGATGTCGCATTTGCAGTTACATTCAAGCCGTCAGAGATAATCACACCGCCAGTGTTTGCAGCTAACAAGATGCTGTAAGTCGCCACATTGGTTGAAGTGTTATATGCTGAAACAGCATTAATAGTGCAGTTCGCATTTGGGAATACCAAATAAGTACCAGCAGGAATCGCATTACCAGTCGTTGTGGCTGTTAATGTCGAAAGCTGCCAATAAGCACCAGGGGTGTTTGAAGCGGTACCTGTAATGAGGATTTTATTTAAACCGAGTGACATAGCTATTTCTCCTTATAGACTGATAGAGTTATAGCCAGATACTCTGGTCATGGACTTAGGCTTGGTGCTTACCAATTCGGCAATCATCAAGACAGCGCCAACATAACCAATCTGCCAGTTCGGTAAAGTGCTCTCAAATCCAGTAAACACAAAGCTACCTTGATCGTGAATATACAAGCTCATGTAGTTTGAGTTAATGAAATAAAGAGTACCTTCTGGGCAATAAGGATCTGGATAAACAGGAACACCAGCAACCATCAAAGCACGGAAAGCTGCTTGAGGACCGTTGCTATCACTATCAAAACCGTGACCTGGGGTGATGACATATTGCTCTTGACCAACATAGTCTTGCGCTAACAATGTCCAAGTACCAAAACCACAAACACCGAAAGTTGGCACTTCTGCGCCATTCTTAACGGTACCTGAAATGTACTGTAGAACATTTTGACGAGTTGGGTTGACAGAGCCAGCATTGTAAACCTTGGATTTCCACCATGTGTAGGTAGAACGGTTGATGTTACCGTAGGTTGTCATGTTGGTACCATCATCAATAGCACCAGGCAGTCCAATGAACTGTTGGGTATTGGTGTAGTTGGTATACAAAGCAGTAGCCATTGCATCCATCATCACATTGGTCGCATCGTTCATACGAGCTTCAATGAGAGGAATAATTGCATAATCTTGCTGAACTGCGCCTTCCATTCCGAGGAATGGTACTGGAGCAATCATCAACTTAAGGTTGAACTCAGCATTAAAAGCACCCTGTTGTACTGACGGCTGGTTAAAAGAACCAGAATAGTCAGACCACTGGGCATTTACAAACTGTGCGCCTTGTACTGGTACGGTTACCTGCGATACACCACCTGAAGCCTGTTGACTGTTAGCAATCAAAGCAGCCATCAAAGGTGTGCTGTTGTAAAGTTGTACGACCAGCTTGGGGATAAATGCTCTACGAGTTACATAAGTAAGTTCGTTATATTGCGATGTACCCGATGCTGGAAGAATACCTCCGCCTATAGGCATAGTTTATCTCCAAACAAAATTAAAATATCCCCTCTTACTACTAAATACCGATTGGACGGTTGTTCTTACGAATTTCCGCCAGTGCTTCTGCTGCTGAATTTCTTGCTGCCATCTTAGGATCTTTCCAGAACTTAGACAAGTCAAATCCTCTTAATGGATTTGGATTGTAACCAGATGGTGTTGGAACTGCTGCTTGTTGCATCCAATCAAAATATTCTGCCGCTGTTTCGTGATTTGTCATACCTTTTTCCAGCATTAGTTTTTCAATTGCATCAATCTGATCTTCAGAAGCTAAACCTTTTTTGACAAGTGATTGTCTCCGTTTGTTTAACTCATCGACAGCATCTTTTTCTCGTAACTTTGCTTCTAGCTGCATTACCCGTTCTTCAGCATTGGAGATTTTCTTTTCAGTGTAATCTTCCATTTCGATTTCAGGAATATTCATACTAGGTCTGACTTTTTTGGTCAGGCGCAATACTTCTTTACGAGTTGCAGGATTGTCAGCTAATTCTTTCATTAACTGCGCTAATTCGTCCCGTTGTTCTAAACTGACATCTTCTAAGCTCATTTTTATCCCCTTTTTCTATTAGATGACTTTTTTAGTATCGCCAGGCTTGCTCAAGGACATCATATTCTTGTAGCCAGCTTTGCCAGAAGCATCCAAACCGCCAAATTGAGAAAAGCGAGGAGTGTTAATCACTTGACCGTTCTTTTGGTTGTTGTCTGTTGGTTTGCGAGGAGCTGAAGCACCTCTTGGTTTAAAAAGTTCCATTTTCTTTCCTTTTACATGGGTTGGGGTGGAGGCATAGGAGCACCGCCTGGAGCACCGCCTGCACCTGGAGGAGGTGGCATACCACCGCCTGCTGGAGGAGAAGGAGGAGCTGGAGGAGGAGCACTCATACCTGGAATAGCTGGTGCACCTGCCATTGCTTTCATCTCAGGCGAGGCACCACCCGCTTGAGGTAAATTCTGTAACATCTGTAAAATTTCGGCTGGCTGTAATTCGTTGGTCTTAGCTTTCTTAGCACCAATTACTTTGTTGATTGCGCTAATTGCTGCAATAGCTGCACGACCTTCTTCTGAGTCTGATCCGATTGCTGGCAAAGCCTGTTCAATCAAATCTTGAGCCATGGATAGATTAATCATAGCTGCTTCACGGTTACCCATCTTAGGTTCTGGGGTAGACATTGGTGAAGCCATTGGAGGGGCAGAAGTGTCTGACATTGCGCCACCCATATCAGGAGCAGGAGGCAATCCTCCAGGGGTAGCCGAGTCCTGTTGACTCTTAATCATGCTCATTAGTTGGTCAGACGATGCACCCATAATTAAATCCTATCAAATTTTGTATAAGGTTAAACCTTATCCATTGGTTGTCAAGTGGGGAGGTTTATTTAGTTTCCTCCTCCCCTAGGACGGGTTGGTCACCCAAAGCAATTCTTACGAATTACTTGCGAGCTTTACGACCTTTGCGAGACTTGCGCATTTTCATCTCCATATAGAAGGCAGCGACCTATTTATAGGGTAAGGAAGCCACAACCCTTTTCCTCATCGTGTGAAGGAGCAGGAAACCTTATCTCCGTGTTTTACGGCTTTTCTTGTAACTTTTTCTCATCATAATCTCCGATTAACTATCCCCTAGTTGATCTTGCCAGATTGCGAGTCTTTGGGCTGCGACTAAAAGTTTGCACCCCTTGTACCTTGTATTCTAAATTAGGTTGCCGTTCACCACTCTTAAGTGTGCTTGTAGACACTCTAGGTTGATCTGCCCTTGGTTGTACATTTGTTGCTGCCATTAGCCTACCTCTGGTTCTTTCTTGCCTTTAGGGGCGGGCGCCTTACCAGCACCACCTTGTTGAGGCATCTTTTTCAAACGGTCTTTAAGCAATTGTTTCATGGGAGGATCAAGTAAGTCAATCAAAGATTCTTTATCAATTGCTCCTGCTTTATACAAGTTAAATGCTAGTGCTCTTTGGTCCTCCGTAAAGATCGGGCTGTTAGAGTGAGCATCGACTTTAACCACATAATCTTTAGTGAATTGTTCGGCAATAAACGGGACACCTTCAGCATCAACAAAATGAGTCGGATCGTAGGATTGCATGAGTTTGAGATATAAAGTCGCAACTTTTTCAAGGCTATCCTCTATGACTAAAGCCCGTTTTTTAGCACGGGAAGAACCTAAACGAGCAAGTTGGCTGGCATGACCTTGACTACGGACACCAGATTCTCCTCGACCTGATAACACATTGGATATTCCCGATACCTCAGAGAACATGGCATCAATTTCATGGATCACTTCAAATAAGTCGGTTGGCATCTGTGGACCGAGCCTCTCAACCTTAGCATTAGGCATATCAGTGGCTAAAAGTCCACCAGCACGGTTTAATGCAAAGTTTTTCTCATCCAAAATGCCTGTAAAACCAACTAAGCTGGTAGGTGGTGATACTTGCTTGGATAGTAGATCCAATATCTCGGTCATACGACCATTGCGCAGTTGTTGCAGCATAATGAGTTTTTGACATTCGGATGCTCCCCAATAGTAGTCATACATAGGGTCTGGACAAAGCTGAATGAAAGGACATTCGCCTTTTAAGAACAGGCTTGCACCTGGTCTGTCATAAATCACTACGGTGGGCGAGGCAATGGTGACGACTTGGTAATCCTCAGTGTCATCATTCCATACCCACAATTCGTGCATCTCTACGGTATCTTCTGCAACACGGGCTTTGTAACGGTTCATACCGTATAAGTCCATATTGATGTTGCCGTAGATGGTTGGATTAGTCTGGCTCATCACAATACGGTTTACCGCATCAGGAATATCAGACTCTGACTCTTTGTAGCCAGCAGTTACACGGGAAACAATATCTTCTCGCTTAGGATGAGAATACAGACGGGCATACAAGTCCGATTTGGTAATGTAGTAGGTTTGAACGATTGCTTCTTGCCTGTCTGTATAAGGGGTATCTTCTCTTAGCACTCCAATAGAAGATGGCTCAATCATGTAAGGATGAATGCCTTTGTTCATTACTAACTTGACAAAGGTGGTGTTGTAAACCAAAGCCCAATTTAATGCGCTAGAAAATACTTGGTCTGCATTAGAGTTAAGCCACTCGTCATTTAAGGCTTGAGTAAGTACAGGAGTCTTGCGATGCTCGCCCATGTTTACCGAGGCGCCAAGCTGAATTGAAAAACGAGTGGTCTCTGCGGAATATAAAAAGCTCGTTAACTGATCGAGGTGCGGATTGATCTTGTTAAAGTAAGCAGGTGGTTCTTCTGGACCAGCGCCAAATAAATAATATGATCGCAGTGTTGAGTAGTCAGCCCTTCTTTCCTCCCGTGATACCAAGCATTTTTGCATGGTTTCCAAATAGAAATTCTCACGGGCATTTGGTTCTGACGGTATTCTCATTTTTTGATCTGTAAATTATCTGGATCTCGTAGAGTTGAAGATGGATCGGTCTTAGGTCCTGAGTTTATACCAGCCTGCGCAGGTGTCAAGCCTACTTGTTCATCTCGCACTGGTTGACCAAATCTTCCAGCTAAAACCGATTGCATATTCATTCCTTGGAAGCCACCACCCCAGATCGCTGAGTCGCCTGCCCTGGCTTCTTTCGGGACTTCGGGGACGGGCTTGAGTTTGTCTTTGTTGACACCTCTTTTGCGAGTGGCGAACTTTTCGGCATCGGAGTATTCTTTTTCGGTGAACTTGTTTTTCTTGGTGAGGAAGCCCTCTTGGTGTTCACCTTCTCTAGTGGTCTTGATGTCTGACATACCAAATTCCATAGCCAACTGCTTAGTCGACTTATCTGTAAATTTAGTTTTTGCGCTAATGAGTGAGGGCGCTTTAAGGAATACTTGTAAGACTTCTTCATTACATCCTTTCATCGGGCATTTTGCAACCCTGCTTTCAAAGTAACCGTGCTTTTCGCAATGGTAATCGTGTAAAACTGCCATGTCTATCCCCTTTCCAACTGTTCATCTAATGTTAAACCCGAATAATCATACTTGTTACTAACTCCAACCTTAATCTTAATCTCTCCATTCANCACTTGTAAACCTGTAGACCGTTGCAATACAGGCTTGGCATCTCTGCGATATTGGACAAATTTGGTGTTATCTCGGTTTTGCATGATGGCAACTTCTCCTGCCATCCATTCCCGATAGCCTTTATTGACTCGTCTTTGCATATATTCGCTCAAAGGTTCGGTCTCATTTAGGAAAATGTCTTTTAAGCTGGTATGCGAAATTCCGCATAGGTCGGCAAAAAGATTGATGGAGATGCCACGATCATGGTCTTTTAAAAAGCGCTTAATGATCCGTAGCAGCTCAACCTTGGTGTAACACTCTTTAGGACTGCCCATAGACACCAATCCTCTTTAAGTAGTCGCTTACATTTCGTCCCACGGTAAGTTGTTCTGGAGTGAAGTCGTCCTGTACCCTAGAGACTGTGCGAGTGATCTTCTGTGCAATAAGCCTGGGCTGCACCTGTTCGGCAAAGGCAGCGCAAGCTAGGGCACTAGCAATCACACGGTCATCCTTGTTGCGACCAGAAGCCTCAATAGATCCGCCATCCCTGACCATGGTTTTCATTTCTTCAATGGTGTCCATATCGTAAATGTCCATCATGCCTCGCTCAAAAAAGTCTTTCATGTAAGTAAGCATTCGCTCTTTAGTAGCGCTAGTAGTGAGCCAACCAATTGAGTTAGACATACCGCCTAAGGTATCGTTCCTGCGCCAGATATAGTTTTGCATATTGGCATAGACATCCATGAGGTCTTTACCTAGGGCAGACCCCATTGCAGCAGCTTGGCGCTTGAGGTTTTTAAGTTCGTTGATGACTGCTTGACCAGGACCGTTGATCTCTAAGTTCAAGGTAGAGTTTTTATAGGCACCCGCTAAGTGAGCAATCACCCAAGCAAACTGGTAAGTGTTTAGCTCTGAAGTTGCAAAGGCAGCAACTTGTTCTAGACCGTCTGCATAGACTCGGTACACCTGGATACAAAAACGGTCAGCCCAATCGCTAGAACCGTAAGCTGGATCAGCGCCAATAACATAATATGCCGTGTCAACAGGTTCCTCCCAGACTTTGAGAGATGCAAGGCGCTCAGTCGATTTAATAACTTCTGTGTCTTGAAAGTTAACCCCAAAGCTATAGCGGTAATAATCACAGTGAGTGCGCTTAATGCGCTTAACAGCATCGGTACACCTCGCATTTGAAAAGAAGGATGTGCCTGTCATCACAAAGGCATAGTCCTCGGTTGGGGGAAACTCTTGATACATGAGTTGATCGTCTTTGATACCTTCGGCTAACTTCCAGCGCCACCAAGCAATCTGACGGGAGTTGATCTCAAAGCCATAAAGTTTTTTAATGTCCTTGACCCATTCTTTTTCTTCGCCTGTTAGTCTGCCATCCCAGTACACCTTGTAGGTTTGTCCATCAGGATCTAAGCTGTATAGCTCATTGCGCCACCAGCCACAAAAAATGGCTCTTTGGGTTCTCGCTCTTTTGGCAGTGACATACATATCGTGAAACATATTAAAACCACGGGCAGTCGACTCAAAGGTATAAAGTCTATCGGGGTTTGTCTCTGCTAAAGAAGCTAGGAGGGAAGCAAGTCCTTCTTCATCTCCCCAGGAGCTTGTCTCTGTTCCATGTAGGTATGTAATAGCCTTGCCACGACCCAGACTTCCTTTTGCTCTAAGTCCAGCGACTTGATAAAAGAGACGGCTGCGGTTCTTGAGGGAAAGCTGATTTCGGTTGTGAGCAATAAGCGGGATGCGATACTCCTTGGGCAAACCATCCATATACATGGCAAGGGTTGATCGGAACATATCCCGATTCTCCTCCGTATCTGTTGTAAGTGTTCCCTGAAGCCCTGGGTGTGTGAAGTGCCAATAGAGATCGAGTGCGAGTGAAATTGTGGTGATGCCAAGTTGCCTTCCTTTCAGAATGACAAAAAAGTGGCAATCATCTGCCAAACCTTTTTGGATCTCATTCATTACATAGGTTTGAGAACCCAAAAGGTTCCCCATCTTTTTAAGACCTTGCTCCTTGGTCTCGATTTGAAGCTGTGAGCAAAAGTGATAGAACTGCTTTAGGTTAAAATCCACGGCAGCTTTCCATTAAATTTTTCTAAGATTTTCTTGTTGCCCTCAACAAAGAACTCTTTTGAGACACTGTACTCGTTACCGCCAAGCCTAAAACAGAAGGTGTGTAAGTTAGTACCCACAAACTTAGGATAGATTTGCCGTGCATTGTTGTAAAACAAGCGATCTACCCCGTAGCCTTTAATTGAAAAGATAGAGCAAATATGTTTTAGGCATTCGGTTTTCATGCCCCACATACACCAGTCAACAAAGTGATGGTCAGGTATATTCCAAACGGGGGATGCTTCCCCAAGGGCTTCGCAATTATCACAAAAAAGAAAATTGCCTTCCTTATCAAATATCTTGCGAAACGAGTAAGCCCAATCGTTTCCCGCTTCGATCTTCTCCATAATGGTTTGGACATGATTTTCCTCGTACCAATCGTCATCGTTGCAAAAGAAAGTCACATCTTCATTGACCATGTGCGGAGCAGCAGCAAGCCAGCGCCTGCCTTCCAATCCATCTCCACCAATTTTGGCATCCCAGTAGCATAGCAATACTTGTGGGTATAAGCGCTTGAGTTCGGCAAAGCGGTTAAAGTCCCCGTCACACAAAATGTATTGCTGGCAAGGGTAAGTCTGATTAGCAATAGAAGCAATACAGTGTTCTAGCTCTTTAGGGCGCTTGCCTGTGGTTACGGTAATGACTGCTGCGGTTTTCATTGATGTTTATTCTGTTTTTTAATTTCAAACTGCCCTAAATCCCATTCAGCTACTTTAAGCCTAGCGGTTTCATTTCGTGCCAACATGGTTAACTCTTTTACCCTCATAGGACTATATGTGCGCCTCCAGTCGTAATACAAGTCAAACTTTTGCTTTTTGGTGCGACAACGAATAGCCCTTTGCATCTCATACTTAAATAGTGCTCTTTCTTTGGCTAGTTGCCTAGCCCATGCTTTTTCCTGCCTAGTGGATGGCATCACCATCTTCAGGATCGGTAAGGTTTCGTAGGCGCTCTATTTCAGCCTGGGCTTGCATGAGTAATTTAGAAGCCTCGCCTTGAACCCTCATCAGTTCGTGAAAGATTTGATCTTTGGTCATAGACCAGACCCGTGTCATGTATTGCTTTTTGGCATCGTCTGAAGCCTTCTCAATTAACTGCTCTACCGTCTGCGGAACACCATTCATCATCATTTCCTCTATTTTCATTTCAGCAAGGAACCTTCTTGCCTGTTGGTCGTAATACTCTTTTATTGAGTTCTCCATACCCTCACTCCATCGCCTTCTCGCCTGGCAGTAAATTTCATCCCCGTACTCTTTGACACTCGATAGTTGTTGTTACAAACAATATTCATCTTGGCATCACCAATAAAAAAAGAGTCCCCAATATCCATGTGCTTGTAGGGATAGGTATTGCGCTTCTTTTCTTCTGGTAATGGCACCGCTTTATCAACAGTAATCTTACTCATTTGCTCTCCTCGTTACTTGTGTAATATCATACACAATATGATTGCAACATACAACGAATATCATCTAGGTGATAACCTTATTCACCTTAACTACTTAAGGCGGGCTTGTAGGAATAATCCTGCTTTTGAATTTATCCATCATTGCAACCCCGTATACCATGCTCAATTAACTCCGCTATGTGAGGATGTGCCTATCACCCTAGGCGATCTGTATGTGACCCCAGGAGCTGTTCATGCTTGGATTGGTCATGCCAACTACTTTTACGAGCACCCGCATCGTAGAGACTGGCTTAAATTCCATCTAGACTGGTTTGTAAGACTGAGTTCTATTCTTGAAATAGAGAACCCCATGGCTTGTAGGGAGGATTTCTTATTTGATTACCCCGCCCTGGGCGCCCCACTGCACTATGAGTTTGACTATTTGCTGATTAACTCGGTGCCTGCATCAGGGCAATTACCTGATTACACCCCTCAATTCTTTCAAAACATGGTGTTAAACCTGACAAATGAAGGGCATAAAGTGATAACAACTGCCCCTACAGGGATGACTCCATGCACTTTAGACCACCATTTCACGGTCACAGACATCGGGGTTCTATCTAAATCCGTATCCCACATCATTGCTGTAGATACTGGACCACTGTGGACGACCTTTAATAAAGCCAATCAAAACAGTGTGTTAAGCAGGACTATCTACGGAACCACTAGCGACACCATAGATTTAGCACCCAATACGGTCTGCTATCAGAATCTATAAAAACTGAATTTTTTTATGGGGGGAGCCAGTTGGGGGGCACCACCTCCACAGGGTCAAGTCCATTCTAAAAAGTGCAACTTAGATACTGTAACTGTATTGAGTCAGTCTATCCCATTCCCAGACCAAATATTAATCTAAAACTTGAGCATTACTCATGTTTAGTCTGTCCCTTTAAGGATACCCAATAGTTGTAAAATTACAACGGGCATGGAGTAGGACTATTAAGTAAGTATCAACTAACTTTATCGCTACCCCTTATTAATATGTTAATAACTACTTACTAACATACAGGATAGTTATTTTATATGTTTAATTATATATATAAGATCATAACATGATAGAAAAAATATATGATAAATACTATTGACTAATCTATTAATCATAGTAACATTGTAACTGTAGTAACCTTAAACCTAACCTAACGGGGGATCTATGTCAATACCTAACTATGTGGTAGTGGAAACATTCAGCAAGCGCAAATATGCTGAAGATTTTTGCAATAAATTTAATGTGCCTTATCTTGATGTCATTTTCAATCATGGCGGCTTAGGTTTAGAAGCCAGGGTTTATGACGATTTAGCATTACAGGGCATTACAGCAGCACAGGGCAGCGCTTTAATTGCTTATTTAACCCGCAATATCAAGTAATAAACCTAACCTAACGAGGAACTAACATCATGCAAACAACACAATTCAAAGGTATAGCAACAACAGTAAGACAAGAGAATAACGGCTGGCTTATTGGTCGTTATCAGTTAACCGATGTAGCAGCAAAACAACATGAGAAAATTCATTTAAACACTGGCGGTTGGTTCACTAACACCACTAAGCGCAGGATGAACCAGTTTTCTTATCAGTTTTGCGACAATGCTTTTAGTATCTACCAAAAGAACTATCAATGGTTTGTAAGAATTCATGCAACCAATGAGAGTATCCCCTTTAATGGCAATACTTGTGACTTTGACTTGTCTATGTCTTTGGAGCTTGCAGCATAGTTGCACCTAGTAAGCCCTTAGAAATAGGGGTTTACTGGATTGCAATTGAGCAATCATTACCTAATTGGAGCATATAAAATGAAATACTATATCGGAAAACTAGAAACAAGTATTGCAGGGTATGAAGCAGGATATACCTTTAAATTTCAAACTGTAATTGATCCTGATGATTACTTGGTGCAGGTTAGCTCTACCTTTTGGGGTGATCCTGATGATTCAAGTAGTGATGATTCTTTTAGCTTTTTCAGTGGTGCAGTTTGGGTAAGCCCTTATGACTGGCAGGAAATAAGCCAGGTTGTTTATGAGAGCTTGTCTATCCTCAATCAAATCAATTTGAAATACGATACTGAATCTTGGGTCAAGCAAGTAAACAAGGATATAAGAGAGGGTTTAGCATGAGCTATCAAGATAAATACTCGGCTTATTGCTACTGGTGCGCTAAGCAAGGTCTAAAACCTTTGGGCTTTAATTCATGGGTTTATGTAAACAAAGGGGGAACATTGTATGTATAAATATGCAATCAGATTAAACGGTGAGCCTGTATGGTTTACAGATGGTAAAGAGGAACTATTCCACACTGAAAGCCATGCAATTCAAGCTATTGAAACAGAGGTAATGATTTGTGAGGAAGCCGTCAGATTAGGATATATGGAAGATGCAGGCGGTTTTGAAGATTACAGAATTGTGAGGATTGTATGAACTATCAAGATACTTTAAGCGACAAAATAGTATTGGTCTGTAGTCTTTTTATGGTTCCAGTACTAATTGCACTTGCATTCTTAATTTAGATAGTTGTAGAATGTGAACCATTGCAACCTCGACAGTGCATAAGTTGAACCCCTAATTGGGTATTTTGTTGGTTTAGAAAATGATTTGAGAGCCATTTTTTAAACCTGTCGAGAACAGAATATCCACTTAGGGGTTTTTTTATTTGCTGTTGAGTTTGCTATCGGGACTATGACCCAGTCCACCCGTATGGAATAGCGCCAAAGGGTATAAACGATACTTAGGTCTAGCGGTCTAGGTTGGAATAAACGATAGCTATAGCTTAATTTTGAGCTTGCACCCTATATTCATAATGGGGTTAGGTTCTCATTCACAATTTTATTAAGAGTGCTGCGATGTAAGTCGGACTAAGTCCTAGACTTAATCTTGCTGCGACTGTCTGTGCAGTGGTTACAGACTGCCTAGCATCCTATTACTTCCTTTGAGAGATATTTAGAAATGAAAGTCAAAAACGAAAAAGCCCACCATAACTCAAACCATAACTACGGGTATGTACCTATGCAAATAAGATGAATAAATTAGTTGCATTATGATTATTCATGGTATATAGTTTGTTGTAGCAGTAATCAATTAACCTAACGATTGAGGAACCCCAAATGAAATTCTGTATAGATTGCATTCACTACGAGGAAGCAAACCAAGTCTGTCTCGCTAGTGCTTATGTAGACATGGTAAGCGGACAAGTTGAGCATAGAACCGCAGGAGTAGAGCGCATGATGGACTCTACAGGTTGTGGGAAAGATGCTCGCCTATACAAACCTATCAGACCAACCATCTTTGAACCTAAGAGCATTGAGGATGCCGACCTTGATGACCTTTCTAAAATACCTTTCGGCAGATAACCTAACTAAGGAGTACAACATGACAGTAAGAAGAAAACCTGGTCGCCCATCTAAGGATGCACACCAAAAAGAGATTGACCGCTTAAAGAACCTGATAGCTCGTCAAGATGATGCAGTAGAGCAGGCAAGAGATCAGATTGCAGAGCTGCAAATCAACTTAGACTTTTATCGCAAGCAGGTTAATCACCTCTTAGCCCTAGTCAACATCCTAGCGAAGGGGGCATGATGGCTAACAATCAAGAGGACTTTGCACCAGAGGTACGGATGGGCGCATGGTGGTCTGGTGACAGTCGCAAGGCAGCCAATGGCAGGGCAGTTGATGCTATCTTACAAAAGCAAGGCAAGCTACCGATTGAGGACTTATCCCATATAGAGGCAGTCCAAATGGGTCATGTCATGCAGCCTGTGATTGGCAGACTATTTCAAGACAAACATCAAATGGAGATTAAAGATGCTGATTACAGCCTTACTCATCCTCAACATGATTGGTTTCGCAGTCATTTTGACTTTATTAGTGCGGATGGAAAAACCCTTATTGAAGCGAAAAACTACAATATGGGTGTTCGTAGCAAGTTTGATGCTGATAGGAATAGTATCCCTGCCAGCGATCTTGCACAATTGGTACATGAAGCCTCCGTACACAATGTTCATCACATATTCCTTGCCGTGTTGTTCGGGGGTCAAGAATTTGTAACCTTTGAATTTCACATTACCGATCAAATGAAGGATGATTTGATTAAGGAGATGGCAAAGTATTGGGCTTGTGTTAAGACAAACACTTTACCTGATGCGCAGACTATTGAGCAGACCAAGCTCATATTCCCTATAGGACATGATGGTGCCATTACTGCTACCCGTGAGATTGAAAGTGCTATAGCGCAGCTTAAAGACATCAAGGGTCAGATTAAGGCATGGGAGGTTGCCGAGGAGCAATTAGAGGTAAGCCTTAGAAATGCCCTAGGAGAGCGAGACACCATAGTTGGGGTGGATGGTTCAACCCTAGTGACTTGGCGCAATAGCAAGCCATCTAAGCGGTTCTCAAGCACTTTATTTCAACAGGCTATGCCCGACATCTATGAGCAGTTTGTTATCGAGCAGCCAGGATCACGGAGGTTTTTAGTCAAATGAACCACATCGACATCGCAGTATGGATTATGGCTGCCACTAGCTTAGTGGATTTAGTGATCGAATTATCGGAGAGATTGACATGAGCAATATCGTGAGCTTTAGTGAGATGGATCAAATGGCAGGGGCAATAGCAGCTTCTGGTCTATTTGGTATGAAGGATAAGAACTCGGTGTTAGCACTGATGGCAGTAGCACAAGCAGAAGGATTGCACCCTGCTACGGCTGCACGGGACTTTCACATCATTCAAGGCAGACCAGCCCTTAAAGCAGATGCAATGCTGGCTCGCTTTCAACAAGCAGGTGGCAAAGTAGACTGGAAGGAATATACCGATGACAAAGTTACAGGAGTTTTTTCACATCCCAACGGGGGTGAGCTTGCGGTTACATGGACTATCGAGCAAGCAAAAAACATCGGTCTTGTTAAGCCTGGGTCTGGATGGCAACGGTTCCCCAGAGCGATGCTTAGAAGCCGTTGTATTTCAGAAGGTATTAGATCAGTTTTCCCTGGATCTGTTACAGGCTTCTACTCTCCCGAAGAAGTACAGGACTTTGAACCCCCGCCCAAGCACCTTGGAAAAGTAGAGATTGTTTCACATGAAACATCCCCTGTTGAACTAGCTGACATTGCAGAGGACATACCCGATGGCATACCTTTGTATGTACCTAATCAAGACTCAGCCTATGAAACTTACAAAGGCATAGAAGATTGGATGGATGGCTTTGTGGACCTTGCCAAGCGCATTTATGAGTCACCCAAACTAGATGAGCGCACCAAGCTAGAGAAGCACAATGCTTTACGGGATCGCAATATGATGTATATGAAGTCATGGAACGGCAGTCAGACTGCTAAATTGTTAGAAAAAATAGCCAACTCAAGGAGAACTTAATGGCAACATTTGTACATTCACCAGGTCAAGGATCACTACTTACCAACCACGATAAGGCTAATGACAAGGCACCAGACTTAACAGGAGTGTTAGTTCTTTCTAAAGACTATGCAGCAGGCGATACAGTTCGCATTGGTGCTTGGACTAAGAACACCCCTAAAGGGGTCATTATTTCTATGCGAGAAAACAATTGGAAACCTGATAACACGACTCAGTATCCTAAAGAGACCAATCGGAGGGATGATGAAGTCCCTTTTTAAAGCCTTAGTGCTGTCACTTGTCATTCTTTCTATCAATTCCTATGCTTATACCAAGTGTGAGAAATCACCTACAGGTGGGGTATGTTGTTGGGATAGCGAGGTAGATGGTCCTTGGATGCCAATTGGATGCTAGTGTTGTCACTGCCCTTGCCCCCTAGTGTTAATTCATACCGCACTGTTTACAGAGGGATGATGCGACTATCCAAGGAAGGCAGGGCATTTAAGGCAGCAGTAGCTGATTATGTCGTAGAGTATCGAGTACCCAAATTAGGAGATAAGAAGTTGCGAATTTCAATGGTGTTGTTTCCAAGAGATAAACGAAAGATTGACATTGATAATCGCATCAAGGCAGTGCTCGATGCTTTGCAAGATGCTGGAGTATTTGACGATGATTTTCAGGTGGATGAGCTATCTATTGTTCGGGGTAAACCGATCAAAGGTGGCGCCATCCGTGTACTCATTGAGGAAATAGACACCTCCGCAAGTCCAGATGCGAGCCTTTCACAAGAAGGCAGTTAGGTGGGTGACGGCTGGCATCTTTTTGGGCAACCAGCCACTAACTTAAAAGGGTAAAAATGAATACACCGTATGACAATGGCAAAGTAAAGATTGGTATTTACTATCAAAAGCCACTTAAATGTGAAATGTCTAGAGACATGGAACTTATTCAAGGAGCGCTATTAGGCGATAACAGTAGCTTATTTCAGCGCAAGGTACTTAATATTTCGTACATCATTGTTCTACTTGGGGTGGTTGGCGCCCTACTCATTTACTAGGATCTTATGGAAAACCCAAAACTTTTTGTAGCGACCCCGATGTATGGCGGGATGAATGTTGGCTACTATACACAGTCACTTATTCAGTTAAACAATATTTGTAGAGATAAAGGTATACAGCTTTCGATGAGCTTTATGTTTAATGAAAGCCTCATTACCCGTGCTCGCAATGCACTAGCTCACCAGTTTTTAAAGTCAGACAGCACACACTTGATGTTTATTGATGCAGACATTAAGTTTCATGCGCCTGACATTTTTGGCATGATTGATGCCAACAAAGACATTATCTGTGGGATTTACCCTAAGAAAGAAATCAACTGGAATACGGTTAAGCAGGCAATGGATAACCAGGTGACAGAGGACAAGCTCAAGTTTCATACTGGCAGCTTTGTAGTCAACTTAGTAGACTATGCCAGCACGGTGACGGTGCCAATCAATCAGCCAGTAGAGATTTTTAATGGTGGCACAGGCTTTATGCTCATTAAGCGAGAAGTCTTTGAAAAGCTCAAAAAGCATTGCCCAGTCTATTCCAACGATGTTGGCGATCTATCAGGAGCAATGACACCAGCCGAGAAAATCACAGAATTTTTTGCAACGAGCATTGAACCTGAAACCAACCGCCTATTGTCTGAGGACTATCACTTTTGCCGTGAGTGGCGCAAGATTGGTGGCAAGGTCTATGCAGCTCCCTGGGTACAGTTAGCCCACATTGGAACCTATGCTTTTGAGGGGCAATTACTGCAATCGCCATGAAATATAAAATAAACGACCTAGAGATTGACATTACGATCTCGCATACTCTGCCTCAGTATCAGCGCCAATATCCTCTATATGACCGCTTCTTGCCTCATTTAGCCATATTTTTGGATGGGGTGGTAGTCGATGTGGGAGCCAATGTAGGGGCATTGATGGCAGCTATGGCATCGAATAATCCCTACCTTGACTTTGTTTGCATAGAGCCAGACGAGACTTTCTTTTCTTACCTAGTAGAAAATGCCAAGCTCTTTCCAGAAAGAGTTACTTGCCTGCAATACAAAGTTGGCATGGATGACACTCAGCTAGACACCATCATTGGCGATGAAAAGGTAGCACTAATTAAAGTTGATGTAGATGGCTACGATTGGGATGTCCTTAACAGTTACGGCTATGCCCAGACCCCTCCTTTATTTTTTGAGATGGATTTTCAAAACGAAGATCAGCTTAAAAAGTACATTGCTTGTCTTTTAGACTTAAAGGGAATTGGTTACAAACACTTCTATCTCTTTGATAACTTTGGAGAATATGTTACTTACACCAGTGTTATCAGTGTAATTGATCGGCTCAATGAATATGTCTGGCGCATGAAAAAAGGGGGCACTCATACCACCGTCTATTACTTTGATGTGCTCGCTTGCATGGAAAAAGATGCAGACAACATCAACAATGCCATTGACGAGTATGTACGGAAACGGTAACCAGACCTATGAGGAGCGCCAAAGTGTTGTTAATTTTGGTGAGAAGTTCTTTGAGGATTGGTGTTGGTACCATGGGCATGATTTTGTCCAAGTAGGCTTTCAGGAAAAAAACAAACCCATCCCTGATTTTGGCAAAGTTAATGTTGTGCTGCGCAATATGCCAGATTACTTAGTTCGCATAAACGGGGCGCTACAGGTCGTTAATGTGAAGGGTACGGCTAACATCAAGCAAGTGGAGATCAATGCCCTACCGATGCTTTTGGAGGCTTACAGCAGCCATCATGCGCCATTGGTCTATGCCTTTTGTTTTAAAAGTCAGACAAACCCGATTTTTTTATACCCAGAGAAAGTCATGGCACTTTATGAGAAGGGTTCTAATAAGCAGTGGAGTGATGGCAAGGTCTATAGAACTTTAGAAATTCCTTTACCATAATTAGTACTTTTAGGCATGATCTATCATTTTCAAAGCAACTTCACGGACCTCCTGAACCCTTCTAGACCAGCCTTTTCCAAAGGTGGTAAAGGTAGATAAAGACTCAAGGAAGCGCTGTCTTTCATCACAAAACTTGTTGATGATGTCAGAAGGGTCAGACTGCTTAACCAATGCAAGAGTAATGCTGCCAATATTACCGTCAGGATCAGCGCCCACAGCTCGCTGGAGTAAACGAGCACTGCGCCCCACACCGCTATTAACAGCACAATCAAACACACAATAATCAAGCCCAATAGAAAGGTCATTACATTTACTCGCAGTCCAATAAAGTCGCTCATAAAGCGGTTTCACCATCACTGGTGTTAAGTCTTTAATCTCTTGTACGGTAACAGGATGCCCAACATAATTTTCCCAAGTAGCTTTGGTAACTCCAAGGTTAGTGGCGCCCCCAGGATCTTTTGGATTTTGAACGAAACCTGCTTCGTGCTGCAATACCAGCCCTAAAGATTTATCAAAGTTACCTTGCATTGAAAATTCCTATTTGCTCATTAAGCCATGCCTGCAAAGAGACAAGCTGCTGAGTGGTCATTGCACACTTTTCAATAAATTCAGGGTCGGAGGGGGTGCCATCAAGGATGGGGGAGGGCTTATAAACTGTGCCTGCTTGATTGGTACTGGGGAGCTGCATCCCACCATAAGTATGCTTAATAAGAGCGATACGATTTTCATAATCTGTTTTCACCTTTTCGTTTACTTGTGCTGCTTCTTTAGCTTTAGATTGGTTAATCATTTGTTGCTCTTTAGCAGCAAGCTCTTGCTTAGATACATAAGCATCGTACTTGGCAGACTCGTATTTTCCATAGCCAACTCCGCCCAAAGCAATAACGGACAAACCTATCATAATCCAAGTAGTTATTGGAAACGGAAACATTATTCNTCCATGGGCTGACTGGTTATAAACCGCAAAATGGCGCAAGTGATCCCAATGCAAACAAGAATAATCCCATAATATTTAGGATTAATTACATCTTGTAGATAACTAAAGTTATCGTATAAAGCCCCAACAATGACTAATGCAAGCGAGAACCACATAGTCCTCGACTTGTATATTGATTTTGGTTTAAGGTTATAAGCCTTCACCTGGAGTAATGTAAACACTTGCATTGGCAGCATCACCGATTACCCGTGCATAAACATTTCCAGTTGGACTAACCTGTGGACCGCTAATGACTTTATAGGCATACGGTGGCAAGGCAATAACATAAGCAGGACCGTTATCAGGCAAAGCCACATTAAAGCTACTAGTGCTATTGATGTACACATAAACAGCATTGTATGTGTCAGCATTAGAAAGAAAATACTGATTTACTGGGCTATCAGCAGTAATGGTAAACACATTGGACTGAGTATTTGCAGCTCCAACGGCAGCTACCTTTACGGTCTTGCCCATTTGTTGAAAGGCAATATTGTTAGCCATTTAGCAAATCCTATTTTTTTCTGGTTTGGTGGTGGAGGAATCTTTAGTATTTGTGTTTCCATCAAAATTCCATACAGCAGTAAAACCTGAAGGAGGTCTCTTTCCTGATTCATGGTAATTTACTCCTCCTGCGCTTCCGTCACGGGGTAGTTGTGGTCGAACAGATTTAGCAATCTGCTGATTAATCTGACTCGGTCTTTTGGCTTCTTTCATTATTTTTCTCCTTGATATTGACTACAAGATAACTGAATATTACAAATATGGCTAGTGTCACCACTCTTTCCCACATGGGATTCCACATGGTCCATCCGCACATAATGCTGCAAGCAATCAGTGCCAAAATCGTAATCAAACGGTCTGAGATGATTCTTAATGCTAGGCGAATTAATGCAACTGCTTCCATTGTTTATCCCCTGATAATGAAATAAGTTCATAGTTTAACCCTATTCATCCTCTGTAGCAATAAATCCACTACCCCATTCATCATCAGAAATCTTTTGCTTGAGCTTTTCAATGTTAATAGCTCGGTCAATAACTTTGCATTTATCAGTCAAAGAAGCCATGTCATCAGCCATCACTACTTTTAGTAGTTCGCTAACAGCTTCTTCAAGATCAGGGTTTACCCCTTTAGATTTTGTTTTCATTCTTCAGTTGATGTTTGTAGTGGGCTTACAGCAGTGCCAGCGCCCATAGCCATGCCAGCTTTTTCTGGAGTGGTCATTGGTTTTCTAGCAAGGGCTTTTTGAGCTTTACGAGCAGCGCCAGAGCGCAAGCCTGTCATGCTAGAGATGCCACCCATAGTGGTGCCTAAAGCCTTTTTCAGCGCATCAGCACTAGCTGTTTCTTCTGGACCCGTAGTTTCCCACCGTGCCCGTAATTTTAAAGTTCTGCCAAGCTGACCTAAATCATCAATATCTCTTGGGTTTTTAACCCGTGTAGCATCAGTTCTTAGCATTGTGCCTAAGCGCTCAAGGCTAATGTTGCCCTGCTGAATACCGCCTACTTTATTCAAATCTTCAAGGATGATGGTATTGCGATATTGAGGTCTAAGCACCTCTAATTTAGCTGCCATGTCTTTGTTGTACTTACCAACAGACTCATCTAGCTTATCTACTAAATTGTAAATTTCATGGGCATTACCTTTGTTATCAGAACCTCTTGCTCTTTCTGTTAGAGCATTGCGAAGGCGCTGTAGGTCATCACCTTTAATTAGTCCTTGGTCAATATTTCGTGCAATATCTTCTGTAGCTCGTCTTACTGTAGTGCTTCCAGCAAAACCAAGATCAGCTTCTTTTTGCAAAATGCCATCTAAAGTGCCTTTAATTTCAGGACCCACCTTAAATGTTTTTCCTTTATAAACAGCATTAAATCCATCGCCAAGAGTTTTTAATCGCTCTTTAATAAAAGGTTCGCTAATTTCATCAACTGCTTTTCCAGTGCCTTCACTAGCCAATTTGTTTGCAAGAGTTTGATTTCCTTCAGCAGCAAAAGTAGATCCTTTAGCAGACACTGGGGCATCTTGCCGTACTTGAGCAGGAGAGAGTTTAAAGCCTAAACTTTCAGCAGTGCGAGCTGCTTCCTCAGAAGTTCTTGATGGCACACCTAATAAAGTTTTAACACCAGTTTTGGCTAACCCTGGCAAACCAGGCGCTACACCACCAATAATTTCTCCAGTGGTCTGATAGCCTGAAACTTCTTCTCTTGGTTTTTGAATACCTAATTTACTAAGACCTTTTTGCGCTTCAGAGATGGTTGGAAAAATAGTCTCTCGCCCTAAAAAATCTTGTTTAGTTCCTGGCTCTTGCAACCCTAAAGCCTGTGGCACAGTGTAAGCACCAAACTTTTCTAGCTCTCCAAGACTTCCTACTGCACCAGTAGCTGCACCATAGCCTACTGCTCCAGCCTTTTCACCTACATCAGCCTCAAATTCTTCAACCGCTTCAGGTCTAAAGCGACCAGACTGTTTAGGTCCACCAGTAATAGGATCTTCTTTAAAAGGCATATTTACTCCGCAGTGAACGGTTTTCCACCAATGGTAATTTTTTGACCAGGTTTTATTGTTCCATTATCAAGGGCTGATTGAGCTTCAGCTTCTGTATTAAAAGCAGGTCTTTTGGTAATAGCTTCTTGAGTAGCCTCACCCATAGTTTTTTTACCTTTGGTGATTGCATTGATAACATCACCAGTAGTATAAGGAATGGCTTTTTCCATGCGAATAACTTGTTCTTGCGCAGCTTGAGCTTGTTGACCTGGCAAGAGTCCTGACTCAATCATAGCGCTAATAGACTCAGTAGAAATCCTGCGAATATCAGCAATCTTAAGTGCAGCATCTAATACAGTATCGCCCGCTTTAGGTTGCAGTTTTTCTAATTGACCAGCCAATACGGTTAAACCTGTAGCGGTACCAGATGCCTCAATGGTTGCCAAGTAACGGCTAACACCGCTATAAATGGTTTCCATAGCTTTAGTCTCTTGTGATGACAAAGTTCTACCAGCATTGTTTGTTACATAGTTTGTCAAACCTTCTTTGCTAGACAGATAAGGCAAAATGCCTGTTCTAGCACCAGCAGACAATTGCATAATGTTTTCAGCAGCCGATGCAGCACCTCGTAAGGCAGTCACAGCCCTTTGAGCAATCATCAATTGTTGAGTTGCTTTTACACCACCCGCACCAGCAGTTGTTTTTAATAACTTATTGCGCTCTGTTTCAAGAAATTGCACATCTTTCATCAAGCCATCAGCAAATTTAGAAGCCTCCTCTAAACCTTGCTTGTCATATTTAGCTCTTAATACAGGGCTACCAGCTTCGGCAATGGCAATATTGGCTTTAGACTCAGCAGCTCTACGATCTGTAGCAGCCATCTTCATCGATAACTCAAGCTCGTTCTTGAGCTTTTCAGTCTTAGATTTAATGGTGGCTAAGTTCTTATCAAAGACTTGTTTTTCTCTTTCAAAGACATCTTTACGACCTTGCTGGTAACCTTTCATCATGCCAGCCATGGCATTAATAGCGCCTGTAGCTGAAGTTGTGCCAGCTTGACCAGCAACACCTCTCCCAACAAAGGCGATTAACGATGCCATCGTTGCTAAACCTAAGAATGTTTCTTGAGTAGGCTCAAATTCAGGAATGGTTAGTCTAGCCATCTCTTTTTGAGCTGTTTGCAATTGCTCTTTTTCTTGACCAGCTAATTCGGTTTCAACTCCAGATTTAATGGTAGCTTGCTTAACAGGAAGCGCAGACTCCATTTGAGCCAGCTCCTCATTTTTGCTTTGCATCTTTTGAAAGATGTCGCCTTTAACACCAATCATGTCTCTGACAGATGGGGTTTTGCCTTTTTTGCCAGCAATGATGTCTACTGTGCCACCAGTGATGTCTGGAGTTTTTGTTCCGAGTGCATTATCTAGTGCCATATTAAGGTCCTATTGCGCCAATGGTTGAAGGAGCTGCTGCCGTTGTACCTGGGGCTGGAGTTGCTCTAGAAGCCCCCAAAATATATGGAGCAAACATATTAGCCATTTGAGTATAAAAATTAGTGTTAGCAGCATTAATTTGTTGATCTCCAGCCAATTGAGTTTGAATGGCTTGCAAGGCATATTGGTCACCAATAGCTGAAGTTGCAAGACCTAGCTTAAATTGATTATCCATTAAGCGAGCACTTAAATCAGCAATAGAGTTTGCATATTGCAATGTTCCTACACCCCCTCTACGACTAATATCTTGAGATCCTTGCGCTCTTGCAGCATTAACAGCTTGCACATCACCTGGAGACAATCCACCAGTTTGTGCTTGACCCATTAGTTGAGTACCAATTGCTTTATAAGGGGCGCCAATGTTGGCTATTTGACCAGCAGCATTAGCTATTTGACCAGCAGCAGTAGCTTGTGTAGGCTGTTGAACATATTTAGATAAGCCAGCAATAGTAGCTGCTCCCAAACCTAAACGAGCTAAGGTGTCAAGCCATTTAGCATAATCAGTCTCTTTTTTAGCTGCTTCTTTTGTAGCTTGATCTTGAGCCTGTTTTACCGCAACATCTGTTTGCGCTTGATAATAAGCATCGCCTTCTGGGGTATAAACCGTTTCCTCGCCTGGAGAAGGCAATACTCCTCCTGGATACAATTGAGGATTAGCAGCAGCATAAGCAGCGCCTCCTCCTGGTAACGGAGAATCATAAGGACTTACCCCTGCAAATTGAGTAGCAATGTTTTGCGGTGCAGCTTGTGGTGCTTGTTGTGGCGCTTGTTGTGGCGCAAATTGTGTGGGATCAATATATGGATTTACATACGGTGAAGTTGTACCACCGCCCACATTGGCATACGGATCACCTTGAGTAGGCTGCGCTGGCTGAAATTGAGACACATCGTAAGGGTTGTATGCTGGAGCAGCAGGTTGAGCTTGACCACCAACATCAGTAGTTGGCTGAAAAGTATAGTCTTGACCACCGCCTCCAGAGACAACATCATAAACAGGAGATACTGGGGCTACATCCATTGGAACACTAATGTCGCCAGTAAAATCATCAAACTCAAGCAATCCAGTTTGAGGGTTGCGACTTCCTCTACCGCCTCTTTTTTTCAAAAGAGCAGCTTCTTTAGGGGTGATGTGAGCAAGCACGGAGTCTTTGCCTCGACCTTTAGAACGAAGCAACTCAGCAAGAGCTGGCAAATCTAGCCCTAATGTTTTACTTAATGAATTAGCCATGCTTAACTCCCTGTTTCATCTTTAACCCTTAAAGATTCAATATTCCAAACATTTCGTGGTTTACCACCCGTCTCTGGACTGAGTGTTTCACCAGTTGCACTAGTGTCGCTATAAGCCGATGTGGGGCTGCCTAAGTTTAATACTTGAGCAAGCGCTTGGCTACCAGGACCTGTAGATCCAACTGCAGATGGAGAACCTAAAATGTAGCTTGAACTAGCAGTTTTAGTTGGTGTTCCCGAAATAGTGGATGTTGAAGAAGGCGATGTAGTGCTTGATTTAGAGCTGCTAGAAGATGATTTTGGAGCCGTAGTGGTTGGCATTAAATAATTAACTAACCCACCAGCTAAAGTAGCCCCTGTTTTAGCAGCAATATCAGCTCCCGTGGAAACATATCGCACAGTGCCATCAGGATTGTATTCTGTAACCTGTCCTGGTCTAGGTAAAACACCCCCTGGATATAGCTCAGGATACATGGCAGCCACTTCTTTTGGACTAAGTTCTCTGCCTGTTACAGGGTCATATAAAGGCTCACCAATATCGCCTGAACCAGTAGTAATGTCATTAATACTGCCACCAACTAATCCTGGAATAGCACCTTTAATAGCACCTGTTAGCGGATCTTTACCCGCAACCAAAGAAGTTAAAGCGCCAGATCCACCGCCAGCCAATGTTCCCGCAACAGAGGAAGGCAATCCAGAAGGCAAAACACTGCTAACAGCTTGACCTGCTCCAGCGCCTACACCAGCAGTTGCTCCAGCAGTAGCAGCAGCAGAAATGACTTGACCTAAATTTTTATCATTAATTGCACTTTGCATTGCTGAATTTCCAGCAGCAGTCACTGCATTACCGACTGCATTAGCATAAGTTGTAATAGTTGCAGCATCAGCACCTAACTCCGTTAAAATGGCAGCGCCTACTTCTGGAGCAGCAAAAGAAGCTATGACCGCAGCTCCAACAGCAATGATAGTGTTTACCGCATTAAAAAAACCACCAGGAGAAGGCTGTGGACTAACCGATGCAATTGAGACTGGAGTTTTTGTATTTGGGTCGGTATAAACTTTTCCAGAAGTATCTAAAACTAGTTCAGGTTTATTAACTTGAACATCTACACCACCAATTTGTACCGTATCAGGCACATTAGGGGCGCCAGAATAAGGAATATTGCGATAGCCTAATCTCTTGTCGTTATATTGAGAATAAGGTGGAGTAACCGAAATGATTTGTTGCGCCCAAGGCTGTCCATTATCTGCAAAAGTGGCTGTAGAACCGTCAGCATAAGTAAAGCTCCATTGCCCGCTATTACGATCTGTTTTAACAGCCCCATTTTGAGGATTGTTAATGTCAAAATTAAAACCAAATTGCTTTCCTTGCGGAGTGGTATCGGCAGGTGCATCAGGGCTTGCTGGTTGTGGAGCTTGCTGTAAATTTTGAGGCACATCTTGTTGCAATGTTTGCTGTGAAGCCTGCGCTTGTTGCTCCGCAGTTTTAGCTCCAGAGGCTTGGTATTGCAATGCTTCAGCCGAATTAGAAAAATCAGCAGCCATGGTTGACGGATCAACTTGACCAGTTTGTAGCAAGTTTAAGTTCCAAGCAAAGCCACCTGGGTCAGGATCTCGCCCAAATACATTACGGTAAAGGTCAGTTAAGAATTGGGTGTAATCCATTATTTTTTACCCCGCATCTGTTTTACTAGTTCGCCAACAGAAATTAATGAACCTAAAAATCGGTAGTCAATACCTTCTGCAATTTCTTGTGGCTGCGCTACTTTTGACTGAATAGCTCTTTGCTTAACCATAGGATATAAACCTTGGTCTTTTAATGCTTTTCTAGCCAAATCACCCAAGTCCATAAGATCACCAGGCTTAATGTTGTTCTTTTTCATCAGCTCTTGCAGTTGAGCTTTAGCTTGCTCAATTTGTGGATCAGCTTTAGTTTGCTGTTTTCCTTGCATGGCGCCCATCACAGCCGTGTCCTGGGCTTTTGGAAAAACCGATTTTTCTTGGCGGGGAGAAGGTGGTTTATTTTGCATTTATGTCAGGTTAAGGGCAGCAGCAATTTGTTGATGAATGTAAAGGTGCGAAGCAATCCAATCATAGAAATCGTTTTCCACATTCCAATCTACATCAAGTAAATTAAATGGATTATTTAAACTTAATAGGTTGGCAAAGGCTTGATGTTCGACTTGGTGAGCCAGTAACCAGTCATCTAAATTGTCTATATTGGCATCAGTTAGGGGGTATCCAGGCACTGTAATGCCTAAATCAAGAAAGGTATCCCTAAACAGGTGGTGTTGCTGCCCATTCTCAAATAAAAACTGTCCTAGAGAGTCTTTGTCTCCAAATTTGACAGTAGAAAGGGTATCAAAATCCATTAGGCATTACCCTTGGTTCGCAGCTCTTTATAAATCTCAGCTAACATTCCTTTGATTTCAGCAATGTCAGACTTGTAATCTTGCTTTAAAACATAATTGCTTGGCATCTCTCTAACATCTTCATCTAAACGATCAATTTTTCTAGAAATATTGTTAAGCACCCACCCGCCTAAAAATCCAGCTATAGCCATGGCGATGTTGAAAGAGATTTGTAAATCCATGTTTAGACCTGATAGTAGGGTACTTTAACAAGAACACCATTGAGGTCTAAAACAATATAACCTTGTGGCACTAAGGGCAGACTTGAAGTTAAAAAGGTAGCATTAGCCGTTGTGTTGGCTGTGTGATTGGTTGTGGTGACATTAATGTTGCCAGAGGCAATGGTCACATTGGCAAGGGTTACATTTCCTAAGCTAGTAATAGTGTTGCCAAGGGCAACAACAGTATTACCAATGGTCGAAGAACTATTACTGAGAAAGCTATTGGGGAAAGTAGCTGAAACAGAGGCAATATTAGCATTTTGTAATTGAACATTCCCTAAAGTAGTGGCAGTGTTTCCAAGACCAATGGTCGTATTACCAATCGTAATCGTACCGCCAGAGATAGCGCTATTGGCAATCGCTATTGCCACATTAGAAGCAACCGTTACCCTGCCTTTGGCATCGACAGTAACTTGGCTAACAGTGCTTGCATTGCCATAAATCCCCGCAGTAACACCACTAGTGTTGAGTGTAGGATTTGGATAAGTCCCAGTAAGATCACCGCCAGCAGCACCACCAGGAGCAGTGCCACTAATCGTAACATTGGAAGCATTGGTAATTTGCCCTTGGTTGTTAACTGTAAAACTTCCGACTTGAGTAGCGCTACCGTAGTTTCCAGCAGTAACCGCAGTATTAGCAATATTAAGGGTGATGTTGGAAGCAAGGTTTCCTCCGCCTGATAAACCTGTGCCAGCCGTAACCGTAGTCGTATTGGCTACTGCACCCGTGACATTGGCTACAGGAATGGTAGTAGAAGCCGTAACATTATTAGCGCCATTGGCATACATATAGCCAGTAAGACTAGTTACTGCAATGTTAGCAAATGACTCGCTAGTTGCTCCGTTAATCTTTTCCCAAACGGTGCCATTAAATATAGCCCAGTCGCCTACAGACCAAATAGCAATTCCGTTTAAATTGGTAGTTCCCGCTACAGATACAACATAGTAATTGTTGGTTGTTCCTACACTACTTACTAAAGTAGGATTGTTGGTTGCAGCATTCCATGCGCCCTGATAACTCAGACCACCGCTACCGCCTCCACCACTAGTTGAAACAACCTTGAGAACCATGTTTAAACTCCATCGCCAGGGGTAATGTAAATGGTAGCTGTTGTAGAGCTATAGCCAGTAAAGTAAGCATTGGGTACAAAAGTCAAAATCTCATCGGTACCAGGAAGCAATGGAAAAGCTGTTTGAGAACTAGTTACTTGCACAGCACTAGCTGTAGCATTGGCAGCATCAACTCCATAGCCTAAAAACACTACTGTAGTGCCTGCATTAATAATGCGATATTGGTTACCACCAATAGTGGTAGAACCGCACTGCACAGGGGAAGGCGGAGAAGATGCAGCCGTAAAAACAATAGTGTTACCTGTTTTGCTAAAAGCATTAATTCCCATTTTATGCTCCTGTAGGGGCTAGTACCCAAGATAATGTAGCTTCATCCCATACCCAAGGTCCGCCTGTAGTTGGCATAGGTCCTGGAGGAGTTGGTGCTTGCCATAAGTAAGTCGCTGGATCTAACACCCATGAAGGATAGGGTTGTGGGGCTGCAAAGCCTGTACCATCCCATGAATAGCCAATACCAGCATAGTTATAGTTAAGCGGTGCGCCACCATCAGGAGTCATTGGCTCGGCAGGAGGGCTTGGTGCATAGTGCACATTGCCATAAGTGTTATAGGAAGTTTGAATCCATAATGTTGGATCTCCAACAACTCCGCTATCAATAAATGTTTGATCGGCAACAATTACATCTGTAACAATGCCGTTTTCTACTTTTGCAAAATGTGCCATATTTGTTTCCTTAAAAAGTAATCGTTCCAGACGAATTAAAAGTGTATATGTAGTTACCACCAGAGGTAGTAAATGTAGGTGATCCTGTAGTTTGTGCTGGTCTGTAAGAAGTTGAATAAGAAATTACAACAACTCCAGATCCGCCATTTCCACCAGCAAAAGGACCACCAGAACCACCGTTACCACCACCACCGCCATTACCTCTATTAGTTGTTCCGTTTGAACCAGCGCTTGCATTGCTTGAGCCACCTCCTACACCGCCACTAGCATAAGTAACAGATGACCCAGTAATTGAAGAAGCTACTCCGCTTCCTCCAGAAACTTGAGTATTGTCTGGGCTATTTCCAGCATTAGCAGATCCAGCAGAACCTGCGCCACCGCCACCAGTTCCGTTTGTACCACTGCCATTACCAGTATTGAGTCCTCCAGCATAACCTTGATTAGCAGTTCCAGATCCCCCTGCAAGTGTTCCACTCACACAATCAGCAGTTCCACCGCCAGAGCCACCCGTGCTACCTTGAGTAGCAGCACCAGCAGAACTTCCACCGCCTCCACCGCCAGTTGATGTGATTCCAGTAATTAAAGAATTATCACCATTTGTACCTTTAGTTCCTTGTGATCCGCCTCCAGGACCTCCAGCTCCTACTGTTACAGTATAGGTAGTTCCAGAAACAATAGTTAAAACTGATTCAGCACCACCGCCACCGCCAGATGTTCCAGCGCTAGTCCTAAATCCACCTGCACCACCACCACCTGCGCCACGACTTGAATTTGCACCAGCACCACCGCCACCAGCGCCAGCAGCAACCACTAAAAAATTAACAGATGGAGCAATTTGACCACTTAAAATTCCACTACTAGTAAACGAATGGATAGTATTTCCACCAGATGATGTCACAGTACCACCTGAGAATCTTTGGCTACCAGAGTATGAAATGATTACGATGCCTGAACCGCCAGCACCACCATTTGCTAATCCAGTTCCATTATATCCACCTCCACCGCCACCACCGCCTAAATTGGCGCTACCAGCAGTACCAGCAGTTGTACTACCAGCTCCACCGCCACCAGATCCACCAGATCCTGCTGTTGTTCCACGAACATCTCCACCGCCACCACCACCGCCTGAATATGTTACAGAACTTCCAGAAATGCTTGATGCTGAACCTGCTCCACCATTACCAGATGCAGAAGTTGTTGATGCTCCACCTACAGCGCCAGCACCACCACCACCTCCAAAACCAGAATAAGCATTAGCTAAACCAATCCAACCAGCACCACCAGCATTACCTTGTCCAGATGTAGCAGATCCACCAGTTCCTGAAGCATTATTATTTCCACTTCCAGGTGAACCTCCACCTCCTGATCCACCAGTTCCACCAGTACCAGCAGTAGGATAAGTATTTCCTGAAGCACCACCACCTCCAACTGAAGTAGTTAGTGTTGAAATTAAAGAATTTCCTCCTTGACTTCCATTTGCAGATCCAGAAGTACCAGCAGATCCTCCTGCTCCTACAGTAACTACATAAATAGAATTAGTATCAAGAAGTCCAGAAGAAGATAAAAATCCTCCAGCGCCACCACCACCACCATAATAACCACCGCCACCACCACCAGCAATTGATAAATAATTAGCTGTTAAAGTATTTAATGGGCTTAATACACCACTAGATGTAAATGTGTGGATAGTGTTACCACCGCTTGATGTGACTGTGCCACCACCAAATTGTTGTGCGCCTGTGTAAGAGATGATGACAATACCAGAACCACCAGAGCCAGATGACCCTAATCCAGTTGATGAAAACCCTGCACCTCCACCTCCACCACCTGTGTTGGCTGTTGCATTTGAAGCATTGTTATCGCCATTTGAACCAGCACCACCACCGCCTGTTCCTCCAGCGCCACCAGAATATGTAGTATTTCTATTTCCGCCACCACCACCGCCAGCATAATTTACTGATGCTCCTGAAATGCTTGAAGCTGAACCAGCGCCACCAGCACCAGCGCCAGTGCCAGTAGCAGTTACACCAACAGCGCCAGCACCACCGCCACCACCGCCAGCTTGATTAACACCAGCAGAATAATAGCCATTACCACCATTGTTACCTTGACCTGATGTACCAGAACCGCCTGTTCCTGGAGCTGTGGAATTTGATCCAGCGCCACCTCCAGAACCACCAGTTTTACCATTGCTTGTTGGAGTGCTATCACCAGGTCCTCCAGCACCACCACCAACTGAAGCGGTTAATGCTCCAAAAATAGAATTAGAACCATTATTTCCCGCATTAAAACCACCATTTCCAGTAATACCAGCACCGCCAGCACCAATTGTTACTGTATAAGAAGTGGTTAAAACTAAAGATGTTGTTCCCGCTTGGTAACCACCAGCTCCGCCACCACCAGCCACAAGAGTTCCGCCTGATGCCCCACCAGCAACAACTAGATAACTAGCTGTAACACCGCCAGCACCAGCAGTCCATCCAAAGGCTGCTAGGGCTGCTGCACCGATTTTAGATAGCCGTGGCATCTAGTAATCCTTATGCGAACTTGGTTTGTGAAGCTAAAATCGTATAAGCATTGCTACCCGTTTTAATGACGACATAGTTATAAGCATCAACAGAGCTTGCATTGCCAGAGGTAGGGGCTGTGCCACCCTGCCATTTAGGAGTAACCGTGCTTCCATCAACTTGTACAAGACTGTTGTAATAAGCAGTAGCACCATTAGTATTGAGTAAAGTAACTGAGGTAGAGGTTCCCGTAGCTACGGTATTGTTAAAAGTAGTGCCAGAATTGCCTCTAAAATTAACTGTAAAGTTCCCTGCTGCATTTGATGTGAGGTATAAAACTACATTAGATAAAATATCAAGGTTAACTGTAGCATTGGCAGAAGTTGCAGTCACATTGGCTGGCTCTTGAATAAGCTCAACAGTAGTATTATTTAATGCCAAATTGCCAACAGCAGTAGTTGTGCCACCGAGAGTGATAGTAGCATTGCCTAAAGTAGCTGTGGAATTAGCTAAAAAACTGTTTGGAAAGGTTGCTGAAACACTAGCAATATTGGCATTGGTCAGTGTTAAGTTACCAACACTTGTGGTTGTGTTTCCTAAACCTACAGCAGCATTACCAAGGGTAGCTGTCGTATTAAAGTTTTGATCTAGCTGCGATAACGGTATGGCACTAGTTGCCGTTCCGAATACATTTGGGACTCCCATTTAGAACCTCACTCTCAATTCATGTTCAAATTCAAATGTGTTATAGACAAATCCTGCCGAATTAGATGTACAAGTGAGTCCTAGGTATTTACCCCACTGTTGCGCATCCGATTTATATAAGTTGTAACCTGTTCCACCTAACCAAGATATTACTGTAGAACTGTTATTTATCCAAGAGATCGTAGCCCCAAAATTGTTGGTCCAGGTTATAAAGTTTTCAAGAACATAGGTTGGGCTAGAGCCATTCTCAGAATCGACTGTGACATTGATTATTCCGCCCTGAGAAAGGGTGGCTTCAATACCAAATTTAAGGGCTTGTTTAGTGCGAATTGGATCAGTTAATGGCAATAGCGCAGTCTGTACACGACTAGTAAGCGCACTAGTTGCATCGGCATAGAGCTTATAAAGAGATGTGCCAGAGACACCGTAAAGCGAAATAACACCACCAGCAGGCACTGAAGTGATATAAGCCATCGTATCCATTTGGCTAGTTAAGAACCATTTTTTCTCAAAGAACACAGCCTGGATATAGCGATAACCACCAGTAAAGACGGCATCGTAATATCTAAAATTGAATGCAGCGCACAAGATATTGTTAATCAATACCTGACCTGCATAGACTGGGCTATTAAAATCAATGTTGGGGAACATTCCATCTAACGAGTCTGAAATCTTAGAAGTGGTAGAACCGACCAAAGCATACACACCATAGTCGTTCATAAACAACACAGACCTAAAATACGGGAATATGGCTTGCGCTCTCTTAGAGCCAACCGATGCGCTCACATTGGTATTGGTAAATAGAGTCTGACCGCTAGTAGCAACCCGAACATCTGAGAACACATTGATGGAGTCATCGCCAAAAATGTATAAGAAATTGTTGGCTGGCAAGATTTGTTGAATGTTGCCATGCAATGTAGAGTCCGTTAAAACAATGGTTCCAGCAGACACTGTAGTAAAGTCACTATACGAGCCAGCAGCAGAATAGGCTACAGTGCGCCCAAAAGCCACCCAAACCCGCCCTGAGAACGATGCAACACCCACATTGGGATATTGGTTCACAACAGGGATTAAAACGGCTCCAGTACCGCCTCCTGCAACCGAGACAGTCATATTGGCTGCATTGGTGTAGTTAGCGCCATAGTTCGTCATAATGACGACTTGGACTTGGTTATTTGTAACAATTGCTTGAGCTGCTGCTCCAGTACCGCCACCACCAGAAATAGTGACCGCTTGCAATCCATTGGTGTATCCGTTACCAGAGTTAGTGACCGCTATGGATACGGTGCCCTGTTTAAAAGTCACAAGCTGACCAATAGCCGATGCACCCGATCCACCGCCACCTGTGACCGTAATGGTTAAATTGGCTGCATTGGTATATCCACTACCTGCATTTTGAATAGAAATTTGCGCTATGGCATTGCCAACAAGGGCTGCTGTAGCATTGGCTTGCACACCACCCACTTCATCTGGACCTGAAATAGTAACGGTTGGAGCAGTGGTATAGCCTGATCCGCCAGTCACAAGAGCAATAGTACCGACTGAACCAATAGTCACTACATTGTTTGCATCCCAAGAATACAAACCATTTTGTTGATCGAGAATTAAAATTCGATCATTGTTGTATTGGCTAATTTCTACACCAGCACCAGAAAAAAATCCTGCACCTTTAATGGTGCCTTTTTCGCCTGTTTGAACTTTAAAATATTGAGCTGAACCATCGGCTCCAAAAGACAAAATGTAGTCAAAAACATCTAAGTTGGCTGAAGCAAGGTAGGTTGTAGCACTAGAAAAGGTGACATTGGCAGAGGTATTGTCTTTGACACGGTTGTAGGTTGGCACTACCTTGAGGTTACTGTAGCCTACTGGCTGTGCATTTTCTACCCAAGAAAATTCATCTTCTCCGATAGCAGTGCGGTTAGCTTTGGTATTAAGCCCTTTAAACTGCTTAATGACCTGGTATGATTTTTTCTGTTCTGCTGCTGCCATGATTAGTACGGTGAGCTATAGACAGTGGGAATCCTACGAGTAAACACAGAGTTCAAGATTGAGCTAACTTGTTTTGTGTACTCCTGCTTGTAAATCTCAGATTCGCCATAGCTTTGCTCATAGTACTTAGCAAGGTAGGCAGCATAAAATTTAACCCCTGAAGTGTAGGGATCGTTAATCACATCGGTAGCTGTTTGAGTGGCTAACTGCAAAGCAACAGGCAACACTACACAATCAACCTCAATTTGATAAATTTGATCGGGCACTGGACCTAAATATATCTGTCCTTGACCGTATATTGTGAAGGCAAGTGGGCGCCCAATATAATTTTGCCAAAACCGTAGGCGAGCATTAAAGTCAGTCCAAGACAAATAATCCATTGGTACACGACTATTTCCCCAATACAAGTTGATATTGAGAATATCTAATACGGTAGTGCCAGTAGAAGGACTAAGAGGGCTAGTGCCAACCAAATTGGTAAGAGCAGCATAAGAAATGTTTTCACAATTGCCAACATAAGTTAATCCAGCAGTACCACTTAGAAATTGGGTGGTAGGTGGATAGTTAGAGTAATTGTTAGTACCGTTAGCTGGATAAGGAGGAGCTGTTCCATCACTTGTTCCAGCTTGAGTTACTTGATAAATAAAGATATTGCTAAATACAAACTGATTAAGTGTGTATGCAGTATTAGCAGCCCAAGGTACTGGATTGGTTGGTGTAGCACCATTTAAAGCTGTTGCAACTTGACATGGGGTTTGAGTGACAATGATCTCTCGCAGGCAGCCAGTATCCCGCACTACCCGTTCACGGGCAGAGTTAATGTAATCGGTTAACTGCTGATCGCTGTAAAAATTTCCGTTTGCATCGTGCAGTAACCTACGAACATCTGTAATGTAGGTGTCAAGTGTTGCCAATTTTTAAATCCCATAGGTCATGCTGCCACCGAGAGGATCTTTCCCCCGCCCCTCTTTTGGGAGGGTAGGGGTACTCTTTCCACCAACGGGGATAACGATTGGTTCTTTTTTGGAGACTCTGTGGACAATTCCCATTTAGACAAGCGCTCTAAGCCCTCATCTAAATCGTTGGAGGTTTTTGCCCAACCTAGCCTAGCCAAGTAAGGTTCTTTGTTTTCATCTCCATAACCAAAAATATGTTTTGCAATTTCAAGCGAAATCTCCACTGTAGATCCCACTTTAAATTCAAAAAATTGACCTGAAAAACCATCTTTTAATGGTTTGTCAGAATGATTGGTTACATAGATTGTTGTCATTAGAAACTTACCACATCTCCATAAACACTAATGTTTACAGTGTTTGCATTACCTGAAGCGGTGTTAACTGCAACAAATAGGGCAGAAGTAATCGATCCAGATACAACAGTATTGGCACCATAAGCACCAGCTACCGCTACATCTTGATAACGACCAGCAGCAGACAATGTGGACAACACAGTATTGGCAGTAACTATATTTGCTGAGTTACCATCATTACTTGTATAGATTGCCACATTTGCCGAGCTAACAGAGCCTCCTAAAGCTGTGAAAGAAATTTTCCTTACAATCACAGCTCCAGAGTTGCTTACTGCACCACCGTTGGTTAACCCACCCGAACATAAAGCTAAAGTCGCAACAGCATTTCCAGTAGATGCCAAAGATACTGCTGTAGCAGTAGCTACCTTGGCATTACTAAAACTGTCGATATATAGCTGCGCTACTGCATCTGGGTTAGCCATTTATTGCTCCTTAACTATTGAAAGTGCCAGAGACATTCTGACCACCGTTCACTGTTGCCAGTGTCAGAGTAGTGTTGGATGTCGCATTTGCAGTTACATTCAAGCCGTCAGAGATAATCACACCGCCAGTGTTTGCAGCTAACAAGATGCTGTAAGTCGCCACATTGGTTGAAGTGTTATATGCTGAAACAGCATTAATAGTGCAGTTCGCATTTGGGAATACCAAATAAGTACCAGCAGGAATCGCATTACCAGTCGTTGTGGCTGTTAATGTCGAAAGCTGCCAATAAGCACCAGGGGTGTTTGAAGCGGTACCTGTAATGAGGATTTTATTTAAACCGAGTGACATAGCTATTTCTCCTTATAGACTGATAGAGTTATAGCCAGATACTCTGGTCATGGACTTAGGCTTGGTGCTTACCAATTCGGCAATCATCAAGACAGCGCCAACATAACCAATCTGCCAGT
>JGI24890J29729_1000218_pt1 | contig 43698 bp, 34 predicted proteins | sample FreactcultureFD7_FD_29729 | JGI IMG/M metagenome (IMG submission 29729)
TTCTGATCTTTATCTCATTCTTCTTGAAGGTCTCCAAGTGGCGGGAGACAAGCGAATGACAATGGCTGGGGCTTCAAAGAAGCGCTTCACGGGCAAGAAGGTTTCACTTGCTATCTCTGGATGGGTTATAGGCGCTGTATTTATCCTGCCTTACCTTTATATGCTTATCACCGCACTCAAGCCAAAAGCTGAGATCACAAAGATTCCTATCGACTATCTTCCTTCTCAATGGACCTGGAAAAACTTCACCGAGGTCTGGCACGTTATTCCACTCGCTGGATATCTCAAATCTTCATTTTTTATCGCCTTTGCAGCGACCGTTCTCGTTCTTGTTTTCGCGGTACCTGCTGCTTATTACGTTGCGCGCAATAAGTTTCGTGGGCGTACCGCATTCTTGATGCTTGTTTTGATCACCCAGATGTTTTCTCCTACCGCCCTTGTCGTGGGTATCTTCCGCGAAATGATCAAATTCCACCTTGTCGATACATATTTCTCACTCATCTTGATCTATGGCGCATTCAATATGGCCTTCTCGATCTGGATTCTCTCTTCATTCTTTGCATCCATTCCTGTCGATATCGAGGAAGCGGCATGGATTGACGGGGCAACTCGCTTTGGAACGTTGCGCCGCGTCATTCTTCCTCTTGCTCTTCCGGGCCTTGTAACAGCATTTATCTTTACATTTATCGCCGCGTGGAATGAATATGTGATTGCCCTGACTTTGATTTCTNCCCCTGCACGCGAACCACTGACGGTTGGTCTGACATCACTCATCGGTCAATACCAAATCCAATGGAACTTCCTCTTTGCAGGATCCTTAATTGCAATTATTCCAGTTGTCATACTCTTTGCTTCAATTGAAAAGTATCTTGTCGGCGGACTTACTGCCGGTTCTGTGAAATGAGTAAACAAGATCGCCTTAACAAGATCTTGGAACTTGTTGTCGAACGCGGTTCTGTCGAGGTCGAAGAGGCTGCCCACATCCTTGATGTCTCCGCTGCAACAATTCGCCGTGACTTTGATGCTCTCTCTGCTCGCCAATTACTCAACCGCACACATGGCGGTGCTTCAGCAACAGGCGGATCCTTTAATCTTCCTTTGACATACAAGGTCGCAAAAGATGATGAAGTAAAAAAGCGCATTGCAGCTGTTGCAGCAACAATGGTAAAACGAAATCAAGTTGTTGGTATTAACGGTGGAACAACGGCTACTGAAGTTGCGCGTGCACTTGCTGCATCATCTGAGTTTGCCCCCGGTGATGACACCGAACGCCCGCCACTCACTATTGTGACAAATGCACTCAATATCGCTACAGAGCTCACTGTCCGCCACCAGATTCGTATTGTTGTCACAGGAGGCGTTGCTCGCGCGCAGTCTTATGAACTTACAGGCCCATATGCCGAAGCAGTTCTTGAGGAAGTCATCATCGATGTTGCTTTTATTGGAGTTGAAGGACTTCATCCAGATACAGGTGCTGCAGCCGCATACGAGGATGAGGCTCGCGTTAACAAGCTCATCGCATCCCGAGCAAAAAAGATTGTTGTTGTAGCAGACTCGTCAAAGTTTTCTAAGAGATCCTTTGCGGCCATCAAGCCTTTTACTGAAATCGATACAATCATCACCGATAGTGGGATTGACCCGCAGACCAAGAAGGCCCTTGAAGAGTTAGGTGTTGAAATTGTCATCGCATAGTGGACACAAATTCACAGCAACAACTCTGGTAAACGATGCAGTAAAGCGCGGTGGCGCAGTGGGTGCCTTCAATGTCATCCTTATTGAGCATGCAGAGGCATATGCAATCGGAGCAAATGAAGCAAAGCTTCCAACAATCTTCCAGATTTCAGAGAATGCCGTTAAGTACCACGGTTCTTTAAAGCCAATTGCACGTGCATGTCAGGCGATTGCTGAAGATTCAGATGTTTCAATTTCGGTTCACCTCGATCATGCAGAAGATGAAAACCTCATTCGCCAAGCACTCGATCTTGGTCTTGATTCAGTGATGTTTGACGGATCAAAGTTGGACTTTGCCACAAATGTTTCCAAGAGCGCTGAGATCGCAAAGCTCTGTAAACAATATGGGGTTTCTATCGAGGTAGAGCTGGGTGAAGTGGGTGGAAAAGATGGAGTTCACGCACCGGGTGTTCGCACAAATCCTGCGGAGGCAAAATCTTTCGTTGAGGCCACAGGGGTCGATCTTCTTGCCGTTGCTGTTGGTTCTTCGCATGCAATGACAACGCGGGACGCAACCCTTGATTTTGCTTTAATTCGTGAAATAGATGCTGCTGTATCTGTTCCTCTCGTTCTTCATGGTTCATCAGGTGTATCTGATGCTGATATCCAAAAGGCTGTCGCAGCCGGCATGCGAAAAATAAATATTGCAACGCATTTGAATCAGGTCTTTACTGATGAAATTCGCCAAGCTCTTAGTGGTGACCCAAAGATGGTTGATCCGCGCAAATACATCAAACCAGCTCGTAAAGCTGTAGCAAGTGAGATTGCACGCCTTCTTCTCCTACTAGGCTGATGCCTATGTATGGATTCCTCGCTGCAATCGTCGGCGCNCTCACTGCTGTTCAATCACGCGTCAACGGCCAACTTTCTAAAGAGATCCATAACGGCATCGCTGCCGCTCTCATCTCATTTGGTGTGGGTTATGTATGCCTGATCGTCATCACAATTTTCTCACTCAAAGATCGCCAAGGTCTTGTTGCAATGTGGTCGGCCATCAAACATGGGCGTTTGAAGTGGTGGGAGATCATCGGTGGAATGGGCGGCGGTTTCTTTGTTGCTGTTCAAGCTACGACTGTTCCACTCATCGGTGTTGCAATCTTTTCTATTTGCACCATCGGCGGACAAACAGCTGCATCCTTACTCGTCGACAAGTGGGGCATTAGCCCACGTGGAAAGCAGCGCATCACAGCCCCTCGTATATTTGCAGCAGTTATGACCCTCTCAGCAGTGACTGTTGCCGTGTTCCCTGATCTTGGTAAATCAACATTCAAGATTGCGCCAGTCTTCTTTGGAGTTCTTGTCGGTGCAATTGTTAGCTTCCAGCAAGCAGTCAATAGTCGCGTTAATGAACATGCAAAGCGTCCACTTGCGACGGCATGGCTTAACTTCTTGATGGGCACTTTTGTTTTAGTCGTTGCGCTGACGGTGGATCTTCTCCGAGGAGGATCAATTGGATCTCTTCCTTCAAACCCATTGCTCTACTTTGGTGGGCCTATCGGGCTAATCTTTATTTCAGTTTCAGCATTCGCCATAAAACACACAGGCGTTCTGACATTTATTATGTTTAGTGTGAGCGGTCAATTAACGGGAGCGATTTTGTTGGATTGGCTTGCACCAACAAGTGGCCATAGTGTGACTGGATTTTTGATTACAGGAACAGCTATGACGCTGCTTTCTATCACAGCGTCTCAACTCATAACTAAAAGAAGTACGGTAAAAGCCTAAGCCTTCTTGTGTCTTGGTTTTTTAGCAGCGACTTTCTTGCCACCCTTTGCCTTTGCACGTGGAGCATCCTTACCGCTGGAAGTTTTCTTGCGAGCACCAGGCTTTGCCCCGCGCTTTACATCGGGATCAAATGCATTTGTGCGAAATGGTTTCTTCTCACCAGTCGTCGATGATGCAGCCTTCTTTGGCGCCGTCGACTTCGCAAAACGCTCTGCGCGATCATTATCGCGAGCTTTCTTCACAGCAGCTTTTGCAGGTGACAACTTACGCGCACCGGGCTTGCCAGATTTAGCACCCTTTGGCACATTGAACTTATCTACTTTTGCAAACTTTGGCTTGTTCACACGATCGCGACGCTTCTGCTCTGTCTCATCAACAATGCGAAGAACTTCGCGCTTTTCTACGATTGGCTTATAAACACGGTCTTCTTTTTTAAAGCCCGGCTTTGAAGCAGCTGGCTTTTCAAACTTCTTCTTCTCAGCAAAAGGCTTTGAGTAATCAGGCTTTGTATAAACCTTCTTCTCAAACTCGCGCTTTGGAGCTTCGCGATCTTGGCGTGAAGTAAATCCACCATCGCGGTCTCGCTTTGGTCGATCAGAGAAATCCTTTTTAGGTGCACGATCTGATGATCCACGCTTTGGAAAATCGCCAGGGCGGTCACTTCGTGAGCGCTGCTGGGTAAAAGAGGAACGATCATTGCTGCGTCCACGAGATCCACCACCACGCTCATTTCGGCGCGGAGAAGGCTCTGTAACGACTACAGGGACACCTGATGGCTCCTGAGCTCCGGTGATCTTTACAAGATCATCGTGCATTGGATGAACAAATGTTTCCTTGAGTTTCACGCCAGCGCGAATAGCAAGGCCAAAGATGCCCTTCTTCTGCTTGTGTGTTCCGATAGAGACAACAGTTCCTGTCGCACCCGCACGCGCTGTACGACCAGCACGGTGCAAATAATCTTTGTGATCTTGTGGTGGGTCTACGTGAACAACCAACGAAACATCGTCAACGTGAATACCGCGCGCTGCAACGTCAGTTGCAATAAGCGCTGTTGAATGTCCAAGCTTAAAACCTTCAAGAACACGTGTGCGTTGTGATTGTGTCTTTCCGCCATGCAATACAGCTGCAGCAACACCTTGCTCGCGTAATTTATCTGCAAGCTTATCTGCGCCATGCTTTGTCTTCACAAACATAATTGTGCGACCTTCACGTGCAGCAATCTGTTGCAAGATTTGATCACGATCGCGTTGTTCAACGATCAAAACATGGTGCTCCATATTTCCTGCAGTCGACTTCTCATTCTCCAAGGAGTGCGTTACAGGATTCTTCAAAAACTTTCGAACAAGTGCATCAACATCGCGATCCAATGTTGCAGAGAACAAAAGACGTTGTCCATCTGGTGGAGTTAAATTCATAATTTGTGTGACGATTGGAAGGAATCCCATATCAGCCATCTGATCGGCTTCATCCAAGATTGTTACTTCGATGTCATCAAGAACCATGTACTTCTTCTTCAAAAGATCTTCCAGGCGTCCTGGGGTTGCAACGATGATGGGGACACCGCGCTTCAAAGCAGCTTGCTGGGTTGTGTAGGACATTCCACCGGCAACGACCTGAGAGTTCAAACCAACGGTGCGAGCCAAGGGCGCGATAACTTCGCTGATCTGTACTGCCAATTCGCGCGTAGGAGCCAATACAAGGCCTAAAGGACGACCAGGAGCGGCTTTCTTACCCGCCAAACGAGTCATCATGGCTAGACCGAATGCAAGGGTCTTTCCAGAACCTGTCTGACCGCGGCCAAGGACATCGCGTCCGGCAATCGCCTCAGGCAAGGTTGCCTTCTGAATAGGAAATGGGGCTGTCTTGCCCTCTTCAGCCAGTGCGGCAATAAGAGCAGGGNGAACACCTAAAGATTTAAACGTCATGAAACCAGTACCAATCGAGAGTTGCTTTATAGAACAAGCGTGTCCCGACTCGATTCATCTATTTAGAATTCGATAACTGATTTTCTAGAAATCAGAAAAGACTCGCAAGTAATGCAATACCTAATTGTAACTTATGAAATGGACGCTCAATGACCAGAATTTACTTGGTTGTAAGCGTGATATTTACAGGAGAGTTTGTGCCCCCGCTCACCACAACCTGAGGAACATCCGTCTTATCAGCATATGCGACGCCTAATTTATTAACGGGGAATACCTTGATTTGATATGTCTGGCCAGGCTTCAAATTAAATCCGTACCCGCCATCTGAAGCTGTGCATGTTGCATAAGTTTCCGTTGAATCAGAAATATTCTCTGCTGTAACAAGCGCTCCCACGACATACGCTGTGGGTGTAGCACCTGAGATTGTGCCAAAAATATTTCCCCGGGCGAGTGGCAAAGTTAAGAGTCCTGCGACCGGTCCTGATCCTGTTGGACAGAGCGCTGGATCTAAAGTGACACTCCCAGATCCATCCACTGTAAAGTCACACGTGGTTGTAGTTCCTGTTTTTCCTGGACCAGGGACAGTCGTTGCACGATAACTTGAGTTGCGTTCCAGGGCGTAGCCGACTATCGCTGATTCGCCCAAGGTAGTTCCTGAAACCCACCTTATTGTGCTGCCATAGGGGTTTACTTTTTCAAGCCAGATACTTCCCCATTTGTTCGGCATACTCGAGCTCGCTGATAGAACAGAAATTCTTAAATCAGGTGCGCCTAGCGTGTACGTATCTGCTGTTATTTCTGTAAAGCTTAGGCCCGCACCATTGTTATCATAAATTTTTGCAGTTGAATCGTTTTGGTCTTGCCACGAAGGATTTAACTGGAGTTGATATTTTGTGTCTATGGCAACAGTTGAGGTATCGAAGTAAGCAACGCCTACGCCGGCAGTATTGAGCTGAGCCCACGTATCCCAGCTCCAATTACCGCCGCCAATAGAATTAAGAAGCTGCATCCAGCCGCCGCCGGTAGGAATTGCTCCTGTAGATTTCTTCACCGTCACGCGAATATTTGGAACTTGAGTTTGAATATTCCCTAAATTAGTGAGTGGGAAATCTGAACCCACAACATAATCCGATAGTTGATTACAAATTGATGCAGAGTCGCCCGATTTACATCTCCAACTCACTACTTCACTCGCGCTTCCTCCATCAGGATTGACATCAACTTGAATTGGCAAATGCGACCCACTTGGATAACCTGCCCAGCCCCATTCAGGATGCGGAAGATTATTTTGCGCAATCGCATCATTATCGATAAATAGCGAGATAGTTCCATCATTNCCGGTTCGAGCCGAAGTCCACCAATTTCCAATTCCAATACTGACCCAGGCATTAGTGATTGTTGTCGCACCATTTTTAAGGGTGAAAGTTAAGTTTGGAGCGCGAAGTTGGAACTTCACAGATCCATCTGGTTGAACACAAGAGCCAGAATTCGGATCCAACACTCCATTGGTGACTCTCACGTCACAGCGAGGAGAATCAACTTTGCCCGATCCACCCCATGGTGCTTGTGCCCCAGCGTTAAATGGACCGTTGGCAAGTGATAGTCCAAATGATCCGTCGGATTTAGACCAGGTGTAACTCCAGCAATCATTTCCGCAGGCACTCTTATCGCCTGTGCCCCACGCAGAAACAAAGCTATTTCGAACCGGGTTACCACTTGCGTCCACTACAGATCCAGCAAAATTTGGATTTGCAACTGGTAAGTCTAAATACGTATTGCCATTTAGGTTTTCAGTTTGAACAGGATCCCCTGTGCGGCTATTGGTTATTGTTACAACGCCATCGCTATTCACAAGAGCGGTGAACTGCTGTTGTACATAAATCGATGCATTGGAGCCACCGGGTGGGTTCACGGTTAAGCGATATTCGCGAGACGTGCACGCACAACCGCCTTTGAGGTAGAGACCAAGTGTCCCGTCATTTCCAACACCAGTTCCACTTCCCCATTCGTTAGCCGTTACATCCCAAACATTTATCCATGATCCAGGAAGTACTGCTCCAGGAGTGCTACCTGTGGAAGGTGCGCGAATAATTGCGTTCACATTTGGCAGTTGAAGCGCGAGTGGGGCACTAAAGATATTACCCGATGTCCCGCTAACAATCTGTTCGACCGTGTACGTCTTTTCGGTATTTACATAGCCACTTGCAACAGCCATACCTTTATACGGATACGCGGTTGCGCGCAATGGTTGGCTCAAATCTTCTACGTACATTGAAGCAATACCATTTGCGTCCGTTGAGCCGTTCGCCAACCATTCAATATTTGGATGATCCAGGTTTACCCAAATATTTGGAACTGGAACTCCATTAGCCGTTACAGTGATTTTGACATTGGCTCCCTTAAAAGCCAAANCCCCTGACGTCAAGGCAGCCGTTATATTTGCGTCACCTTTATACATACGAGGTGCGCCTTTGTTGCCTTGCCAGTCATAAACGTACATTGTGGAATCAGCACGCAATGTCATATTGCTAGGCAGTGATAGCCCAAAATTGCCCGTTGAATTTGCCTGAGCGCAGAAACTAGTCCAAGTGTTATTAGGTAAATCAAAGCCATTGATACATATTCCCGCATAAGGCACCGGGGTGCCTAGCGCGTCATTAACGACACCTTTATATGTTGTCGGTTTTAGTTGAAGTTTTATTGTTGTGGCCGACATCGAATTCGGAACGGATGTGNCCGCGCCTGTTGCATCGACAACAATTGGGCCAACCGGGTCTGAAATTCCGTAATCCACCGAACCGGCTGGGGCATTGGCGCTTACTTGATAAGTTCCTTTGGGAATATTCATTGCCCAATGTCCATTGAGATCCGTTGAATTTGTCGATCCGTATGATGATCCATCGTCCAAGTTTCGAGCTGTTATGAAGGAATTGGCAACTGCTGTGTTGCTATCACTTGTAACAACAGTTCCAAGAAGGTTTGGTGCGCCCAGTGACAAGGAGTAGTAACTTCCCTTATTTTCTACCCCAGTGCCGGGATTTATTGTGGCGGTGATATTTCCATTCGCATCTTTTGTTGCAACGACCGTGTAATTATTTGGTGTTGCATTTGGAAGTGAGCCATCCCAAGGAGTTCCTAAATAAAGATTGTAGCTTCCCTCTTTTGTGATGGTAAATCCACCTTCTTTTGTATCGTAAACCTGAGCCCAATCATAGAGATTAGAATATTGTGAATTATCCGTAGGGCTTAATCCCATGTAATAACCCGAAAGATCCAAGTTCGAATCCGGGGCATGCACCCTGACGCGCAAATTAGTTGTTGTGTAATGAAGGCTTGGGAAATCAATTTTGAATGTTGCCTTGTTTGCATCTGTTATTTCAAAACTAGGACTAAATGTCCGACCGATATCAGATGTTGAATAAGGCTTGAATTGTAGGCGATAGATGCCTACATCACTTGCTCGAATAGAGAAATAACCATCTGCGTCGGCCCATGAATATTTTCCGGTGCCTTCCCATGTTAATGTCGAGGAGTTATATCGCTGTAAATCANCTCCCGCCCAACCTGTGGTTAGTCCCGTACCTGCCGCGATCGTAATTCGACCCGTGACGTTTGATGTATCTGGGGAGATAATAAATTTATTTCCGTCTTTAGGAACATTTATTCCTCCAAGTGAGATGGTTGGAACCCCNCCCGCGTCAACAACTAAATCGAAAGTTGTGGGCACAAGCGATGGGTCTCCCCATGTGTTTATTTGCAATTGATAAATCCCTGTTGGCGCGTCCAAGTAGGTCACACCAGGAGTTTGAGGATCAACGCAATTTGAAGTATTAAATCCNCCCTTCGGATTCCAAATATTGATGCATGCGTTCTCTAAAAGTGAATTATCCTTTGGATTCACTAGCTTTAATGGCAAGTTACCTAATTTTAAATTGACGTTAAAATTCGAAATGGTGTCTTGCCAACCAGATCCATTGGTAAGGGAAAGCTTCCCAAGGTTATTTACATAGATAAATTGGCTCCGACTTCGTGCCACTCCATCAATTCCATTGGCGCTTACTTCTAGTTGATAGGTTCCACTATTCATTAGGCTGAATGCAAAATTGGATGAGTCCCATAACCACCGAGAACTCTGGTAATTCAGCCCGCCTTTTGCATCCACTTGGAATAAATTTACGTTTACGTTTTGATTAGATCCAAGCTTGAGATCTGATCCATCAATATTCTTTATCGAACCAAAAAGGTTTGGCACTGCTGGGGTAAGGTGATAAATACTATTGAGATCTGGGGAAGCATCAGCAATCGATACTGCCCCATTCGTAACAGTTGTGACATATTTTTTCGATATAAAGTCACTGTTTTTACCGTAGTTGATTGTGTACGTCGTTATATCCCATGTGCCATCGGGGATGAAAGCCGATCCAAAGGCTTTGTGTCTAGATCCAAAATAAGCCCACGTCGGTTGAAATACAGTTGAGTCGTTGGAACCAGTATGTGGGGAAACCAAAATATATCCATCAGGATTTTGTTTTGGGGGTGTCCCGAAGTCAACCACATCGAATTTCAAATTTTTCATCTTCATTGGAATTTGAACGACGCCATCACCTATTGTCGTGGTTGATCCGTTTGTTGTTGTGACCGAAAAACTCGACCCTGTTCGCGTAACGTAAATATCGCCAGAACCATATTGCGAATTTGGCAAAGAGTATGGTTCCAAAACTGACAAACCTTCAGGCAGGTATGAGCCTATAGTTGTAGGGTCAATATATTGGGAACTAGCTTGATAATTCCAATACTTATTTTTTGTATCGTATGTTGCAATAGATACCCAGCCAAAATTACTAGAATCCAGTGGATTATTTGCCGAATCAAGAAGCTGAAATTTGAAATTGTAAGCGTGCATCACAAGGTCATACNCTCCATCGGTTGAGCTGGGTGCTTGATTGGATTCATCCAAAATCGAAGCTGCACCGCCCGCGACTGAGATTGTGTACGTTCTGCCCGCTAAATTTGAACTACTCTGTGGGTGCGTTTCAAGAGTAAATGTTCCGTCCGGAAGGTTTAGCGCTCCTTTCATCGAGGAGTCCCCGTTCCAGCTTATGTTCACATTTCCCGCCTTGTTGCCTCCCCAGAGGGAGTAAGAAGTGTTGACAAGGTCTCCGCTGGAAGGGTCTTTAAAAGAAAATCTAATGTTTGGGGCGGTAGGGGTTAATCTCGAATCAACCACCAGTGTGGATGTAAAGGATCCGTCTGCGGTGAGGGAGAAATTGCCAACTGAATCGGTGTAAAACGTTTGTCCTACGACGTCACCTAGAGTTAATGAATTACTAAAGTGAACCTGAACTTGATATTTCGCAGCCGTCTTGTCTTTTATATAGGCATACCACTGTGGATGATTACCCGCTTTTACACTTGCATAGGTATATGTGCTTCTTATGGAATCGTTTTTTAGGAGCTGAGTTATCGTCACATTTGCTGTAACACCAGTCGGCAATTCAAAAGGTGCGCCGGTGTTTGTTAAAAGTGCCCCACTTAAATTTGCTTGCAAAAAAGATGTAACATAATTTATTCCCGATTTACCAACTTCTTGGTTGTTGTCGTCAAATAACTTTACGTTTGTCGTACCTGAGTCAGTCAGCGCTTTAATCGAATAACTTTGCCACTGTTGATCCGGGGTCTCTGCGGCATCTGGACCCACATTTAAAGAAGACCAGCGGCTTACAGATGCTGGGTCGATAGCCAACCCGAGAACACCTGGTCTAGCTAATCTAAATGTATTTTTATCCGTGGAGACGTATGGGTGACCTGTTGGTGCGCTTCCATCACTCTTTACTACATCAATTTTTATGGTTGGGGCTTGTAAAGATATATCGAACGATTCTGTAGAAAAATCAAGGTCGGATTCATTGTAAGTAGCATCTGCTAAATCTGTTGTTGGCGGTTCAACAATTATATTCACGTTACTAATATTTGAAGAGATTGTTACTTTTGCTACACCTGATGCGTTTGTAATTACAGGATCTAAAGCAAAATCATTATGGTCATACGCCTTTGTGTATCCCCAAGCCATCACGTAGGCACCTGGAAGTGGCGCNCCGTTTGCATCTTTAACAGTTACGGTCTTTGTAAAAGTAGTTGTTGCGCTTTGTGCTAATTGACCTGAAATATTTTGTACGAGGGTTAACATCATCAAAACCGAAGTCCAGATTGAAAGTCGACGTCTCATTCCCGAGGNGATATTAAATCTTTTGCTCATTTAGTCACCGTAACGGTAAGGATTCTTATAATTTTGCCAATAACAAACGTTAAAGAATAGGTGCCACTTTTCGTAAATTTAATTAAAGGCGCGCTAAGCGGGGCCTTAGATTTGGTTGTAAGAGACTTAAGTGGTTGATTTGCTACACCGCTGCCTGTGACGAAAATTTGAACGCGGGCGCCCTTGGTAACTATTCCAAGGGAGACTTTCACAACCGTATTCTGCTTTATTTTCAAGGAGTTCTGTGGCTTTTGAACGGTCAAATTGATGGTGGAAGCGGCCTTGGCTACCACTGCAATTCCGGGCACTGCAAATGCCGATGAGGAGGGGGNGGGCTTGTTCGGCGTCGGCACAGCATTTGGGGTTGTTGTTGGTGATGAAGTTGGTGAGGGTTTCGCTGACGCACTTGCTTTAGGTGTTGGCGGCGCTTTTACTACGGTGACAGTAAACCTTGAGCTCGTTCCTATGGGTGTCAGTCCGATAATTGAAAGCTTTCCTTCTTTCACAGTACCGACATACTGCTGCCGTTGATCTACCGCAGCTGTTACATAAACCAATATTTTATAAGAGCCTTCCACCACATCGAGATCAACATTGCCGTCGGCATCAGAACAAGAACCTCCCTGAAGTTCATCACTCTTAGGGCCAACTAAATACATCTCAACGCAGGCTTTTTCTCCAACCGGTGCAACATTATCTACAGGATCGACAATCTTGAAAAATACTTTTACTTTGATTACCGATGGAGTGGGTGCTGGTGCGGGAGGAGCGCCACCGCCAGAAACTATTGCGTTAATTGTGAAATCACGCCTTACAGAAAGAGCTGATCTATATTTTGTATCTCCGGCTTGAGAAGCAGTAACACCGCACGTTCCAGCGCTTGTAAACGTAACAATGGATGATGACACGGTGCAATTTCCTATAGCGGCAAATGCCAGGCCAAGTCCGGACGTTGAAGTACCAATCAAAGCGAGTGTGCCGGGAAATGTCTGAGTACTAATGTCGGGAAAAGTAATAATTTGTGATTTTTTAATAATGGAGAAATTCTTTGAAGCAGATCCAGAGTCATAGGTTGTATCGCCTACGGTTTTAGCCTTCACGGTGCAAACACCTTCAAGTACCGCCGTAACTCTTGTGCCAGAAATTGTGCAAGCTCCCGTTGGGGAACCTTGAACGGTAAATGTTGGAGATTCGCCAGAGGGAGTGGTCGCACTTACTGTAACGACGCTATCTATTTGCACATCCCCTGTTGTCGAGAATGAAATTGTTGGATCATTTTTAACAAGAGCAGCCGCATCCACAGTTGTGGAATTTGAAGTAACTGAACGGGAACTATCGCCCGCACCATTTGTGGCAATAATTTTGGCGGTATAACTTCCCGCTTTAATATTGGGGATTTCAACAGATGTCGCCGTGCCTGTTGTTGTTGTCGCAGACTTGTAGTCGGCGCCGGTGGAATCTATGAGATAAGCCGTATAACTAGTAATCGCGCTGCCCCCATCCCTGGTTGGCGCAGCCCACGATACTCTTATTGTCGTTGCGGCAGACGTGGCAATTTCCGTTTGCGGACTTATAGGTGCATCAGGAACTCCAGGTGTTGTTGCGGTTGTAAAATTTGCCAAGGCAGATTCNCCCGTTGCGTTAACTGCTGAAATACTAAAGTCGTACGCGGTGGCATTCTGCAGAGAGTTAATTTCAAGAGATGAAGCAGTTGCATCTGCCGTAAGTGCAATTCCTGTGGCGCTAATTTTATAGCGCAGGATTGCGGTTCCACCAGAATTAGTTGGTGCCGTCCAATTCAATGTGACTTTTCGAACTCCCGCTGTAGCTGAGGTCGCACCAGGCGCTCCAGGAATTGAATGGGTAACAAATGAAACCGATGGCGCAGAATTTTCCGCTGCATCTTTTTTCGCCGTTACTACGACGTTATAACTAACCCCGCCGGATAAGCCTTCAACTATTGCATCAATCGTTGATCCCGAACAAGGCGAGCAAGGGATGGTTGTAGTTCCCGTTGGTTCACCAGTTGCTGTCGCTGTTACAACATAAGCATTTGGTGCTGGATGAGATCCATCAACGACCGATGGTGTCCATCCAACAGAAATTTTTGCTTGATCAAGTGCGGCATTGGTAACAGATTCACTTTTAACTTTCACGCCAGTTGCCACATTTGGGGAAGGGTCTACTGCATTTGCTACGACAGAAGTCGAAAGGAAAGTAATGCTCGCTAGAAATAGCGTGACGCATCTCCGTAGCATGGGATAAATCTAAGGGACTAGGGTTACAACTTCTACTTCTTTGCCGAAGTCCTTGAACGTCGCAGTTGGGCATATTCATCCGCTAACCAGTCATTTACGCGTGGAAGTGGATGTCCCACCGCCCGTTCAAGCAATAAATCCGCAAATTCTGGATTACGCGCAAGTACAGGCCCATGCAAATATGTGCCAAATACATTTCCAACGACAGCCCCATCAACATCACCGCCGCCATTTCCCATGCCTGTAATTACACCTCCCAACGGTGTAATTCCATCAGCGAGATTCGTTTTTCCACCATGGTTTTCAAAACCCGTTAAATCAGCGCCAACAACATCACTTGAAATCTTTATATCCCCGACAAAACGTGATGTTCCAGGAACAGTCTCCATATCAATGACGCCAAGACCCACGTGTTTCACACCACCGGCGTAATAGGAATTACCCAAGATTTGAAAACCCGCGCATACTGCAAGAACAACGCGATCGCTAAAATCAAAACCTCGTAGCGCTTCACATGACAAAACCTGTGCAGCATCCTCTGCGCCACCGAGAAGATAAATATCGCCATCTGTAGGCATTGCATCGCGATAAGAAACATCCACAACTGTTGATGTAATTCCATTTAAACCAGCGCGATAGGCCAAGACATCAGCATTTCCACGATCGCCATATGTACCGAGCAACTCATTATGAATACGAACGATTTTCATTAGCCCACCAACCCGTGGAAGGCGGTATATGCAGCAAGAACCTCTACAGACCCAGTGAAGTGTGAAACCGCAGAATTAAATTCCGCAACACATTCATTCTCAACACCTTGAACATGAAGACGATAGGAAAGATCCATACCGCGCTCACCTGTCACAAAAACACTCTTTCCTCGAAGGGAAGAAAAATCCACATCCCACAACCATGATGTGTCGATGCCATCTACTTCGCGCGCATTAAGAATCAAAATCACTTTATCTCCAGTGACGCCGCGCAAAGCCTCTCGCCAAGAAGCCGGATTCTTTGTCAAACGAATTGAACAATCCGCCCCGCCAATGTTCTTGGAAACTTTTCGCTCCAACATCGCTGGATCCACTTCATGCCACGGAACACCAAAGTGTTCTGCTACTACATTTGCAAGGATTTCATTTCGAAGCGCTGCGCTACTTACTCCAGCATCAAACTTCTTATCTGAATAGTGATTGCTGAGCCCGCACTTGCAGGAATACAACCCGCCATCCCAATCCAAATATTCACCGCATGATGGGCAGACAGCACCATCAGGATGTTTTCCTGCAGCACCACCAAATGAAACGCGGATTGCTTGTTTTGCACCAGTAACAACATAATTTAAGAATGGGTCATCGACATCAATAACGATTGCGGCGCTTGTTTTTGAGGCAATTTCGCGCCAGCGATCGGCCACGCGTTTTACTTCATGCATACGGTGCAATTGATCGCGGGTTAAATTCAACAACAATATTGCTTGAGGATTCGTAGCTGCCGCGACCACAGGTAAATGAAGTTCATCGACCTCTAAAACTGCATATTCGCTCTTATTCATGAGCGCACTTGCCACGCCTCGCGACAGGTTTGATCCTGTCTTTGATGTTGTGACTGTGCCGGCTGTGGCCATAAACCCAGCGAGCGCACGTGTTGTTGATGTCTTTCCATTTGTCGCTGAAACCAAAATAACTTTACGATCTTTAGCTAATAACGAAATCGCATCAGGACAGAGGATCAACAAAACTCGTCCGGCAATTGTTTCACCCGACTTCTTCAGCAATACCTTTGATAAAAAGGCAGAGAGGCGTGCAACCGCCATCGCAAATTGAAGTCTCATCGTCGGCTATTCAGGAAATNCCGTATGGACTGTGACGTTGGGGAATTCTTTGTTGTACTTTGCCTTACCGCCAAGGCCTGGGATCTCAAGAAGAACTGCGACCGAATCAATCACGCCACCACATCGCTCAATCAACTTTGATGCTGCCTTCAACGTTCCACCTGTTGCTAGAACATCATCCAATAACAAAACCCGCTCACCATGCAGAACTGCATCCTGGTGGATCTCCAAGGTATCAACGCCATACTCAAGTCCATAGGACTCACTATGTGTCAGATAAGGAAGCTTTCCTGATTTACGGATAGGAACAAAGCCTTTTCCAGCGTATCCAGCAACAGCAGCCGCCAAGATAAATCCACGCGCTTCAATTCCTGCAACTAATTCAAATCCCTCGGAGTAGGAAGCAATCTCCTCGACAACGGAAGCAAATGCCTCAGCATCTTTCAACATTGGAGTCACATCTTTGAAAACAATCCCCGGGCTTGGAAAATCAGGCACAACGCGGATTAAATCCAGCGCACCAGCCAGAGAAGGTTTCATGCCAGAAGTGTAATAAGAATTAGATAAATGGAGCCTCAGGCCGGGATTGAACCGGCGACCTATCCATTACGAGTGGATTGCTCTACCACTGAGCCACTGAGGCCAGATGAACTAGCCGGCAAAACTTAGGAAATCGTTACGACGCCTGCGTGGTTCTGAAGAACGACCTCAACGATGCCAAGCTCGCCATCATTTGTCGATGGATCAACGAAATCAACATCGATATCACCAAGGNGAGTATCAATATCTCCGCCAAGCCACTCTTCAACAGTTGTCTTTGATCCAGCAATAACAATCTTTTCAATACGTGACTTTGCAGATCCATCTGATGATGGGTGATCTGTCGTCAACCATTGAACAAAGAATGGAAGTTGTTCGTTGTGAAGAAGATCCTTCAGGCCCAATTGCTTCCACTTTAAATCTGTTCCATCTGGACGGCGGCGATGACCTTCAACAGCCTCGCGACCGATACGTGATTCAAGCTTTGAAATATCTTTTGTTGAAAGAACCCATGACAACCATCCGCCGCCTTCAGCAGCTTTCTGCGAAACAGCTTTTCCAAATGGTGTCTGTTCTGCGGCTGGGNGATCAAGTGCGCACACAACCTCGATGTATTGACCGCCAACAAGTGGCGCCGTGAAGTTGCGCGTTCCAAAACGAGGGTGGATTCCACCATCAACAAATGATGTTCCGATTTGTGAACCGATTCGCTGCACGACATCTGAAATCTGGTCGTGGGTGGTGGCATAAGAGACATGGTCTAAACGCATGGGGAAATTCTGCACCATAGAAAGGGGTGCCTTGACCACTTTTAAATCCGCAGCAGGCTTGTAGTTCCTGCCTAGCCCGCGACTTAAGCGGGAAACTTGCTCTAAACCCCGACCCTCAAACTGACCATAAGTGCTTCCATAGTCAACAGCGGCGCCGCATTTCGCGCCAGGCGACCACGAGCATCCATGATTGCATCAATCTTTCGGAGCACCGCCACTGAATCCCCAGCCCCACTCACAAGCTGGTCGCGATACTTCACTGCAAGGTCTAACAAGATCGTATCCAAGGTGTCATGAACCATTCGAGTTTGGCGAGACTTCTGTCCCTTCTCCAACTCCTTGATTGCCTTACTTCCACCCGCTGTTAACTTCGAACCTTGTTGTCCCCACGCCTCTTTTGCCTTGCGCACTTCTTCATCATTGAGCTCTTCTGCAACAGCTTCAGCGCCACTCTTCGCTAATTCCACAATCTTTGCTGCTGCCGCAAATGCACCAGCAACATCCTTGATCTCAAATGGCAGCCGTAGGATTTCCGCAGATGTTGTAACAGTCAACGCTGCAGGAGCCACAAAAGAAAGAACACGAACACGACTTCGAATTGTCACAATCACATCGGCGTCCGATGGAGCACATAAAATCCAGACAGTTCGCAGCCCCGGCTCTTCAATCGCCTTCAGCAGTGCATTCGCCGCAGAATCCGTTAGCCGCTCAGCGCTCTCCAAAATCACCACACGGTAATTAGAGGTTGATGGACTCCACGATGCACGTTGCACTAATTCACGAACATCATCAATCTTGATTGACAGTCCATCTGTCTTTACCAATTCCAAATCACCGTGCGATCCAGCAAGAGTCGTCACACAATCTGAGCAAGTGCCACATCCACCACTTCGACATAACAACGAGGCCGCAAACAAAAGCGCAGCTCGCTCACGTCCAAAGCCGGTAAATAGCCAGGCATGTGTCATTTCCTGTGACTCAGATGAATCAATCCCCGCAGCCTTCGCAGCAGCCACCAAAACAGGCACAGCCTGCTTCTGGTCCTCTATCTCCTCGAATACGCCCACTATTTAGCCTTTTTAGCGGCCTGGTTAACCTTTAGGAGCGGAAGAGCACTCACGCGCTCACGAATAGCGGCATGAATCGCATCCACGCTTTGGCGGCCATCAATGACCAAATAACGATCGGGATCAATATTTGCCAGATTCAAAAATTCTTGACGCACTCGTTCATGAAATGCCAAAGGCTCTTCCTCGAGACGATCTTTTGATGTCAATCGCCCGATTCCTACCTCAGCAGGAAGATCCAAAATAATCGTCAACGTCGGAGNCAATTGTTCTGTCGCCCAACGACTAATGCGCGCAACCTCTGATGGTTGCAAAACACGACCAGCTCCTTGATATGCAATCGATGAATCCAAATAACGATCGGTAATCACAACTGAGCCAGCATCTAACGCAGGACGAATTAATGAATAGACATGGTGCGCACGATCCGCCGCATACATCAGCGCCTCAGCGCGCGGTGAAATATGTCCTGTCTCATTTGCCAACAAAATCTTGCGAAGCTCCACACCCAACTCAGTGCCACCAGGCTCGCGAGTCAATACAACAGTCTCGCCTATAGATTCCAAATACGACTTGAGCATCGCACTCTGCGTCGACTTTCCAGAACCTTCTCCACCTTCAAATGAAATAAAGGTTCCGCTATGTGAAACACCCGTAATCGCTCCAAGTTCACCGCGAAAAGCCATCGCGATATCTGACCACAAGGAAACATTCGGACGATCCTTCATCTTCTTGTAAGAAACAATTCCCACAACAAGGCCAATCAAGCCCGCACCAAACATCGTAAATGCAGCGCCGTTATAGGAGACTGAAAAATTAGAGACATGGAATGTATGTCTTCCAATCGCAGCCGCCACCGCAGGTGCCAATGCAAGAACGCCCACCAGCGAAATACGGATCAACGATTGCACGAATGCGAATGTGCGCCCACGAACCTCATCATCAACTTCAAGACCCAACATCGTGAACCCTGTGACCCACGAAAGGCCAGCGAAAGCCCCCAGCAAAACAACGATAAACAAGGCCAAAACAAGGTTTGTGACCAAAGCCAGCAATAACAAGAAGACAGAGGAAACCGTCAGCGCAAAACCAAAAATACGGCGGCGCGAGAATTGCCCAAAGATCTTTGGCCCAAGTGAAATACCTAGAGCAAGACCCAAGAAGACAGAGCCAAACAAAACACCATAAGCAGCATCACCAGCGTTCAAATCCGCCACAAATGTACGAGCCAACCCAATAACAGCACCGGCCGCGAAGAACGCGCCCAGCATTCCAAAGATCAAACCGCTAATAACTTTATTGCTACGAACAAAACGAAATCCCTCAAACAAACTTCGTCCAATATTGTCACTCTTCGTCTTGGAATCCGCAGCACCCTTAGGCAACATCTTTAATTGATAAACAACAAACGCCGTATACAAAAATGACACCGCGTCTACATACAAAGCTAAGTCAGCAGGAGTAGCAAACTTCGTGTGCTTTAGCCCCGCACCTGCCACAGCAATCAACGCAAAGACAATCGATGCCACAGGCGCTGTTCCATATGACGCCAATAACGTCACCTGATTTGCAGACTCCAACTTATTCTTCGGCACCAAATTCGGCACCGACGCTTCCTTCGCGGGCGACCAGAACAACGTCACCGCTTCCACTAAAACAGTGGCGGTATATAACCAAAGATAATTTCCAACAATCGGAATAGACAGATACAAACCAAATCGCAAAATATCGCAGACAATCATCAGACGCCTACGATCAAATCGATCGGCAATCACACCAGCAATAGGTCCCAAGAAAACCGCCGGCAGCAAGCGCACGATAAAGACNCCCGCGATAGCAAAGTTCGCCTTCTTATAATCCGAACCCGCTAGCTCCTGAGCCAATGCCGTGGTCGCCAACAATCCAAGCCAATCCCCAAATGAAGAGAAGGCCATTGAATTCCACAGCTTCCTAAAAGCCGGGATCGACAACACACTCCGAGAATCCGCCTGCGCCGGGGCGCCGGGATATGGCATCTGCTGAGACATAAGGGGGAGTCTATCGGTCAGCGTTTATCACTAGAATTCTCGCGTGACTATTAAAGTCTTAAGCGTTATTTCTCGCATGAATGTCGGGGGTCCGGCAGTCTTGCTTTCACCGCTTTTCGACGCACTTGTAGCTCCTGAGTTTGAACACATTTTGGTCACTGGAAAATGTCCATCAGAAGAAATTGACTATCTTGATTCACATCCACTTAATAATTCGGTCATATATCTTGATGGCGTTTCTAGAGCAATCGGCCCAGTTGGGGATTTAATCGGTTTTTTCAAACTCTGCAAAATCATCCGTCGATTCAAACCAGATTTGGTACACACTCATACTTCCAAAGCTGGTTTTCTCGGAAGATTAGCTGCTTTTCTCGTACTTCCACAAGCAGTTCGAATTCATACTTTTCATGGACACGTGTTATCTGGGTATTTCTCCCCTACGGTAACAAAAGTATTTCGAACTCTTGAGCATCTGCTTGGTTTAATAACGGATATTCCTATTGCAGTAACAGAGCCCGTTAAACGTGATTTGATAAATTTTGGAATTTGCAGTCAAAAAAGTTGGCAGGTCATCCATCCTGGAATTGATACAGGNAAATCAATTCTCCAGAAAACAGAGCATTCGAAGTTCACAATCGGTTGGATTGGAAGATTTGCGCCAATCAAGAATCCACTTCTTGCAATCAATGCTTTCAACATACTTCAAAAAGAAAGTCCTGATAAGTTTGCATTCAAAATGGCCGGTGAGGGTGAGCTCTTTGAGGAATCAAAAGCATTGGCTTCTAGTGCAGGACTGGAGATTGAATTCTATGGTTGGCTGGAAGAGACTCAAAAATTCTATTCTGCAATTGATCTTCTATACCTCACAAGCATTAATGAAGGTCTTGGTATGGTGATTCTTGAGGCAGCAGAAAATGATGTTCCCNCTCTCGCTAACGACGTCGGCGGAATTAGTGATTTCATCCAGAACAATGTCACTGGTTTTTTTGCAGCTCCAACAAGTGAAGCATTTTCGGCAAAAACGCTCGAATTGGTCAATTCACCTTCACTTTTAAAAACCGTTGCGTTAACGGCTAAAAATCTGGTTCACACAGAATTTAATTCTGATACCTTTGTAAAGAAGCATTTACAGCTTTATAAGGAAGTTGGGTTACAGGCCCAATAACTTTGCCTGTCGATCAAAGTCTGGCGCCTGAGCACGGACCTCATCAAAGGTTCCTTGTGCCTTTATTCGACCTGCCTCAAGATAAATGACTTTGTCTGCTGCACGTACCGAGGCCAGTCTGTGGGCAACGACAATTAGTGTGGTTTCACCACGTAGCGAATGAAGAGCTTCTGTAATTGCAAGTTCTGTTTCGCTATCAAGTGCACTCGTAGCCTCATCCAATACCAAAATCGCCGGGGAAGTGAGAAGTGCTCTCGCAATGCCAAGCCTCTGCCTTTGACCTCCCGACAACTTATTGCCGCGTTCACCGACCTCGAATTTCGTGCCTTCGGGCAAAGTTGAAATAAAAACTTCGAGCTGCGCTTTTTGAAGCGCAACCGCAATCGCATTGTCATCAACCTCACTATCTNGAAAACCTAGAGTTAGATTTCCTCTGATGGTTGTATCCGCGACTTGAATATCTTGCGGGACGTAGCCCACCGATCCAGGCCAATCTCGATAGCTTTGTAAGGGCTCTTTGCCACCAATAAGTATCGATCCGTAGTCCGGCGGGATTATTCCTAGGAGCAGGTCTATAAGGGTGGATTTACCCGCACCCGAGCTTCCTACAATTGCAATTACCTCTCCTGGCGATACTTTAAAATTAATTTTATCCACAGCCGGGATTTCAGCGTTTGGATAAGTGAAACTCACGTTCTCTAACTGAACAGTTGCGCCAAAACCTTCGTGTACCGTGGAAAACTTTTGGGTTCCCCCTCCAACCGCCTCGCTTTGAAGTTCAGCGAATAACTCCAGGGNTGTTGTAGCGACACCTACGTTATTGCGGATTTGAACCAATGACTGTTGGACTCTTAACAATGCTGGTGAGATACGAGTACTTGCGGCAAGGAAGATGGTGAGAACCGCCAAAGCACGACCTGCATCTTGAGTTGCAACTGCAAGGCCACTCAATACCAACGCACTAACTACCAAGACCGCTTCGATTACATATTTGCTGATATTCGGCATAAATGTATTCTCTGCAACAACCTGAGCGTGGCGTTTTCTATTCTCGGCGATATTCTCAACATAAAACGAACGGCGATCACGTAGGACAAGTTCTCGATAACTTCCAATGACTTCTGTGATTCTCTTGTAACCATCTATTTGGAGCNCCGTATCGTCTTTACCAAGTTGAGCTGCTCGGCGATGTAGCAACAAGTAGAGCGAAGCCCCCGTCACTCCAAACAGCAGGAAAGTAGCAATCGCAAGCACGAAGTTGGCGACAAGCAAGGCAGCAAAGAGAATTGCAAGCAAGGCAAGATCGCTGAAAATTGTTCCAGCAAGACCAATTACGCCAAATCCAATTTTTTCTACACCATTCGTAATCGAGTAAATAGTTTCTTGCAAAGATCGAGCATTGATAGAGAGAAGCGGTCTATTTAAAACTCGACCTAGCAAATCCTTTGCTAATAATGAAGATTGATAGCCGATGAAGTGCAGAGCCTTCCTTGTGATGTACACGGAAAATAGCGTTCTTAAAATTAGTATTCCCGTTGCTGTGAGCCCCAGAATCAAAGCCTGGATTTGGAAAGTCACGTGGCTTAGACCGAGAAGCCGTAGAAAACTTTGAGTCCTGGTTCCCTGCTTGATGGACTCGACTCCACGAACGGCTAGGACTCCGATAAAACCCAAAATAGCCACTCCAAGAAGATCAAGGAGAGAACCCGTTGCCTGTACGCCAAAGAAGAGGATAAGACGTTTACGAGCTCGCTTTGGAAAAATCTGAAAGCACTGCTGGATAACAGCAAGATTTCCCGTCTTTAACTCCATGCCGAAATCCTAGTTCTTTTTACTTGCTTAGGGGTCGCAAACCGTTCCAGAACGCATTCCGATGAACCGTGGAAATTAGTACATTCATGATGCGCGTAGACACATCTGGATAGTTGTNCTCCGGTGGAGGCGTAACCGTTGTGCCCGAAGACTCCACAATCTCGAGTGCTTCTAGTACATGGTTTGTTTCGATTCCACACATAATAATCGACCCTCGCTCCAGAGCTTCAGGGCGCTCCATAGAGTCACGGATTGTTACCGCTTTAAATCCAAGCATGATGGACTCTTCACTAATGGTTCCGCTATCCGAAAGAACAACCCGCGCATTTAGCTGGAGTTTGTTGTAGTCAAAAAAACCGAATGGCTCGTGAAAATTCACAAGCGAGTGAGTTGGGACTGTAAGGCGCTCCAGTCGGCGTCGGGTTCGGGGATGTGTTGAAACCAGAACTTGTTGGCCATATTTTTCGGCAACAGCATTCAATGTCTTAAGCATGACCGTTAAACGTTCATCAGAATCCACATTTTCTTGTCTGTGGGCACTCACCAAGAAATATTCACCTTTTTTAAGGGATAGCTTCTCTAAAACGGCAGATGCTTCCACTTGGGGGCGGTACTCAGCAAATACTTCAGGGAGCGTTGAACCCATCAAATTAATTTTGCGTGGGNGAATTCCCTCTGCAAGCAAATTGGCTCGGGCAAGTTCACTGTAAGGAAAGTTGAAATCAGCAATATGGTCAACAATGCGGCGATTAATTTCTTCTGGCACATTTGAGTCAAAGGATCTATTGCCTGCTTCAAGGTGATAAATCGGAATGCCGAAGCGTTTTGCAATAATGGCAGCCAAGGCACTATTTGTATCTCCAAGAATCAAAATTGCATCAGGGCGATTCTCATTCAATTCCTTTTCAGTATGGATGAAGAGATTAGCCATGAACTCACCTAATGACTTGTGATCGTCAGGGAATTCTGCGTCAGGCTTACGTACTCCCAAATCCGAGAAGAAGACTTCGCGCAATTGCGGATCTGGATTCTGTCCGGTGTGAATTAAGCGGTGATCAAAGTACTGATCGAATTTCTTAATAATGCAAGCGAGCCGAATAATTTCAGGGCGCGTGCCTACAAAAGTCGTTACCTTCGTCTTCATCATTATTTAATTTCTCCCGCTAGGTACTGTGAGTATTCCGGTAGGTTCATTATCATTTTGACAACCTCATCAACTGTCATTTGGCTCGTATTATGAGAGGTGTAAGCCTCCGGTTGAGTCTGCAATTTTTGACCCTTATCGAAATAAATTTGATAGTCAAGAGATCGGGTATCCATAGGAATTCTAAAATAGTCCCCGTGATCAATGGCTGTAGCCATTTCTTCAGCGCTGACTAGAGACTCAAATTCCTTCTCACCATGACGAACGCCAATATTTTGAATTTCGAGATTATTTTCTTTTCCAGCGACTTTACCTACCGCACGTGCAAGTGTGTCCAATGTACAGGCCGGGGCTTTGCGAACAAACAAATCACCNCTCCTGCCATTGGTGAACGCATACTTAACTAAGTCCACAGATTCAGATAACGACATTAAGAATCGAGTCATCTGAGGGTTTGTAATGGTGATTGGTCTTCCATCTTTTAGTTGATTTAGGAAGAGAGGGATGACTGACCCACGTGACATCAAAACATTTCCATACCGAGTAATTGAGATTCGAGTCTCTGACTTTGGATGCGAACGCACATAACTCTGAGCAACCTTTTCCATCATTGCTTTCGAAATACCCATGGCATTAATTGGATACACCGCTTTGTCCGTACTGAGACAAACAACTGCCTTGACCTCGTTGCGGATAGAGGAATCAATCACATTGGAGCTGCCTTCGACATTGGTAGCAACCGCCTGCATAGGAAAGAATTCGCATGAAGGAACTTGCTTCAATGCTGCTGCATGGAAGACGTAATCGCTTCCAGCTACTGCATCGTTAACGCTGGCAGAGTCACGTACATCCCCTATAAAGAAACGTAATCGTTCATCTCTGAAACTATTTCGCATAAGATCTTGCTTATTTTCGTCACGGCTAAAAATACGAATTTCCGAAACCGACTCGGACAAAAGATGTCGAACCATGGTGGAACCAAAAGATCCGGTTCCTCCGGTGATGGTGATTACTGAGTTTTTGAGTGAATTGCTCACTGATCTCTCACTCTCTTGTAAGGACTAGCTCGCACACCAGTCAAAATACTCGGCAAGCAAATCTTCAATCGTCGGGATTGCCTCATAGCCTGCTATATGCCAAAGATTACTATTAACCTCAGGAAAACTGGTGCTCAAAGTCCTATCGATAGCTCTTGATGCTGCGCTCTCACTAATTACCAAGTCAGATCTGCCGCCTAAGCGAGCAATTTCCGTGACCAATTGGTACTTAGTCATCTTATTCGAGGGTGACAAATGAGTAATACCCGCTTTAAATTGGTTGTTCGTCACTACGCCTTCAAGAATTTTGCCAATATGAAGTGAGGTTATTCCATTCCATAAATGATTCACATATCCATTGATTTTTGATTCTTTAGGATGATTAAGAACCCAATCCATCAGTTCTATGAAACCCTTAGTTTCATGGCCTACGCTTGAAACACGAATTATCATCAAGCTCTCAGAGCTGAATTCCCCCAGCGCTTTGGTCTGACCGTATATATCAATCGGATCAGATTTTTCACCTTCAATATACGAACCTTTGGCTCCGGAATAAATGCAATCAGTACCAATCTGAAGCACCTTAAAATTTCTTGCTGCAACAAAACTATTTAACTTATAAGGAAAAAGACTATTTATTTCAATTGCCTGTGCGCAATCATCAAGATTTGATTCATCTATTTGATGCCGAATTAACCCTATGAAATTCAATACGTAGCAATCCTGTGGAAAATCTGCAACCAAATCTTCCAAGTTATCCTTGAGAACATCAAATTTGATTACAGGATTTGAGGAGAATGACGAAATTCCACTTCGGTTCACTTCTAGAACTTTATGACTTCTACTGGTCAAGTACTTAGTAACAGCTGAGCCAATCATTCCCGTCGATCCAAGAATGACGAAATTACTCACAGTTTTCCGCCTTTTGTTAAATTGTTAAAAAACCCCAGTTTTTGTGCAAACCTAAGCGCTACCCGACTGAATGGTAAGAATAAAAGGAAGAACACAATTTTTTTATCCTGTTCAACGACAATTCTAGGGTACTTGAAAATTGCTTTAAAAATTAATCGTTGCCCTGGGACTTTTGGATCAAAGTAGTTCAGTACAGCCGCCTGATATGCAGCATGAGCCAAAGCCATATTCCTTAAATTCTTAGCTATGTCTGGATTTCGAGAAATGTATTCATCGATAACGCGAATGCGCTCTTTAGCCATGCCAACTCCACGCGACTTAATTGAAATTGAGTCGTCATGATGGCGCCAAACAGCTTGTTTCCGGGGGATTCGCTGGAAACTCCCAAATTCGCTCATTTTCAACCAAAAATCAAAGTCCGGAACGTATCGATAGTTTGGACTCCAACCATTAACTTGTCGGCCAAGCTCTGTTCTAAATATTCCTCCTGGGCCAATCAAACAGTTTGACTTGCCAACGAGCTCTTGAAGTGAATATTCCTTCACTTCTACATCTTGAAGGACATGATTATTTTCGTCAATTATTTCCCAATCGGGATAAGTCGCGACAACATCTGGGTTGGAATCGAGAATGGCTTTAGCATCAATGAAAAGTGTTGAAGTAGTCAAAGGGTCATCGACGTTCACGATTATCGAATACTTACCTTTTGCCTGCTTCAGGCCATTGGTGATGGCTGCTGATTGACCAGCATTTTCCTGATAGATGTAGGTGACTACATCGGAATATTTCGAAACAATTTCAGCGGTTGTGTCTGTCGAACCATCATCAATAATCAAATATTCAAAAGTTGATTCGCGCGTGGCTTTCAAAACAGAATTAATTGTTTCATCAATAAAACTTGCACCGTTAAATACGGGAGTGATGATTGTGAAATCAATCGAATTAGTCATTTTGGCCAAATCCAATCATGCTAGTTTCCCAATTCCTTATAAAGGCTTCGCAACTTACTTTCGCCTACAGAATAAGAATACTTTCTATTTAGCATTCCGTAGTTCAGTGCAACCGCACGATCAACTAATTCATCTGATGACAATGACTTCAAGATTGCTTCTTTCAATCGCGTTATATCCCAAGGCTCAACTACAAAACCGCTTACGCCGTCAGTAATGAACTCTCCCGCTGCCGAATTTGGGCTTTGAATTGGAAATGTTCCGGCATTCATTGCTTCCACCATTGAAGTTGAAAGGCCATCGGATATGGACATCCCGATATAAATTCTTGATAATTCAAAATATCTTTGGAGTTGGTCGTGTGGCATTCGAGTAAGTACCTGAATATTGAGTCCCATTTTTTTGCGCAGAATATTGGCTTGAGCTACAACAGAATCCGATGCAGAAAAGATATAGATGTCGAAGCCAACCAACTGATCTTTGATTTCAACGATTGCCTCTAGGGCATTTAATGCTCGCCCGGCTTCATGTTGATNCCCTTTTATTATGATACCTTTTCGGGTACTGGGTAAGGTTAATTTCTCGGGTTCAACTTCTTTTTGACCGATGGTTATATATATGGGGGCTTTAAATTCGCCCTTAAAGCCCAGCCTTGTAGCGTCTTGTAATTCGGATTCTCGTTCTGCCGTAATGACATCGGCCCATTTGAGGGCTGTGCGAACTGGAATGTCATTCCCGTCTACCCAAGAAAAAAGCGTCAAATCGCTACCCCAAGTTGAAATAATGTATTTCGAAGCTCTATGAGTGCTCTTGTAATCACAAATGTAGTTGTAGATATACGCCCCATGCTGGGTTTCATGGAAATGTAAAACGGACGGTTTATGAATTTTTAGCCAATAGTGCAAAAGATATGACCGCCAAGCCATTCCAAACAAAATATCTGAAACATAGTAAATAGCAAAATTTATTTTATGTTGTGGGAAAAGTCGAAAAACTTTTGTTTTTGCACTTTTCCCACGGAGTAATTTCAATTTTGATTTATTTAGCCGTGGTCGATCGGACGGAAAAATCCAAATCTTGATTGTTGGAAAATTATTTTGAGTTGCTTGCAGCCACCTCTGAAAATGCGGAGAATCCGCCATTCCAATTAAGAACAGGCGTTTGGGAAGAAAATTTCGCCTTCTCGGGCTCAAATGGATTTTGCCGCTGCCGATTAATTCGGGCTTAATTGACCTCTTTACCAAGTGAGTTATTAGCATGGTTTCTAGTGGCCATCCTGAATGTACTTCTTGCCAAGTCTGCTTAAAAGAGCTGAGGTTTCCTCGTCTGTAGTCGGATTGCATTGTTTTAGTTCATGGAACAAACCATTTGTAAGTGAATGAACTGACCTTGAAATTGACGGATAGGGGGNGGGGCTGGTCGGACCGTCATAAAGCTCTTCATGCATTTTCTCGCCTTTTTGAAGGCCAATAAATTTAATCTCATAAGGAATTCCAATTTGAGCGGCAAGGCGATCTACGACATCAGAGATAAGGACTTCTTCCCCCATATTTTGAATGTAGGTACCGCTGCCCTCGATACTTGCGGCAGCTAAAACTAAATTTGCGGCTTCACTTCGTGACATAAAAAAGCGTCCAACTTTAGGATCTGTAATAGTTATAGGTAAACCTTCTCTAAGTTGATGTATGAAAGTTTCAATCACAGAACCTCGCGAGGCAAATACGTTTCCGAATCGTACCGAGCATTGTTTGATTGATGTGTTATGAAAAATTTCTTCGGTAACCAACTCCGCCAATTTTTTCGTTATTCCGAGTACAGAAGTTGGATTTGCAGCTTTATCGGTTGAGATATTAATAAATTGCTGAATATTAAATTCCTTTGAAATAAGTGCCAGGTTCATAGAACCTAATACATTCGCATAGAAACCCTCTCTTGGAAATCTTTCTAAGATTACAAGGTGTTTTAACGCTGCTGCATGAATCACGATATCCGGTTGTATTGTTCTGAAAACGCCGCGAAGACTATCCAAGTCCCTAATATCGCCAACAAAGCACTTGTTTGAGTGCGAAGCCGCAGTATTCGAAAGTGAGAGTGCCAAACCGTGCAGCGTTGATTCATCTCGATCAAAAAAATAGAGTTTTTGTAAATTAGCGTCTACTAGTCGTCGCGCTATCGCAGATCCGATGGTTCCGCCAGCACCAACAATAAGGATCTTTAAATCGCCAAATTTCGACTTGATTTCCTGATCTGTAAGGAGTTCAACTTCTGGGCGTCCAACTACATGCTCAAAAAGTTCTTTATAATTGGAATCATCGAGATTGCCGATCAATATTCNCCTCCTGTGTCTGATACGGAAGAATACACGCTTGATGCTGTTAAGCCACGTATCCACTATCTTCAATTTTAGGTTTTAACAGGTTTTTACCAGAATTAACTCGGATCCCTTTTCGATCGTAAAGGAGTTGTCACTTCTCAATATCCCGATGGATTTCACTTGTGGATCAAGTTTCTCTGACTTCAAAATATTTATCAATTCTTTGCTACCAATCAATTTTGTTAAATTAGTGCAAAGAGTTGTGTGACTTTGAGTCAAAGTTCCTGAACCTAAAATTCCTTCAATGAGTAAGTAATTAGCTGACTTCAAAAATTTATCACGTTGAGATTTCAGAATATAGTTGAACTGACTACTTAAGTTGTTAATCCAAAATTTATCGCCCAAGCCGGTCGAGGCCGGGATTCCGCCCGCTTCAAGAATTGCCCCTGTATGAAAGAAAGATAGATCGAGAATTTGGGTCCCGGGTTTGAAGCTGGAGCTAGCAATTTCCTCTCTAAATTTTGCTTTGTAATTTAATTCCAAATTTGTGTATTGCAATCCGTCACGTGGATCTGTTCGTGTGTCTGATGCTGGAAGAATCTTTGCGAATGCGACATTTTGACTCGAAACTACATTCCCTAGCAACATAAATGCAATGACTGCGCCCGACACTGAAGTAATAAATTTATTTCTGTTGAGGGAAAAATCAAATTTCTTAAATTCTCCTAATCTAAAACTCAATACTAGTAAGAAAAGTAGGGATAAATAAATGGACTGACTGTTACTCGCAGCTTTAGCATTGGATCCGAAATTCATTAAATATGGCAAGCCCATAATTGGTAGGTACTTAAATTCAATAATATTAATGCCGGCAAAACCGCAAATGGCTCCGATTGCCAGGCAAATAAATGTAATGCAAATAAGGTCATAGCGCGGTATTTGGTGAAGAACCGAAAATTGAATTGGAATTACCAAAATCAAAATTGGCAACTTCTTTAGCAAAACTTGAAAAGGATTAGTAAGCACAAAGATTGAACTTGCTAGGTAGCCGATTAGAAGTAGTGACATCACATAAATGATTGGTCTTCCAACATCCAATATTTCATTGAAGAGTGAGTAACCTTTCGGATCCACAGCTTTCGCTTGTAGGTATGTCGCGACAAAGCGAGCTCTTAGAGAATTGAAATTGAGGATAGTTACTAGAATCGCGATACTTGGGATACCGATTATGTAGGTCAACTTGGATTTAAGGTTCAGGCTATTTTCCCAAATCATCCAAATGATGACTCCAAGATATGTTATGAGTCCATCGGTCAATCGCGCGAATGCAGTAATTAAAGTTAAGCCAACCAAAATTACAATTCTTAGTTCCGATGCGTTCGGGCTGCTGCTATCTTGGAGGGGTTGTTTTGTAAAGGTTAAAATAACCAATACCGTAAGTACGGAGGCAAGTGCTGCCATCCACTGATATCCAGGTGTGATTAACAGATAGTTATACGTAGATGGAATTCCAAGCACCACAACTAACACGGACAGCCCAAGAAGAGGCTGCGTAAATCTACCTACTTCCTCTCGCTTAAGTGAGAGCACAATCCAAAATGAAAATACGCTAATGAAAACTAAACCAACTAAACCCAGAATTCGATAATGGTAAATTTCTTCACCAGATAGTTTAAATAGTGGAAATAGTATTTCTGAGAATGGCCAGGAATAGCTTTTTGATCCATGAAGAATTCTTTCCTTCACCATGAAGACTTGAAAGGCTTCATCATTTATGCCCAGGGAGGATTTGGCGTGTCTGAAGAATTGCTTAAAGTAAAGAATTATTCCGAAAGTTAAGAAACTGATGGTTAGGAGGTCAAAAAAAGTAGGTAGCGAATGAAGAAGGCGACTTTTTTGTTGATTCGCTAAATTACTCATGTCAGCCACAGTTTAACTTTTTTCACGGCTTTCACCGTATTCGGTGTCTAAGAATTCCGCGTTTTGTATTGCTGTTTTAACTCTTCCCATCGAAGGTCGAGCATTTCAATTCGCTTTGCATCCTCGATAGATATCCCAGTGTAATAATCACGCTTGTTCTGGAGCCAAAGAAGTTCAAAATGAACAGCATTAAGTAGGCCGGCTTCTATGTCGGTTTGGAGGGCTTGTCCCGCATCGAAAACGACCTTACGAGTTTCGAAGCGATCAAGTCTCACCGCATGGACTTCCTTAATTACTTTGAGTGAATCGATAGAGACACCACCGCCCATGACGAGTTGCTTGTCGGCTGCTTTACAAAGTTTCGCTACTTCAAGAACATAATTCGTCGTCTCAGGATGATTAATTGTGTTTCGGCTTAAGCCCATGGAACCGACAAAATCGACCCGGCCAAACACCACACCATCGGCGCCGATTGGCTTGCTAATCTCATCAATCATTTCTTTACGGTTATTAAATCCCGTAATCGTTTCCAGATTGAAAAGGAAGTCGGTATCAACCTTCTCGTCTTCTGTATAGACAATTTCTTTCGCAGCGACATACTTTGATGCGGCATATGCCGTTTCAACCATTGGAGCAACTACATATCTCACACCAATTTGTTTGGACTCCAGCAGGTCCCTGATTGCTTCACACCCACCAATTTTTACGGTCAATGGAAGTTGTGCAGAGCGTGCGATATCTACAAGTCGCAGGAGTTCTTCAAGCCGCGTTCCTTCTGCTTCAAATTCAGCCTTAACACTTACAACACCAAAATTTGTGCGTCCTCTTTCGAGGATTTCGACCATCTGGCGTTCGGTGCTGTTCATAATTAGAATCCTTTAGTATTGAGTTGTTGCTGGTGACCACGAATCGTATTTGCCACTTGTTCTTGGAGGGTACTTATTGAAAGATTCTGTCTGGTCATAAAGTCTAACAAAACCTCACTATCTGGAAAATAGCGATCTTCCCCTAACGTATCGTCTAATTCCCGACGGCTTACACCCNCTCCTAGTTGTAAGGCAACTTCGTTGGCCAATTCTCCTATCTCGACTAGCTCACCTACCGAATCGACAATAATTGATGAGCCTTCTAATGCAAGCCGATGAAGTGCCCTCATAAATTCAGAGGCATCCATGTATCGTCTCCATACTCGACGATTGGCCTGAACAGAAATATTTCGCTGCGTAATTCCTTGAGATATAAAGTCACTTAGAGCATATTTGTTCGAGATGGGCATCGCGATGCCAGAACTTGCCCATAGTCTTCCAATGGTTGTAACCCCGCGATGACCAGCTTGGGCTTTGAATAATTTGTCTTCTTCTTCGAGTTTGAGAACACCATAAGGATTCTCAGAAATATTTTTAGCCAATGTGCTGGAATTCGAATCAAACACAGCCCCGGATGAAACTGAAATGATCCACTCAGGCTTACGATCCTCAATCCATTCAGAAATTTCTGTTGTTATGCGCCGATTAGTCTCAATATATTCTTGTAGTTTCATGCTTTTTGAATAGTCTCGCGTCAGAAATGCAAGGTGGAAGATGCCTTGGATGGAATTACTTACGGAACTTATTTCTTCCAATGGCATGCAATTTACGTCTAATCCGCCTGGCAAGCTAATGGTTTTCTTGGTTGAAGCAAAACATGCAATATCCCTCTCTGGAACCATTCCCAACTCAGAAGTCAGATACTGGAGGGTTGCTTTTCCAAGCCAACCTGAAGCGCCGGTTATTGCTATCATTTTAGGAGCGGAGATGCTCTGGAAGGTACTTAAATACGATTGAAGCCACTTCGACATCTAGCGGTGGAGTCATGAGATGAATCGGGTTAGATTCCATTTTTCCATCTGCTAAAACTTTGCTGGTTACCTTCGGATAAAAAATCTGTTCGGGGTCAAGTGGCACGATGAATGCTGCAGGTCCTTTACTCTCAAATAAAGATGCAGCCTTTGAATCTTTAAATAAATCTTTTGACATCGTTACTACTGGAACTCCATAGGCTCCGAATAGCTTTTCCCAGTCAGGAAATCCAAGGCCAGTTTCTCGATCGCAACCCAAATAATTGCCTCCGAAGTAGGCTTTTTGAGTGGTGCGAATAGAGGCATAACCTTGATTCGAAAAAATGAACATTTTTAGGTTGAGCTTATTCCGCTCTGCAGTGCCAATTTCTTGGAGATTCTGAGCGAATCCCCCATCTCCCTCAACCAAAATAGTTCTCTTTTCTGGAAATGCGAGGGAAGCCCCGATTGCTCCAGCAAGACCATATCCCATACTGGCGAGGCCTTTATCTGTCACCATCAACTGCTCGGGTTTCAGATAATAGGCCTGCATCATCGTGGTGAATGCACCACCTGAACTGCAAGGAATGATCTGATCACTGTTATCCGTGACTCTATTTAATGCCTCAACGAAGGTGAAGGCTTCAACAAATTCATGGCGAGATTCGTTTGACGGTTCCACAACTGGAAGTTTTGCCTTAACCGCTCCTACGAATTCTGACCAAATTTGAAATTTGCTTGATAATTTCATTTGTAATATTTGACTCAACACCGAATTTGCCTCAGCGTTGATGATTAAATCCTTACGAGGTGTATCCTTTTCAAGTTCACCCAAATCTATATCGACTTGAATTACTTTTGCTACAGGAGCAAATTTTTGCCAATTAAAACCGGTTTGTTGTAAGCCGAGGCGCGTACCTAATGCGATAAGAACATCGGCTTGTTGCAGCACGACATTCGACCATCTCATGCCATATGTATTGCTCCGCCCGGCGTACGAAGGATGTTCATTTGGGAACTTATCTGCACCGTTCCAAGTAGTGGCGACAGGAATGCCCAAGGATTCAATTTCAGGAATCAGTTGATTTACAACTTTTTTGCTAATCCCACCACCAAAGAGAAACAACGGTCGCTCAGCATTTTGTAAAAATGCCTGAATTTCCTTCAGCTGGTCTGATGAAATTGAGCCAATTTGCTCTATCGCTGCGGGTGACTTCTTACCTCGCAAAGTTTCAGGATCTACTTGTTGTCCCGTCACATCTAGACAAAATTCTAGAAAAACCGGGCCTTTCCGACCAGTTTTTGAAATTGAGACACGTTCCGAAATCTCCATTCGTGTGAGCGGGGCTTCTACTGTCTCCGAGAATTTTGAAATTGGTTTCATGATTCCTCGGCCATCAATTTCTTGATGTCCTATTTGTCGAACTAAACCGCGCGAAAGAGCATCTGTGCGAGCTTGACCGGCAATAATCAAGAGTTCTCGACTTTCAAGCCACGCCCCAGCCACGCCGGTTACCAAATTCGTTACTCCAGGTCCCGCTGTCACCATTGCAAAGGCTCGCTTTTCGCCCATGCTTACCTCATTGAAATATTCTGCGGCTATGGCTGCCGAGACTTCGTGAATGACTGGAATGCAAGTTAGGCGAGTTCTGGCTGATTCGAGCAGGTGCATGACATTTCCGCCACCAACAAAGAAACAGTGTGTGTACCCCTCTTCAACAAGCCAATCAATCAACAAATCAGAATATTTCACGCACGTACCCCCAAGTTATTCAAAACATGAATCATCATTTGAGTTTGATGCTTCAAATTTTCATCCGATTTGGTTATTGAAACAACCTCTAGATTTCCCAAATTTGAAAGCAAAATCAAATTTTGATGAGTTGGCGAATTCTTCTTGTCTCGAAGTAAAGATTTGGTAAAAACCTCCGAATTAAATTTTAAATTCTCAAAATCGAAACCGCTCTTTTGAATCAGCCCGTATACAAATTTATCGATTTGTGCATGGTAGTCAGTGCGTTCAGTTATAGCGTTAGCAACCAACATTCCAATTCCAATCGCGATTCCATGAAGAATCTGCATCCCAGTCGCACTCTCAAGTGCGTGCCCAAAAGAATGTCCATAGTTCAGGAGTTTTCTTTCCTTTTGATCATATTCATCAATCTCAACAAACCATTTCTTTGACAATAAAGTCGAAAATACCAATTTTTCAAGACTTTCAGTTTTTTTGGTCAATTGATAATCTTGAAAATCAGAAATAAAGGATTCGAAATTTTGTCTGCTTTTTGCAATCTGAATTTTGACTGCTTCACACATTCCCGAAGTAAATCCAGATTGAGGAAGGTTTTTTAGAACCTCTAAATCAATAATAATTTCTTTGGGTGGATAAAAATTCCCCACTATATTTTTATATGTACCGACATTAATTGCGCTTTTTCCGCCTATGCAACTGTCCATCATTGCCATAAGTGTGGTTGGCACAAACACCCAATCAATTCCTCGCATGTAAAGAGCAGAAGCAAGTGTGGCAAGATCCTGAACACTTCCCCCACCAATCGCAACCAATCGGGACTGTTTAGTTAATCCTCGTTGGGCCATCTCAGCAAAAAGCCATGCTGCTTTTTCAAGAGTTTTGGTTTTCTCCGAGCCGGGTACTTTTATTACGTGTGAAATGTCAAGTTTTTGTTCGGTTACGTAGTTGAATAAGTTTTCGTCCACAAGAAAAAAGGTATTTGAATCATTGAAGCTCAGCGAAGAACTAAATATCACATCATAGTTTGAAGTCGAAGTCGAAGACGAAATGGAAAGATTAGACATATCGAACGGCTGTCCATCCGCCATCAACAACCAGGAATTGACCGTTTACATCTTTAGAAGCTTTGCTAGCGAGAAATGCGACACTTTTAGCAACACCCTCGGGGGTTACCAATTTCCGAGCAGGGGTATCTCTTGAAACGCTATTAATTTGCTCATCACTAAGTGCAGCCCTCGTCATAGGCGTATCAACTACTCCCGGCAATACAGCGTTGATTGTCATTCCTAAGGGCGATAGATCGGCAACAAGAGAATTCACCAGCCCTTTTAGAGCACTCTTTGAAATACTATAACTCAACTTATTTTGCTTAGCATTTTCTTGCCAGATTGAACTCACCACAACCAAATTGGCATTGGACTTAATCACATTTAACTCAAGAAGATCACTTAACGTATCCGTTATGTAAAGAACATTTGCTTCAATTAATGAATTCAAATTATCTCTTGAGTAATCAGTAATGGAATCATTCAAATTAGCTCCGGATGCCCAGATTACGCTGTCTGCAGGAGATTCTGTTAAGTGATGTGAATTCGCTATTGCTTTAGAATCAATTACATCTTGATGGGTTGGATTTCTTGAAAAAGCGACGACTTTTTCTCCTCCAGCGACAAGTTCTGCCTGAATTGCGCTTCCTAGAGCCCCTGAGGCACCAAATAGGTATGACGTCATTCCCCAAAACCAATCTTTTCACTCACTACAAAATTTGGGCGACCTTTTACTTCTTCATATACCAACCCAAGGTACTCACTCAATATTCCAAGCATTAGAGTCAGCAGGCTAAAAATCAATAAAATTATTGCGATTAGCGTGCCAAATCCTGCAAATGGAACGCCTTTGATCACCCATAAAATAGTTAGTGGAACGAGTGACCCAAAAGAAAGTAATGACAGACTCAATCCCATTACCGTTATAAATTTGAGTGGCTTGTACGAATTTGCGAAGATACCTTTGAAGGCTAAATCGATTACCTTTAAGCTTGTCGCATTTGAAACTCCGCCAAAACGTGGGGGGCGGGGCACAGGAATTCCTATTGATTTGAATCCCACCCAAGCAAATAATCCACGCACAAATCGATTTCGCTCATCAAGTTCTCGAACAGCTTCGTAAACTTTCCGGTCAACTAGTCGAAAATCTGAAGCATTTCTAGGAATACGCCCATCAGTAAGTTTCCCAGCAACGAGGTAAAAGAGATTCGAATTCATCTTACGAATTAAGCCGGTTCCCTCACGTTTCGTAACAATTCCATAAACGTTCTCCCAGCCTGCTTCCCACTTACGCAGGAATTCTGAAATTACCTCTGGGGGATCCTGAAGATCTGCCGTCATAAGCACGCACGCGTCGCCGTTGACATGATTCAATCCAGCAGTCAGGCCGCCATCCATGCGAAAGTTTCTTGAGAGTTTGATAACTTTAAAACGAGAATCCTGACTCGCAATGTTTTGAAGTTTTTCCCACGTAGTGTCTTCAGAACCATTTTCAATGATTATCGTCTCGAAATCGTATTTTTCCTCTTTTGTAAAAACTTCTTTCAATCGAGAAGCAAGCTCGTCAACACAATCTTCTTCGTTGTATGCCGGAATGATTATGTTGATTAACTTTTTAGACATTTTTCACACCTAAATGTTTCCGGTACCACTCGAATGTTAACTTGAGTCCGGTATCGAGATCATATTTACTGTTCCAGCCCAAAATACTCGTGGCTTTAGCACTACTTAGATGCTGATCAATAATCTCATTTTTTGNGCGATCTTCAATCACTGGCTCGATGTATTTTCCAACTGTTGCCTCGCAAATGGCCGAATAAATATCCAATACAGAAAGTGGTTCTTCACGGGAAAAATTAAAGGCCTCACCATTTACGCCACTATCGTTTATTTGTTTTGNCATTTCCAAATATGCATCGACTGCATCTTCCACATAAATGTAGTCTCTTAAGAATTTGCCATTACTTCGAATAATTGGTCGCTTCCCGAAGACAAGGTCACGAATGGTTCCTGGAACAATTCGACTCCAATTTAAATCGCCGCCCCCATAAATATTTCCACATCGGGCGATAACGGTGGGNATTCCATATGTTAAAAAATACGACCTAGCAACTAGATCGGTGCACGATTTAGAAACATCGTACGGGCCTTCCCCTGCCAAAGAAGTGCTCTCATCATAAGGAAGCGAAATAGATGTCCCGTAAGCTTTATCACTTGATGCAACAAGCACCCTAACATTGAGCTTTCCGGTTGTTCTCAGCGCTTCATAGATATTCCAAGTTCCTGCAATATTCGACTCGAATGTGTAGCGAGGATCTGCCAACGCGTGGCCCACGATGGTTTGTGCCCCTAAATGGAAAATATATTCGCACTCGCTTGCGACCACAGCATGATTGACTTCACCAGAATTACGAAGATCGCCATCAAAAATACTGGTTTTTAGTATGTCACCAGAACGAATTAATTCAGATTGTGGATCGTGATCAACGACCAAAACAGAAACACGCGCTCCTTCATTGAGCAACCTCTTAACTAGCCAGGAACCAACCATCCCGGTAGCACCGGTTACAAGTACTGATTTTCCTGCCCAGATGCTCATTCTCACCATACTTTCCATGGTGCACTACCTGATTTCCAAAGATCATTCAGGATCGTAAGTTCTCTGTAAGTATCCATCGGCTGCCAGAATCCATCATGCTTAAAACCCATCAATTGTCCATCTGCGGCCAAACGGTTTAGTGGCTCTTGTTCTAAGACGGAGTTGTCTTCCAAATAGTCAAATATCTGTGGTTCAAAAACAAAAAAGCCTCCATTGATCCAACCATCTGCTTGAGGTTTTTCTCGGAAAGACTCAACCCTGCCATCCTCTTCCATTTCTAAAATTCCAAAACGAGACACAGGGCGAACCGTTGTGAGCGTGGCAATCTTGCCGTGCTCCTTGTGGAAGGCAAGCAGTTTTGAAATATCTACGTCTGCTAATCCATCCCCATAAGTACACATAAAGGTTTCATTCCCAATATATCTTTGTACAGCCTTGATTCGACCACCGGTCATGGTCTCAGCTCCAGTATCAGCAATTGTCACATTCCAACCTGACTCTTCTAAGTCGGAATGAAACTCAAACTTGTCATGACTTCGAAAATGAACCGAAAAATCAGAACTAAGCACACGGTAATTCGCAAACCAATTCTTGATCACTTCGCCTTTATAGCCTGCACATACAACAAAATCAGAATGATTATGAGCGGCATAAAACTTCATTAAGTGCCAAAGAATTGGATGTTGACCCACTTCAATCATCGGCTTAGGCTTGATGTCAGTTTCTTCGCGAAGGCGTGTTCCTAGACCACCTGCAAGGATCACTATTTTCATCACTTTAGTTTATATGCAGCAATCCAACTGTTCGGCTGAAAACTCAATAAAACCGGCAATTTCACGTTTGAGATTACACTTATCTGAGGATTTGATAGACCAGTCAATGAATCAGTTCTGGGATCTAGACCTCATCGTCATTACTATAATCGGAAAGGCCGTTAGGGGGATTAGAATTGATTATTTTGCTCTTCTCGACCCTTTCGCTCATCATCTTATTTCACTTAATCGGGNAAAAGGCGCTGTCCGTACTGAAGAGCGATGCTAGCGAATATCAATTTGCGTTAACACAAATTGCTGGATTGAGTTTTCTTACCTGTTTAGCTTCATTTTGCGCATTTATACAACTTTCTCCGGTTATTTTTTTAATAGTTCTTGGTTTTGCAGTGTCTTGGTGTGCAATTGGTTTAATTAAAAGAAATAGAATTTCGAAAACTCGTTACTCCAATGAAATATTCGGCACTTCCCGGTTCGGTTATACTCGATTGTCTACATTTTCAGCAATGCCCGGATTGATTTTTGCATCGCTTATGCAGCGTTCTTGGCTACAAAGTACTTTTACTTTTCGGTTTGGTCCTGATTCTTTTGGATGGAACGACGCTGCACTTTTTTTTCGAAACCATATAAATTTAAATTATTTAATGAATCAGATTGAGCCTTTTTTGTCTGGAGGAAAGGTTGTAGATGGTTTGCAGCCAGGCATAAATGCAACTTATTCGGTTGCACAAATTCCTTCTTTTGCTGATTGGGCAAATGCAGATTTTTTACTTTCGGCAAGACGCACCGGACTTCCGTACTTCGTTGGATCAATAGGCCGATTGCTCCCAAAAGATACCTTTTATACACTTTTCCCAAGTTTATGTTTGTGGTCAATTTTTGTTATTGCAATGATTTTTCTAACCTACGCAAAAATACAAAACTCCAGGGGATTGCTAACGTTTCTTTGTTTAATGATGGCTACTCTAAATATCAATTTAATTTCGACATCTCTTGAAGGGGGCCTAGGCCAACTAATTGGAACTCCTTCATTGATTCTTGTCCTAATTTTGATGATTCGTGCATCACAAAATTATATTTCAGAGGACTTTAGAATCGCCTTGATTTGTTTGATCATCTTCGGGATTTCCACCTATATAGACATGCTGTTCGTAGGTCTACCGATTATTTTTGCGAGCGGGCTGCTTTTAGGAAAATCCAAAATTCGGTTGGTACTTAAAAGTACCTCAAATTGGACTCTTCATACTCTAATTCTTCTTTTTTCAGCGATCCCTTTGATAGGTTCACTTTATAGAATTGTGATCAATCTATTTTTTCATCCTTCATCTAGTGGCTGGGATCAAGGAAAACTACCACTTCCAATCAACGTACTAGGCATTTACTCAGCTCTTCCAACAGGAATGAACCACATAACAGATAGATCTGATTTTTCTGCCGTCCTAGAATTCTCCCTCTCTATTCTATTGTTATCTATATTATTAAAATTTAGAAAAGATTATTCATTTAAAGTATTCATGGTTTTCTTAATATTTTACATAATTCTCACAGCATCTATTTATTTAGGTCCTGAACCGATAAATAATTACAAAATCTGGAAGTTTTCAAGTTACATGAGTGTTTTTTTCCATTTATGCTAATTACTTTGTTTCCTTTAGTTTCGAAGAAGGTTGGTTACAAAAAGAGGCAAAAGTTAATGGAAAGTCGCAATTCTCGAACTACTGGCCGTCGTAATCGTTTTGGTCTTTTTGTTATCTATGGTGTTTGTATAGCTAGTTTTCTAAGCTCAGTGGGTTGGATGGCAGATTGGCAAGAAAGTTCTTCACATACTTTGAATGTAAAGGAGGCAAATTTTATTCGAGAATCCTCCAAGCGCTACGATTTTCTGGTCTTGGCACCTCTTTATCCAGCCATGTTTAGCATGTACGGAGATGCGCATTATTTAACTCCAACGAGAGGTCTGGGGGTAGTCGTAAGGCGATCTGAACCTAAAAGGAGTTTCATGCTTTTAGGAGACCCGACCACTAATTGCGAAGAAATCTCTTGCCTGAAACTTCCCCAGTCTGTCGATGGTTTGAAGATCGAAATTGTAAAAATCTTCAAGTTTGAAAGCTTCAACGCATATGTCNCCCGCGAGGTTTGAGAATTTCAAAGGTTAGGTTGCCGTTGCTCCAAAGTTCTGACCATTCAGAAGAATACAAATATCTTCGAAGCGTTAAAGTTCTGGGATGGAACAATATGGTGAGTATTTGGCTCGTTCGAACTGGAAGCGTTCCGAACCGCTTCAAAATTGGGTGGTCCGACGCATTTTAAAATCGATTCAAAAAATTTGTCGACTTGACCTTGAAACTTGTAAAGTATTAGAAATAGGGGCTGGCACAGGTAGAGCCGGTGAAATCATTCGAGATCTTGGATTATCGAATTATTTAGGTGTAGAGCCGACACGAAAATTGGCCGATTACTGCAGAAATGTAAGGGCTTTGAACGTAATTTCTGAAGCTCTCCCAAACCTTATTTCACTCTCAGACGATGAATTCAACTTGTGCTTCTCGATTCACGTTTTAGAGCATGCGCCAACTTATTTAGACGCACGTTCCTGGCTTGATGAAATGTTACGGGTTATAGAACCAGGCGGATTTTGTGTCGTTGTGGCTCCTGATATTCGTGACTACAAGGATTATTTTTGGGATTCAGATTGGTCACACGGATTTCCAACCAGTCCAAGACGAGTGACTCAATTATTCACTGACTTAGATGCCGAAATTATTTATGAAGGAACATTGCACTTTGGTTCAACTAACTTAGGTTTTGCTTTCCTTTCACATTTGATTTCGATTGTTATGCCGACCCGACTTCTCGATATGGCCACAAAGAAATTGACAGGTAGACCTCTTGCAAGTGGAATTAATTTTGCTTTGTTTTACGGATTAACTTTTGTGGTGGCTGGCAAAGGAGATTGATATGACTAAGAAAAATTCGCTTTTTATTTTCTTAATTTTCGTTTTAACATTTTTTGGTTGTGCAAATGCAAAATCTGCTGATGCTGAGTGCAAACCCCAAGAAAGAATTAAGACAAATTTGCATTTTATAATATCGTGCGCGATAACTCTGGATTCAGAGCTCCAATATAACGAAGGGGCACTCGCTGCTAATGGAAACTTCTTATACGTTATTCACAGAACGGGTGAAATTGAAGTACTCGATACTTCTAATTTAATTAGCTATAAGTCAGGTTCTACCGTACCTTTTCAGGATTTTCCACAAAGATACGTCGGGGAGAGAGGNCTGCCCGGCGTTAAAGGTGCTTACTTTGATACTCAAACAAATTCACTTCTGGTCAGTGCAACATTGATAGATAGGGAATGTGTTTCGTTAGCTCTATATAGATTTAAGGTTTCTGATCTCATATTATCTGAGGCGCAAAAGTTATGGATGACCCCCNCCTGCGTTCCACTTCCCACGTTGAGGTCAGATGATCCTGCTATCTCTGCAAATTCAATGGTTGGGCAGCCTAATATTTCTGAAGCCGGTGGCCGCATTCTAAAAATGAATGCAAGTGGAGATTTCATAATAACCGTGGGGAATTTTGGAGACGAACGAATTTCAAATGTGCAGTGGAAATCAGAAAAGCTCAATTCGAAAATTGCATTTGGAAAGATAATTAAATTGAATATTTTTTCGAAACAATTTCAAGTGATATCAACGGGTAATCGAAATCCCCAAGGGATTGTCTTCTCTGATTTATTAAGAAAATATTTGTTTTCAGAACATGGTCCTGAAGGTGGTGATGAATTGAATATATTGACATCTGGAGACTACGGCTGGCCTGAAATTTCATTGGGACATCGTTATTCTCAAGACGATGGTTCGTATTCAAATAGCACATTAAATTCGATTGAACCTGCGTTGACTTTAAATAAATCAATAGAGCCTTTCTACTCGTGGACTCCGTCCATAGCCCCGAATGTTCTCGCACGAATACCACCGCTTCAAACTTTAAGAATACCTAAGACAGAAGAATATTTCCTCGGTTCTTTACGTGATCAGGCTCTTCATCGAATTTTGATTTCAAATTCTCGAGTCATTTTCGATGAGAGAATTTATCTAGGTTATCGGATTCGAGATTTTCTATTTTCTAGAGATAATATTTTATGGGTTTTGGATGACACAAGTGTCATTCATAAACTAATTTTTTTACCTCGGAAAACTAACTAAGCGTTTTCCGCCTCCCACGCTCGTCTGCCCGCCAATAATTCCAAGCCGCGGTCAAGTGTCATAAATTCCACCGTATCACCACGGCGCAAGGTTGCATTTGTTTCGCCATCGGTGATGT